>Ga0182021_10011494_pt1 | contig 10505 bp, 14 predicted proteins | sample 612E3MmetaG_FD_120493 | JGI IMG/M metagenome (GOLD analysis project Ga0182021, IMG submission 120493) | Permafrost microbial communities from Stordalen Mire, Sweden - 612E3M metaG (Illumina Assembly) | ecosystem: Environmental > Terrestrial > Soil > Wetlands > Permafrost | place: Sweden... | reverse complement strand
TTATTTTTCTGCATACATGGAAAGACGATACGATAAAAATTCAAATTTGATTTCTTTGCTTGGTTTTATATTTAATCGAAAAAACCCAAGCTTTTTTGAATAAATATCCTATTGAAAAATCCCCTTATTGATTAGATTAGTGAAAAGCAGTTTTTTTATGGCTCAAAAATAGTTAAAAAACCATTATTCTCTTCGGGTGAGAATCCTTTGTCTTTAAGGAATAATTCAATGGGATTACTTTCATAAGCGCCTTTAATTTTAAGTTGAAATTTATCTGGTTCTGTATGTTCAATTGAGACCAATTTCGGTTGAACATAATTTTTGGCAACTAACTCGGTAAATAACGCTTATTGCTTCTTTTCTATTCAACGGTTTCACTCGAAACCCCTGGTTGTCTACCTTACTAATAACTCTGTGGTACGTCATGAATAACGGGAGAAAACATAGATTTAATGTTTGTGTAGAAGCTTAATTAGATATTTCGACTATTACTTATTATGAGGGATTTCGTTGTCGACACCTCAAGAAGAAATAAGAATAAAGTTGCCGGGCGTCGTTGACATTGCTTATGAGCAATATAAGCGTGATTTGCCGCGATATCAAATGACGAGGGAATTAATGATCCGTGATGTTTTCACCATAACTCCGGAGGCTTCGCTCGATAATGCAGCTCGAATAATGGGTGAGAAACATATCGGAAGCCTAGTTGTAATGAAGTATGGAACGCCGGTGGGGATAATTACAGAGCGTGATTTGTTGAGTAAGGTCTTGGCACTTGGACTGTTTCTGGGGGATGAAAAAGTCGAGGAGGTGATGTCATCTCCACTAGCTGGTGTTTCTTTTACCGCCAAGATAAAGGACGTTGCTAAGGTGATGGTAAGTAGAAAAGGTAGACTCGCGGTATTTGATGCTGGAACACTTGTAGGTATTATAACTGCTTCGGATCTAATCAAGAGTTTGCCTGACGTTCCTGAGACTGAGGTCAAAGTGGATGACTTCATGACGAAAGATGTTGTCTCCGCAGATGAAAAAACATCAGTTATTACAATTTCCAGAACAATGGGTAGCCAGCGCATCGGAAGTGTCATAATTACCCACGAAGGAGAACCGTTTGGAATTTTTACAGAACGAGACCTGCTCACTGGTTTCCTGGCTACGGGCAAGGAAATGTTTACTGATGTAGGACCGGTATGTTCACAACCTATAGTCGTTATTCCTGCTGGCACAAGCGTTCATAGAGCTGCGGCAACAATGGCGTTAAAGCACATTAGACGATTGCCAATCATCAGAGATGAAAAGTTAGTGGGCATTATAACTGCACGTGACCTCGTCGAGGCTTATGCAAAATAGCCTCCTCCATTTTTTGTATTGAACTATAACTTAGTTAGGGTGATCGAAATTTAATTATTTCGTGACTGTTAGATAGCAGTCACATAATTTTAAAAGTCAAGATGCGACCAATAATCGATTAGAAATAAGGAGATGTTTTAGGATGTTATTTATGGTTACTCACAAGCACAGTGCCGAGATGTGTCCAGGCGGATCTGTTAAACCAGACAAACAATTCATGACGAAACTTCAAGAAGGAATAGAGAAAAACAAAGTAAAACTAATCGCAGGATATCATCATGCTCCAAGTCATGAATTCTGGTTTATAATCGATGCAGAAGACGTAGAATCCCTAAACAATGCAGTTTGGCAGCTCGCACTTGTTGGCGAAGTTAGAACTGTGCCAGTTTTGAATTTTGCAGAATCTGTTGGTTGGACAAAACAAATAGGAATTCAACAATAAACTTTTTCTTCTTAAAAACAATCAAAGAAAGCAAAATTTTATCTTTAAAGCAATCTCAAGTTTATAACAGAAATTTTTTGAAAGAAGAAGAAAAAGATGGTGCACAGCCAATTTCTTCTTCTTCTCGTAGTTAGGATGCTTCTGAAGGCATTCTTCAATAAGTCTTAGAAAGAAGAACAAATGCTTTCTCAATATAACAGCTGTTTTTCTTCTTTTAATTGCCACCTACTTTTAAGTTCATGCACGACAAGCTAAAAGGTTACGAACCACCAAACAGCCGAGTTACCTTCATTTGTGAAGATCTTTTTCCTTTTCGCAACAGATAAGCTTTAGTTCAAGCTTCACATTACACAACCTTGCAAAGAGATTTGCAAAATAGTAAAAAAGGAAGTGAAAAGAGATATGTCATATGGAAACAAAGAGATGCACAAGGCAACTTGCGCTGACTGTGGAAAAGAATGTGATGTTCCATTCAAACCAGACGGTAGCAGGCCAGTTTATTGCCGAGAATGCTACGCAAAACGAAGACCACCACGAAGATATTAAGCTTTTTAGCTAACATCTTACTCGTTTAATAATATCCTTTTTCTTTTATTTTCGGTTAATTTTCCAAGTTAATCAATTCATATCAAGCATTCTTGTAGGACTTACGTCTTCTTTATTTTGATTCAAGATGCAAAACAATTGGAGTTCTATTGTTTTTGGCAAATTTCAGTAAATCGAGAGCAAAACAGATACTTTTGAACCCGTATATGCAAGGGGAAAGCTTATTATGGATAAATAACAATGTTATAATTGATGAGCAGGAAGCAAATAATTTTGCACCCTTGCCCAAAGGTACAATTCCCAATCGCTTCCTGCTCATATGGCTCATAACTTATAATCTAAACTTGAGCATTGTTACAACAAAATAAACTGCCTATTTAAAAATCCAATAAATAGAGGTAGAGGTAGTTTTTGTCTTTGGTGGGCTTATATTTCTAAGCTTGTTCTTTTGTTTTGAGCTATTTCTGTTGCTGCTTCTGGAAATTTTTCCTTGAGCCTGTTTTCTGCGGCAACCTCTGCTTCTTCTAAAATTTGTAATGCGTCTGCACTTGCCATTATTGTGTTCTCTGGAATGTCTGAACTTTGGTTGGTAGTACAGGTTATGTCTGAAAGCAGGTTTCCTATGTTACCGAGTTCTTGACTGGCTTCAGGTAGAATGCTGCACATTTCTGAGCGAATGTTGTAAAGCATACTTTTTGCCGGACTCAATACGGCTACTATGTCACCCATTTCTGAAACTGTGCTTAGGCGCATCGATACGCTTTGTAATGCAAGAGAAGCGTGTGAGAGCATTTTTTCTACCTTACGAATTTCCCCTAGTTCTGTGGCAAGGATGTTTGCTCTTGCTGTGTCTCGCTGTGTCATGGCGTTAACGACACGTTGAAAGATATCTGCATCACGAATCTCAAAACGATGCACCGCAGCGTCCAAAGTTTTGGTCTGGGCGTCAAGTCGTTGAGTGACTTCGCTAATTTGTTCTTTTAGGTTTTCCTGCGGCTTCGCTATGTTCTTAATTTTCGATACTACGGAGGGTTCTTTTTCTTTCTCCGTCCATTTACTGATAAATCGGTTAACCAAATTAACTAACTCCTATGTGCCACTTTAGGTGAGAAGGAATAAAAGAGTGTTCTACCTGTAAAGTTAAAACTCGAACCTTGCAGTTGTTCGTTTTTAATTTTCTCTATAAAACATTGTGAGCAGTTCGAGCATTAGTTCCGTGAATTTTTTGAAGATCTATGGATAAAGATAAGAATTTGTATTTAAACTACTCCTGATTTCACGTAGAGTGTGAAAAATCAAAAAATCTTTTTCTTGTATATGGTGCTCAGATTGCTACAATTGCAAGTCAGCAGCTTCTATGTTTCTGCGAAGAAGCCTAGATCTTGTTTCAGATTTAACTCGCTTATCGGTAATTGGCAGATTTAGGTCTTTAGCAGTCAGCGCTAAAATCTTTGCCACAAGAGTCTGAGCTGCTTTGCCTATTTCTTCTAAGGGCAAGGGTTCATCTTCTTCACAGACGCCCATACAGCAAGTAGAAAATGGAAAGTTTAATTCCAACTCTATCCTGTTTTCGTCATAATCAAAGTCTACGATTGTGAACGGCTCCAGCATGCAAACGGCTGGTCTCACCTCGTAGATTGCACATTTGTTGTTTTTTGTTAAGAAAAAACAGCTGTCGTCTTTTTTTCTGCGGATCCAATCAATTCCAGATTCGTCAGGGCGCTCCAAAAAATCCCTGAACCCTTTGGCTTCTATCTTTTTTCGTTCTGCTTTATTTACATCGGGTGGCTGCATGCGACAGCAAATTCCACATTTTTTGCATCGAAAGCCGACAGAATCAGGAAAGACAACATTCTCGAATTTCAAGGTAATAGGTGGATGGGAAAATTGATTTATTTATGTTGTGGATATGTAACTCAAATATTGCTTGGTCGTAGTTACACCAAGTACATCATCAAAATTTGGCTTTTTGTCAGTAAACTTTTAAGTTTTTAGATTCAGTTAATTATTGCCGTATCTTCAAGTCTTTTCTATTTCATCCATAAACAAGATTACAACAAACAAGGGCCTGTTACCTAACAAAAATGAAGTTAAAACATATTTTAACAACCGTGATGTTGATTTAAAAACGATTGATATGCCAGCAAAAACTAGCTATAACCCAGAAAAAATACGCAAACAGAAAAGAGCTATAGGCATAATTGCTGTCACTTTGCTTTTGCTTATCACTGTTTTGGCTATCCTAATGCATACTTCCTTCATAATTTGGGTCTTAGCAGACTTAATCGTGGCGGGCGTAGCCAACTTATTGTTGAGACGAGTTGGAAGCAGGCCTCTTTAAGCCATTTACCAGATAAAAGGAATTAAACGGTACCTGACCTTCTGGCGATATTCCTTATATCCGCTCAAATTTTTGTCAAGGAACCCCTCTTCTTCACTGAGCCTCACAGCAATTGCCAATAGGATTGGAGGAAAAGCAAGCAACCCCCAAAAAGAACCCAAGGCAAGGGGCGTAAAGAGCAACATAATTATTGCCCCGGAATACATTGGATGACGGACCACTCTATACGGACCGGTCGATACAACTTTTTGGTCTTCATTCACCTCAATTAGGACCGACGTGTAGGTGTTTTCTCTAAAAACTAGAAAAATAAGAAACAGTCCAATCACCACAAAAAAATCAGCAAGAATACTCAGGTATGATGGAACATTTGACCATAGAAAATGGTGATCAATCGATGGAACTAAGAGGAGCAAAATGAAAAAAACGGTAATGATTGATTGCGTGATTTTTTGGCTGCCTTTTTCTTCTGCAGTTGGTCCCACTTTCAACCTGCTTGCTATTAAATTGAGTCTTTTTTGAGGAAATAGGCGCTGATTATTGTGATGGATCCCACAAATGCAAGCCAGTAGGTCCATGCTTGCCAATAATTGATTGTCCAGGCAGGCACAAACAGAGATAGCCACAATAGGACAGATAAGGCGACTAATCCAACGAGCGCTTGTGTGGTTATGCTAAGAGCTGGTTTGTTCAAAGTTGATCCTGTTTAATTCGGCGATGTATCTTAAAAATATACGCAGATTTGAAGATAGCCTGGATTATTGCAGTTTTCTTGTTTAAAATGAAAAAAGGATCGAAGCTGAATTGACTACACTTGATATTTGGGACGTTTAGATTCCTTAACCCAAAACTCAGGGTCATCCACTCGAATAACTTGAACCTCACAAACATTCCGGGGATTAGTGATTACCACACGAAACTTCGGGAGCAACGTCGGGTCTGAAAGGAAAGCCATTCGAGATTCTTCCAATTTATCGGCGATCCGCTCAGCTTTTTTGTCAGCATATCCATGGTACTTTACACTTTTGCCTTCGATTATTGCTTTATCAAAACCATCTTTGTTGCACTGAATTAGTTTAGCTCCGTCTCGAATGAACCAGAATGGAGAATTCTTGGGCATAATGATCTAATTGCAATGTGGTTTGGTTTATTGCTAATTAACATTACTCTGTTCTTTTAGTGAAGATAATAATATTTTTTTTAGTTTATTATGTTCATCAAAAGACGGGAATAATTAACATTTGTGTACCATCTGAAATTATTCATCTTTCGAAACTGTTTAATGAATTGTTTCAGCGGAACTGCCTTCAACTACCTCAGTTCCCACACTATACCAACAAAACCAAGCACGCCACAATGGATATGAATTTAGTTCCCGTTGACGAATAAGATAAACCTCAACTCTCAAAACTTTCTTGTTCTCTTTCAATTAGTTTGTTTGACGCCTCAGAACCTTACTTTCTTTCAAGACATCTTTTTGAAGGCAGAATTAACTTAACCCTTCCTTACGTGCAATTGTCATCACAGGCGCCAAGCAATTTCAAATTAACCTTATCCATTTATGCTTAAAAAAGGAACGTCTATGCCTCAGAATTCGTATAACTGACATCATTGCTGAGAACCGAATCCCGCTCCGACTGACGTGTTTATCTTCATAGGCAAATTCTAATACGTGAAGATGAATAAAAATAATCCACATAAACTAGCTTTAGCCAAGGCAAGATCAAACCAAAAGTGCCGAGAGCAATTGTTTTGCAAAAACCGTAAATAAGAAATTTTGATTTAATCGCGCAAAAATTTTAAAAAAATAAAAACTGTAAGGGAAAAAGCAAAAGATTTTTTTAGACTAACTTAACTAGTCTGTGTTTTGCTTTTCTTATCTTTTTTCGCTTTTCTTTTCTCGTCGCGTTCTTTCTTAGTTAATGGTTTTTCTTTTTTCGGCATCGGGTTTTACTCCGAGATTATCAATATAGCGATTACTGCTTAATAACTTTTCAAAATTAAGTGTATTCCCTGAACGTGTGTCCGCATTTCGTGCATCGCATAAACTGGGTTGAAGCTTCATCGCCGCCCCTTGTCTGCACTTGCCATACATAAACCAAGTTGTTATCGCACTTGTCGCATTTCATTTTTATGGTTTGCATGGTTTTTATTTCTTGATCTTTTTCAGAAATTATAGTCATAAACGGTTTAGGAGCATTGCTTTGCTGGATGACTTTGCCAGTCTTAGCTTCAGCTTTTCTATCGATAGGCTGCTTTGTATATCCGCATTTCTGACAAGACAATATGAACGAGTTGCCTACGCCTGTCTTTTTGGGTTCAAGGCGACATCCGCAAGTTGGACAAAACTCCATTGAATAGAATTCCCCACGTTACCCTTCCATAAAGTAAACAAATAGGATATAAGGGTTATTTTCTATTTTACAAAATTTTGATTTAACAAGAATAAACTTAAATTAAATCACTATAGCACAAATTAACTACAAAGGGCAACTAACATGAATAAACAAGGTACTGAAAAAAGCGAATGGCAAACCATCGAACATGCATTGGCTTATCTGGCAAGAGCAGATAAGTTACCGCACCGCACTGAAGGCGAAAAAGTACTAATAGAACAAATTCCGCCAGAAGCCAAGCGCGTATTGGATTTGGGAACTGGGGATGGAAGATTGCTGGCTCTTGTAAAACTAAATAATCCTTCGATAAACGGGGTAGCTCTGGATTTTTCTGATCCAATGATAGAACAAGCCAAACAACGCTTCACAAACGACAAAAATGTAACCATAGTTAGGCATGATTTTAGCCTACCACTTCCAGCTAAACAGTTGGGCTGTTTTGATGCGATTATCTCCAGCTTAGCAATTCACCACTTAACACACTCAAGAAAAAAGCAACTCTACACAGAAATATTCAATATGCTAAATCCCAAGGGCATCTTTTGCAATCTCGAACACGTTTCCTCAGCAACCGAGAACTTGCATTGGAAATTCGTAAAAGCCATAGGTTGGACACCGCAAATGGAGGACCCTTCAAACAAACTCTTAGATGTGCATACACAACTGCAATGGCTAAGAAAAATTGGGTTTGTAGATGCTGATTGTTATTGGAAATGGTTTGAATTGGCGCTTTTAGTCGGAATGAAACCTTAATTCGACTTTTTTAGAGATGATTTAGCTTGCGTTTTATCGTTTGACAGAAAGAATTAATAACACCTAACTCAACAAAAAATATAGGAGTTTTACAGAAAAAATGACCACTAGTAATGAACAAATAGATTTTACACATTGGCTCTATCGCGTAATAGCATACATAATCGACAGCATTATAATCGGCATTCCGGCAGCAATCATTTATTTCGTCGTAGTCCTAGCGGCAATAGTTGCTAATCCTTTCATAATTATATATGGAGGTTGGCTAATACTTCCGTTTCTATTCGGCATTCTGCAGTTTCTCTACTTTATGATACTGGACACAGCTTGGGGTGGAACAATTGGCAAAAGAGTCATGGGCTTACAAGTGCAAATGGTCAACGGCGGAAAAGTACCATACGGCAAATCATTCATACGCAACATAAGCAAAATCTACGGTTTATTTCTCTTCTTAGATTGGCTCATAGGAGTCGTTACAGCAGGGGATAAACGCCAAAAATACACGGATCGCATTGCGGGAACAATAGTCATCCAAGCAAGACAAGCGTTCCAATCAACAGTTCCGCCACCACCGCCACCACCAACATAAAATCTCTATTTTTTCTTTTTTTTCTTTTAAGGTTAACTAAAATAATACTAAAAAAATTCAAATTCAATAATTGTTTTCTAAGGTTACTTCAATTCTTGAATCCAAACTTTAAATTTCTCGATACTTAAACCGCTGCCAAGTTGCCCATTAAGCCGTTTGCAAACCTTTCCGTCCTCAAAAAGAACTACTGTCGGCACAGCAGGTATATCATATTCATCCCATATTGGGCTGTCGTAGTCGTCTAAGAGAACATGAATAACCTTTTCGAAACCCATGCTAACAACAGTCTTGTCGAAGGATGGAACAAATCTCACACAATACGGGCACCAAGCAGAATAGAACAAAGCGAGGACCTTCTTGTTTTTCTTCAATTCAGAATCAAGGACTTGCTGAGTGTATACTTTGAGCATGTTTTTCCCACATTAAAGAACGCTTTTAGAGTTTTTTAAACATGCCGTTTTTTTGTTGTTTTTTCTGGTAAACTTTTAGGAGACACCTAAAATAACCTTGAACACAGATGAATAGCAGACATAAAATGAAACCAAAAAACTACAAACGAGGTTACCCCGTCGCAGTTCTTGTTGGAATTGAACTTAATCACGGTGCAATCTGGCATATTTTCAGCCAAGTCGCCAAACAACAGGAAACCATACCGCTAAACGGTGATAGAAAAGACTCTAAGTCAGTCTATAGTTTCAACGAAACCATCATTAACGCATTAAGACCAGTCTTAAAGGAAGGCGTAAGAAGCATAATTGTGGCTTCACCGCCAAGAACTAATTTTGCCCAGGATTTCCTTAGTCACATTAAGGCTCATCACTCGTGGCTCTTGCAAGGAACAAACAAAGCATCCATCTCGCAGATAACAGGCTCCGCAAGCTCGCCCCCACAAGTGGCAGCCTTAACAAAAACCTCCGCTTTCAAACAGTTAATCGAGGAAAATGCCACCGAAGAGACAGAGAACCTACTAGAAATTCTTGAGAAGCGCTTAAGCAAAACCGATAGTCTGGTGCTTTTTTCGCTACAAGAAGCCGAAAACCTCATCTTAAACCCTCACGCTCCTGGAAAATCCCAGCCCGAATACTTAATGTTGACAGATGATTATCTTGCTGGGACTCGTCAGAAGAACCGGGTGAATCGGCTTATGATGATTGCGGCGAAAAAAGGCGTTAAGACGAGGGTGATAAATGCTGAGTCAAATGCGGGTTCACGGATTACGCAGTTAGGCGGAATCGTTTGCTTAGCTAAGCTCGATTAGGCCTTAAGTAAATTTTCCCGTTTTAGCTCATCGATTGAGATTTTACCCGTGTGCAATGCAGTGGCAACCAAAGCACCTGATACACCGAGATTTTTCAACTCAACCAAATCTTTGACATCTCTAACTCCACCGCCAACATAAACGGCAACTCCGACTTCCGCCATTGCCTTTTTGAGAAAATCGATGTTTACTCCTTCACCGCTGCCAACCCGATTTAAATCCAAAACAATGACCTGAGAAACACCCATATCTTTAAACTGCTGCAGCAGGCACATGGGGTCAGTACAACCGTCAAACCCCAATTTAACAAGGATTTTTTCGCCTTTCAAATCCAAACTGACTACAACACGTTCGCTTCCGAAAAGATTAACTGCTTGAGCAACAAAATTTTTGCTCGCCAGGGTTTCCGTTCCAATGATAAGTTTTGAAGCTCCGCTCTCTAACAGCTTCTTAGCTCTTTCAATGTTTGTGACTCCTGCATCAACCATTATTTTTATGTCGATTTCATCGATTATTCTTTTTAAAGATGTAAAATTGGTTGAGCAATCGATGATTGCATCCAAATCAGCTATATACAAATCGCTGAATCCAAGGTTCTTCAAAGCCCTAGCGACTTCGAAGGGCTCAACAGATTTAATTAGAACACTCTGAAGCGGCTGGTACTCTTTTCTTATGCCTCTAACTGCATGCACAACTATTTCGTTTAAAACGTCAATTACAGGTATAACTTTCAAGTTACAGCTCCCCTTTGAATTGAACGTTGCCATATACAAAAACATAGCCTTCCATGAATAATTACATTCTAAAAAAGAAGGCTGGAAAACTTCTGG
>Ga0182021_10011493_pt1 | contig 10506 bp, 9 predicted proteins | sample 612E3MmetaG_FD_120493 | JGI IMG/M metagenome (GOLD analysis project Ga0182021, IMG submission 120493) | Permafrost microbial communities from Stordalen Mire, Sweden - 612E3M metaG (Illumina Assembly) | ecosystem: Environmental > Terrestrial > Soil > Wetlands > Permafrost | place: Sweden... | reverse complement strand
GCCAGGGATTGCCGAGGATATTTGGAGACATTCCCGCCGGAGTGGCATTGACGATGAGGCGGCAACCCGGCAAATAATTTTGCAGTGAAGCTGCTTCCAGAATAGAGGAGGTAAGTGCAATCGTTTTATCAGTCACTGCAGCCGACAGCTCTTTCGCCAATGCGGCGGCCTGTTCTGCCCGGCGCGAGGCGATATGCACCTGCCAGCCGCTTTGCAGCAGCGCATAAACCACGGCTCTGGCGGCACCCCCGGCGCCTAAAACAACGGCTGTGTTTTTCTCTAGCAGGGGAAGCTGGGCGAGATCCAACAGAAAACCGGGTGCATCTGTATTATCGCCTATTATTTTTTTGTTGTCGATAAATAAGGTATTCACAGCTCCGATGGCGCGGGTGGTTGGGGTTAACTCATCGAGCAGGGCGATAACGGATTGCTTGTGCGGAATGGTCACATTCAAGCCTTGCAGTTCACCCAGTTGCAATTGCTTTATCAGGTCAGCCAATAAAGATTGTCCATCAGGCAAGGGGGGAATCGGAAAAAGTGTATAACTACCGGATAAGCCGGCAGCTTCCAGGGCGGCCCGATGCAGAAGCGGAGAGAGGCTGTGTCCCAGGGGGTAACCGCAAAGTCCGAGGTTATAGTGAGCGGTCATCAATTTGGCTCCTCTGTTCTCAAACTGGCCCCCAATTTTTGCAGCACCCTGCTGAACCCGGGGAAGGATTCATCCATACATTCTGCTCCCTGGATAAGGACAGATGTCTCTGCGGCCAGACCGGCGACGGCCAGCGCCATAGCCAGACGGTGGTCGCCGTGCGATTGGACACTGCCGCCGCGGAGCGTTCCGCCGTTGATCGTAAAACCATCTGCGTGTTCTTCAACTTCGGCACCGAGCAGACGCATTTCTGCGGCCAGCAAGGCGATGCGGTCTGATTCTTTCAGACGCAGTTCTGCCGCGTCGCGGACTATAGTAGTTCCCATTGCCAGTGCAGCGGCAACCGCGAAAATTGGAAATTCATCGATCATGCGCACAACCAATTCACCGCTGACCTCGGTGCCGTGCAAAACGCTGGCACTGACAGAGAGATCTCCCACAGGTTCACCGGCTGAAGTGTGCAGGTTGTTTACGGTAATGGCTGCGCCCATGGAGTGCAGTGCATCCACCAGCCCAGTACGGCCGGGGTTGAGGCAGATGTTATTGATGGTAAGGGCTGAACCCGGCGTGATGAGCGCAGCGACGATCAAAAAGGCTGCTGCCGATGGATCACCGGGAATGGTCATTGCCAGGGGAGAAAGCACCATCGGGCGGGGCGGAGTCATTTCAATGACGTATTCATTGCCGTTTGGCGAGGTTTCTTGCCGGGAAGTGAACCGCACGCCCATGCTGGTGAGCATGCGCACGGTATGATCACGCGAGGGACCGGGCTCCTTTAAGATAGTCGTGCCGGCGGCTCCCAGCCCGGCCAGCAGCAGGCAGGAACTGACCTGGGCGCTGGCAACCGGCAGGGTATAGTGCAACGGGGTCAAAGGGCTACTTGTGGGTCGGGCGCTCAAACGCAGCGGTGCGGTACCGGAAGGCGATGCTTTAATGGGCACTCCCATCTGGCGCAGCGGCTCAACAATGCGCTGCATGGGGCGCTGACGCAATCCTGAGGAGCCGTCCAGCTTAGCATCGATCCCGGCAGCAGCCAGTGCTCCCGCCAGCAAACGCAGACTGGTGGCAGAGTTGCCGCAGTCAATGGTAGAAGCTGGCGAAGAAAGTCCGCTTAAACCTTTGCCTTCGACCGTGAGGGAATGGCCGTCGAGCCGATTGCGCACACCCAGTGCTGTGAGCGCGCGCAATAAGGGCCGAGTGACACCGGAGACCTGAAAATTTTCGATCCGGCTCGTACCCGTAGCAAGAGCGGCAAAGAGCGCTGCGCGGTGCGAGATCGATTTATCGCCGGGCAAGTCGGCATCGACGACACCCAGCAGCGGCCCACCCGGATCAATGATGAGTTTCATTTCTTCTCCCCTTTACGGAAGGAATTCAACACGGCTGCGTGGCGGTCTGCTCCCGCTTGAAAATGCGAGCGCAGGGCATCAAAATCAGCGGCTTCCAGATCCTGCTCGAGCAACTGCATTTGAGCGCAAAATGCCTGGAGAGATTCCAACACATTGGCGCGGTTATTACTCAAAATATCGAGCATCATATCGATAGATTCGTCTGCCAGACGGGTGGTGCTAGTAAAACCGGGACCAACCAACGGCGCGGCATCCAGCGGAGTGATGCTGGCGAGTCCGTTGGATGCCAGGTAGGGCAGGGCGCTGATCGAAGCGGCCCAGCGGTCGTGTGTGGCGGGGTCCAGCCAGACGACGTGAGCACCGGCGGCTTCAACCAATTGGACGGCCAGATTTGCTGCAAGTTGCGGCGTGCGCGGCAGCTTCAGCAGGGCAAAACTGGCACCCTGGTAGAGGGTGGCGCAGGCCTGTGAAAGGGTACGAAATTCTTTGCCGCACATGGGGTGGCCGCCCAGTGGAGCGAAACGCTGCGGCATCTGCTGCATCACTTCCAGAATCGCGGTTTTTGTCGAGCCCAGGTCGATCACCACAGACGGGCCGGGATGGCAGCCGGGCAGTTCTTGCAATAGAGCAGGTAATATCCCCAATGGAGCGGCCAGCACGATGAGATCGGCCAGCGGGAGAAGCTCAGCGGGATCCGTACTAACGCGATCAAAAAGATGGAGCTGCTCAGCCTGGCGGCAGGTCTGCGCATCGGGGTCGATGCCGTACAAGGCGGCGGTCTTCCCTTGCAGTGCCATTGCCAGAGAACCGCCCATCAGGCCAATGCCCCAGACCGTGACTTTGGCATCTGCGAGAGCAGCCGGAATCCACCGGTCGGATCCGGAAAAAAATGGAGTAGATTCTGGTTCAGGAGTCATGGGCAAGGTCCGGGCGTAATTTTATTGCTTCATGTAAATAGACATGATGCACGGCAGATTGAGGCAGGTCGGTGTTCCAATGAATCAACACGCGAATGCAGTGCGGCAGCGCCGCGGGGACATCCAGTTCGAGCGCGCACATCAGCGGAACCTCGGTCCACCCCAACTCGCGAGCGGCTTTGGCCGGGTAAACGGTCTGGAGATCCCGGGTGGTGGTGAAGATCGCGCTGGCTATATCCTGGCTTTGCAGCGTCGGATTGACGCTCAATATTTTTTGGAGCAGCTCCCTGGTGGCAGCAAGCATGCTCCCGGCATCTGCCTCGCAGGTGGTTGCTCCGCGGATTCCTCGGACAGCCATTTAATGGCTCCCTTCAACTTTTTTGGAGGTTTTGCTGGGAGGAACATAACGCCCGACCGCTTCAGAAATTCCGCGGATCTGGCGGACCAGTTCGGCGAAGCGCTCCGGCTTCAATGACTGGCCGCCGTCCGAAAGGGCTTCTTCGGGTTTGGGGTGAACTTCGATAATGAGACCGTCAGCACCGGCAGCTACGGCGGCGCGGGCCACTGCGGTCACGTACTGCCACTGCCCGGTACTGTGGCTGGGGTCGAGCATAACCGGTAAATGGGTAAGAGTTTTTAATACGGGGATGGCGTTGATATCGGTTGTATTGCGTGTAGAAGTTTCGAAGGTGCGGATGCCGCGTTCGCAGAGAATGATGCGGCGGTTGCCGTGGGAGAGGATATATTCGGCAGCCATGAGCAGTTCTTCGATCGTGGACGATAATCCGCGTTTGAGCAGAACGGGGTGTTGGCTCTCCCCGACAGCGTTGAGCAAGTTGTAGTTCTGCATGTTGCGTGCGCCGATCTGGATCACATCGGCATACTTGGCAACGAGGGGAACCTGCTCGGAGGCCATGGCTTCGGTGACCACCGGCATTCCGGTGATCTCACGCACTTCGGCCAGCATTTCGAGTGCTTTCTCGCCCAGACCCTGGAACGCATAGGGGGAAGTCCGCGGTTTGTAGGCGCCCCCGCGTAAGACATGAGCGCCGGCTTCCTGAACGGCATAGGCAGTTTCAAGCAGCAGATTGCGGTCTTCTACGGCACACGGCCCGGCAATGAGGATGACCCCTTCTCCACCGATCTGGACGCCGTCCAGCGGGAAAGTTGAATTCTCGGGGATGAACTCGCGGGAAGCCAGTTTATAGGGCCGGGAAATAGGTACGATACGATCCACACCCTCCATGTGGATAAACTGATCCTGTGCGGAAATCGGGTTATTGCCGACAATGCCAATAATGGTTCTTTCCGCCCCCTGTGAAGAATGGGGTTGAAAACCAAGGGTTTGCACTCTATCAACCACTGCTTTAATCTCCTTTGCAGTCGCATTTGTACGCATTATGATCATCATTGTGAATCTCTCCCTGTTCTGAATATAAAAAGAGCGAGGCCTTTGACCTCGCTCTTTTTTGTCTTTTTGTTTTTCTTGCAACTACTTAAGCGGCGTCATCGGTGTCCGGAAGTCCGAAACCGTAAAAATAGACGTACGCAAAATAGAAGGAAGATACTGTATATTTCATCTGAATCTCATTTTTTCTTTATCGTATTATATTAGCTTGAGTGTGCGGAAAAGTCAAGCACCAACTTTGCATGGGTCAACTTGCTGCAATAATAAAATTAGCCCATCCTGTTTTTTTGGGATAGGCTAATCCCTGGAAATCAGATTACTTTCTCGTTCCAGTTTGTTGATTTGCCCGAATGCGTAGAAGGGCGGCGATCAAAGAATCAACATCTTCACAATTATTATAAGGAGCAAATGAAGCACGTACCGTACTCTCCAAACCAAAACGGCGCAAAATAGGTTGTGCGCAGTGATGCCCTGCCCGTACTGCGATTCCATCTTTGTCCAGAGCAGTGCCGACATCTTGTGAACCAATATTCTCCATCACAAAAGATATCACGCCCGCTTTTTCTTTGGCAGTGCCAATGATCTTCAATCCTGGTACAGTTCTTAAGCCTGCGGTGGCATACTCTAATAGCTTATGTTCATACCACGTAATATTCTCAATTCCTATGGAATTAACATAATCCAGTGCAGCACCTAGACCAACGGCATCGGCGATATTCCCAGTGCCAGCCTCGAATTTTGCAGGTGGTGGTTGAAAAAGTGTCCGTTCAAAGGTAACATCGGCGATCATATTCCCGCCACCCTGCCATGGGGGAATACTGTTTAATAATTCTTTTTTTCCATAGACCACACCGATACCTGTAGGTCCAAAAACTTTGTGACCGGAGAAAACATAAAAATCCGGATTGATTGCTTGAAGATCAACGCGCATATGAGAAACGGCTTGAGCTCCATCAACAAGAACTGTCGCTCCGTGACGATGAGCAGAGGCAACCATTTCTTTCACGGGAGTGATTGTACCCAGTGCATTTGAAACCTGGGCGATTGCCACAAATTTTGTTCTGGGGCCTAACAATCTTTCATATTCTGATAATATGATTTGTCCATCATCATCAACTGGCACAACTTTTAAACATGCACCCTTCTCAACAACCAGTTGCTGCCAGGGAACAATATTGGCATGATGCTCAAGCACGGTAACGACTATCTCATCATCTTTTCCAATATTTTGTCGTCCCCAGGTTTGTGCAACTAAATTGATAGCTTCTGTCGCTCCACGCACAAAAATTATTTCTTCAACAGATCCAGCATTCAAGAATTGGCGTACTTTTTCACGTGCAGCTTCGTAAGCGTCAGTTGCCCTGGCGGCCAAAGTATGCGCACCACGATGGATGTTCGAATTCTCATGCTCGTAATAATACTTTAGCCGATCAATAACAACTTGCGGTTTTTGTGTCGTTGCTGAATTATCCAACCAGATCAAAGGTTTTCCATGTACTTGCTCATGCAATATTGGAAAATCTCGACGTACATGATTCGGATCAAAAGGATGTGGACCGGACCTCAGGTCGGGAACTCGGTTTGGGCTATATTCAACAGATTCGGGTTTGAGAGAAAGCGTATCAAAATTGAAGGGAATCGTTTTTGAACCAACTGCAGAAATGGCATCGTCGACGAAATAATGTCCGCCAGCAGGTAAAATTGTTGTTCCCACTGGGGCAGACGGGATATCATCAGGTACCTGGCGCGTTAAACGAACCAAGGTACTCAATATTCTGGGTAAATCTTCCAGATTTGGATTTGTCGCCAAAGTCAAAGGCGTGGATTCATCTTCTGGAAAAATATTCCCTTGCGGATTACTCTGAATATAATTCAGACCACCAGCAGGTAGTTCAGGTTTACCTGGATACGCTTCTGGTAATGAAATCTGAGAAATAGAGGGCAAGACTGAAGATGAGGTTAGCGTAAGTTCATCAGGTCGTTGCTTATCTGCCAGATAAGAGGGCTGAGGTTCAGGAACTGTTCTTGGAAAATCCGGCTTCACCCCTGGGAGCGCAGAGAAAAACTGGTTGGCAAGTTGCGCAATTAAATCGGAGGTGGGCACACCAGCCGATTGTGCGGCCAAATTCTCCAACAAATTTACGCGAGAAATATCTCCGTCGGATAAACTAGGATCATGCGTAGTCATAATATTGATCTACCTGAACATCATGCAAAACAGCAATTGCATCATCGGTCAAAACAGATGCAGAGCAATAAAGCGAGATCAGGTAAGAAGCAACTGCTTTACGATTAATTCCCATAAAACGTACCGAGAGACTGGGAGCTACTTCACCAGGCAAACCCGGTTGGAACAATCCAATTACACCTTGCTTTTTCTCACCAGTTCTCAGTAGTAAAATGCTGGTCTTATTATTATTGATACTCAGCTTATCACTTGGAACCAGCGGCAATCCACGCCATGTTAGAAATTGAGTTCCAAAGATTGTTGCAGTAGGTGGCGGAACACCTCTACGGGTGCATTCCCGTCCAAAAGCAGCAATCGCTCGTGGGTGAGCCAGGAAAAAAGCAGGTTCTTTCCAAACTTTGGTAATTAATTCATCTAAATCATCCGGTGTTGGACGGCCGTCTTTTCGAGGTTTAATCTTTTGAGAAGGGACAACAGAATTAATAAGGCCATAATCTTTATTATTAATCAGCTCGAACTCTTGCTTTTCCTTTACTTTTTCGATTAATAATCGCAGCTGTTCTTGGATCTGATCTATAGGTTTGTCATATAAGTCAGAAATCCGAGTTTGGATATCCAGGACAGTGGTAACTGCGTTCATGGAATATTCACGAGGGTTTGTTTCATAATCAATAAATGCCTCGGGCAATTCGGCATTATCTTCAGGACTGCATTCTACATCTTTTGCAGCCCCTCCTTTGGCATCTTTGACACGATTCAATCTGAATGTGCCTGCCTCAACAGCAACCCAGGGTAAAAATGTTGGCAACCATCGGGGAGTTATTCCCACCCATTGAGCATGGGTCTTTGTAGTGTTTGCCAGTTGGCGAGCTGCCTGCTCGCTTAGCGTTTGGCGTGGTTCTATTGCGTCGACCATTGGTACTTCTCCTTAGCTTATTTCGATTATCATCTCCATTTTATGAAGTGTGATTTTGAATTATTTGCAAATTAATAATAAATATTCTAACCATGTATATTCTAAACTGTCAATACTACATGGCCTATAAAACCTAAATCGTCGTACAAATTTTGCATGGGATAGAAAATTTAATTGGCTGCACGATCCTTAACATAGGAAAGCCATTCCTTTGAATGTGCGCCGTGGCCGGTGACGGTTGCGTGGAAGGTTTGCTGGATTTGGCGGGTGATAGGGCCTAATCTGCCGCTGCCGATGGTTCTGAAATCCACTTCGCAGACGGCGATACATTCGGCGGCTGTACCGCAGACGAACAATTCATCCGCAACGTATAACTGGTCGCGCGAGATGGGTTGTTCAACGATCTTAAGATCCAGATCGCGGCAAATAGCCAAAATTGAATCGCGGGTGATCCCTTCCAGAATGGCGGCGGTGTGGGAGGTATACAATTTTCCTGAGCGGATCACAAACAAATTCTCACCCGTGCATTCGGCCACGTAACCCTGCGGGTCAAGCATAATGGCTTCATCAAAACCCAGCCGCATCGATTCGGTCTTGGCAAAAATACTGTTGGTGTAGTTGCCGCTGACCTTGGCTTTGGTCATCATCACGTTCGGGTGGTGGCGGGTAAATGAAGCAACGTTGGCGCGGATGCCCTTTTCCAGAGCTTCTTGACCCAGGTAGGAACCCATATCCCAAACAGCAATACCTACCTTAGCTTCGGTATCATCCAGGTTCAGGCTTAAATTTGGCCCGCCGCTGTAAATAAGCGGGCGAATGTAACATTGTTTCATTTCGTTTTTGGCAATTGTTTCGAGAGTGGCCTGGCACAATTCCGCAGCGCTGAAAGGCAATTTCTTAAAGCCGAGCACCAGAGCTGAATCGATGAGGCGATCCATATGTTCTTTCAAACGAAAAACAGCAGGGCCATTATCTGTGTCGTAACAGCGGATCCCTTCGAAAACGGCTGCGCTGTAATGCAAGGCGGTGGTCAAGAAAGGAACTGTAGCTTTGGCGGTTTCGACAAGTTCGCCGTCCATCCAAATATATTTGCTTTCATTGCTCATAATAACTCCTCTTTTTGGTGATTCAATAATGTATAGTGAGTCTTACGAAATAGAGAGGGGTTAAGCCTCTCTATTGATAAACGAATTAATTCTTGATCAATCACTGTTTCATGCGGGCAAGGATTTCATCAGTCATTTTCTGGCTGGAAAGCGAGCCCCCCAGATCAGTAGTACGCAGCCCGGCGCTGATGGTTTGCTCCACCGCTTTCTCGATGCGGGCAGCTTCATGGGTCATGTGCAGCGAATAACGCAGCAGTAAAGCCGCGCTCAAGATCGTCCCGATCGGATTGGCGATGCCGCGGCCGGCAATATCGGGGGCAGAACCGTGGATGGGTTCATACAAGCCAGCGTTTTGGTCGCCGAGAGAGGCAGAGGGCAGCATGCCCATAGAGCCGACCAGTACGGAGGCTTCATCGGTGAGAATGTCTCCGAACATGTTTTCGGTAACCACAATATCAAAGCTGGCGGGCGAGGTGACCAGGCGCATGGCGGCGGTGTCCACCAGCATATTCTCCAGGCTAACCTCCGGGAATTCGGCAGCGACCTCGGCGGTCACTTTGCGCCACAGGCGGGAGGATTCCAGCACATTGGCTTTATCCACAGAGGTCACTTTTTGTTTGCGTTTTTGAGCCAGGCGGAAGGCCAATTGCACAACCCGGCGGATCTCATCATCCGTGTAGATCAGGGTATCCACGGCCCGTTCGTGGCCGTTCACGGTCTCGCGGCCTTTGGGCTGACCAAAATACAGGCCGCCGGTAAGTTCGCGTACTACGATCATATCCACCCCGGCCAGTTTTTCAGGTTTGAGCGGGGAGGAAGAAATTAGGTCGGGATGCACTTTTACCGGGCGCAGGTTGGCAAATACTCCTAGACCCTTGCGCAGTGCCAGCAGTCCCTGTTCAGGTCTGACCTTGCCATCCGGGTTATCCCATTTGGGCCCGCCCACGGCACCCAGCATCACGGCATCCGCTTTTTGGCAGATGGCGAGGGTTTCATCGGTCAGTGCGGAGCCAAATTGGTCGATCGAGGAGCCGCCAATTTTGTGCTCATCGAAATGAAACACCGCCCCAGAAGATTGCGAAACGAATTTGAGCACTCTTACTGCCTGACCAACGACCTCCGGGCCGATCCCGTCGCCGGGTAATAAAACGATAGTGTATTCCATGCTGTTTATCCCATTTCAGGCAGCGATTACGCAGCCTGTCCTTCTTCGATAGTTGTGAATAATCCATATTCAATAGCGTCCGCCAGGGCTTGCCAACTGGCTTCGATGATATTGGCACTGGCGCCAACGGTGCTCCAGCGGTGATAACCATTTTGAGTGTCAATGAGTACACGGGTGATGGCCTGCGTTCCCTTGTTCCCATTCAAAATACGCACTTTGTAATCGGTGAGGTGGAACTGGTTGATGACCGGGAAGTGCGCCACCAGGGCTTTGCGCAGGGCAATATCCAGCGCGTGCACCGGGCCGTCGCCTTCGCCGGCGGTGTGAAGAACTTCATCACCGACCTTGATCTTGACCATGGCTTCGGCAATGACATCCGCGCCGTGGCGGCGTTCAACGTTGACCGAAAAGTCGATCAAATCAAACGGCGGCTTGTAATCGGCCTGCTGGCGTTTGAGCAGCAGCATGGCAGAAGCCTCGGCAGCTTCAAAGGAGAAGCCCTGTGCTTCCAGAGACTTGATGCGGCTGAGCGCGCTGGAAACTTCATCGCTGCCTTTGATGTCGAGCCCGTGTTCCTCGGCTTTGCTGAGCAAATTTGCCTTACCGGAGAGCTCGGAAACCACCACAGACATTTGGTTTCCCACCAAAGTTGGATCGATGTGCTGGTAGGAGCGCAGGCTGCGGCGCATGGCCGAAACATGGACCCCTCCCATGACGATCCTGGCTTTTGAATTGCCCCGGCATAATTTGGCCAGCTCTATCGCCCGCGTATAATTCGCGGTAGAGCAGGTTATGCCGACTATATCCG
>Ga0182021_10011492_pt1 | contig 10507 bp, 9 predicted proteins | sample 612E3MmetaG_FD_120493 | JGI IMG/M metagenome (GOLD analysis project Ga0182021, IMG submission 120493) | Permafrost microbial communities from Stordalen Mire, Sweden - 612E3M metaG (Illumina Assembly) | ecosystem: Environmental > Terrestrial > Soil > Wetlands > Permafrost | place: Sweden... | reverse complement strand
GCGGAGGCGCTGTTCGCCACGGCACTTGGCCTGCTCGCCGCGATCCCCGCTGTGATTTTCTACAACAACTTCAGCCAGTCCGCGACGCGGCTGGCGCAACGTCTCGAAGCCTTCGCGGACGAGTTCTCGGCCATCGTCTCGCGGCAGCTCGATATGAAGACTTGAGGCGGCGGCATGGGTGCATCTCTTCAGGCCCCCCAGGGCAACCCAGGCGGGGCGAGGCGCAGGAAGGGCCGGCGGCACAGGCCAATGGCCGAAATCAACGTCACGCCCTTCGTGGACGTGATGCTCGTCCTTCTCATTATTTTCATGGTCGCGGCGCCGCTGCTCACCGTCGGCGTGCCGGTGGACCTGCCCAAAAGCGAGGGCTCGGAACTCAAGAGCGAGAGCGAGCCGCTGACGGTGACTGTCGACCCTCAGGGCAAGATATTCATACAAAACGCTGAAATTCCACTGCCCGATCTTCAGCCAAAATTATCGGCGATCACCGAGGCTCGCAAGGGGATGGACGAGGCCATATTCGTACGCGGCGATAAGTCCACCAACTATGGCGAGCTTATGCGCGTGATGGGACGAATCGCTTCGGCGGGGTATAAGCATATTTCTCTAGTGACGGAAATCGAGGAGAAGCGCTGAAGGCGCACGGGGACTTGAACGGTGCGGTTAGGCCTCATAGGCTCGATCATTCTTCATCTCGTTATTTTCGGACTCGTGATTTTCAACTTCATGGGCCGGAATGACGAGCCGTCTGCGCCTCCCGTGCCGGTGTCCGTCGAGATCATGTCGCCGAAGGACTATAGCGAGCGGCAGGCCGGGAAGATCTATGGCAAGGCGGAAAAGCCGCCGGTGCCGGTTGCTGAGGTGAAGGCGCCCGAGGCAACGGCAAACGCCAAGAAGGAAGTCGCCCAGCAGACCCCGGCGCCGAAACCCGTCGAAAAGGAAGCGCTTGCTCCTCCTCCGCCGCCTCCAACTGCAGCTCCCACGCCGGCACCCGCCCCAGCGCCCGCCCCCAAGCCTGTGGAACACGTGAAAGCCGAGCCAAAGCCTGAAAAGGTGCCAGAGAAGGCCGCGCCGAAGAAGGTTGTGAAGAAGGAAGAGGCGCCGAAGCCGAAGCCCGAGGCGCCCAAATATGAGTTCGATCCGGCCAAGATTGCCGCCAAGGTGAGACCGGACGAGCGCGAGGCTCCGCGCCCTTCCACAGCGCAATCCATGGAAGCCAAGCCTTCCAAGACTTATTCGGACCGGCAGGCGGCTCTCTTGAGCCGCGACCCGAACGCGGGTATGCAGGCAGGCGACTGGAACCCGTCCCAGCCCTGGCGTCCGTCCGGCTCTTTGCAGGATCAGGCGATGGGCTTGCCCAACGCGCGCGGAGCCATGAACGCGGGCACCTGCGCGGATGCCATCCAGAGCCGCATCGAACAGTCCTGGATTCTGCCCATTGGCGGGCAGTCCGCCGAGAACACGGTCATCCGGCTTCACATAGAGCTTAGGCGGGATGGAACCCTGCTGCGGCCTCCCGCCATCATGGATCAGGCTTACACGCCGGTTCAGCAGGCGATGGCGGACTCGGCGGTGCGGGCGGCGGAAAGCGCGCAGCCCTATAACATCCCGCCGCAGCAATACGAGCAGTGCAAGGATATGATTTTGCGCTTCAACCCGCGCGATATGTATGGCGGCTGATAATGATAGAAGAACCTGTCGATTGTTTTCCTGGGGCCGTATCCGCGGCATCATTCCCGCGAAAGCGGGAATCCATTTCCGCCACAGGAACAAGCCCTAACATCGGTCCCGGCTTTGTCGCATACGCGATCGAGAGCCGCCAGATGCAAGGTTCCGGCTTGACCAGAGCGCTCAACCCCTCACCCTGTCCCTCTCCCCATGGGAGAGGGGACGCCTGCACAACGGTTGCAACACCGTCCCCTCTCCCATGGGGAGAGGGACAGGGTGAGGGGAGATTCGTCCAGTTCCTGGCGCCATCAAGCGCCCCCGCAAGCCATGCCGGCGGAAACATCGGGGTAATCGGCAAACAGCTCGCCCTATTCGGTGCTCTGCTGATTGCCTTCGCAGTGCTTGCGCCGCACCTGGCGCGGGCGCAGGTCGAGGTTGAAATCCGGCGCGGGCAGGTGCGCGCGATCCCCATCGCCATCGCCGAATTCGCGGGCTCCAACCTCGCCAGTGAAACCGCGCAAATCGTCACGGCGGACCTCGAACGTTCCGGCCTGTTCAAACCTGTCTCTCCCGCCGCCTTCATCGACCGCACGGCGAATGTCGACACGCCACCGCGCCTCCAGGACTGGCGGGTGCTCAACGCGCAGGCCCTGGTGGTCGGCCGCGTCACCGATACAGGCGATGGCCGCTTGCGGGGCGAATACCGGCTTTGGGACGTTTTCAGCGCGCGCCAGATTGCGGGCGAACAGTTCTACATCCAGGCGAGCACGCCACGCCGGCTCGCGCATATCATCGCCGACGCCGTCTACGAGCGCCTGACCGGCGAGAAAGGCTATTTCGACAGCCGCATCGTCTTCGCCGACGAGACCGGCCCCAAGGACAAGCGGGTGAAGCGGCTTGCGATCATGGATCAGGATGGCGCGAACCTGCGGCTTCTGACACCGGGCCGCGAGCTGGTGCTGACGCCCCGCTTCCATCCCCTTTCGCAACAGATCACATTTACCGCCTACCGTGACGGCGAGCCGCGTGTCGTGCTCATGGATATCATGTCCGGACAAGAGCAGGTGCTCGGCAACTTCCCGAACATGTCGTTTGCGCCGCGCTTCTCGCCGCAGGGCGACCGCGTGGTGATGAGCCTGCAAGAGGGGGCGAACTCGAATATTTTCGAGATGGACCTGCGCAGCCGCCAGCTCACGCGCCTCACCCAATCGCAGGCCATCGACACCGCGCCGTGCTACTCGCCGGACGGGCGCGGCATCGTCTTCGAATCGGACCGCGAGGGCAGCCAGCAGCTCTATGTGATGAGCGCGGGCGGGGCGGGCTTGCGCAGGATCACTTACGGCCACGGCAGCTATTCGACGCCGGTCTGGTCGCCGCGCGGCGACCTCATCGCGTTCACCAAGCGTGTGAGCGGCGGCTTCGCCATCGGCGTTATCCGGCCGGACGGATCGGGCGAGCGCATCCTGACCGAGGGCTATCACAATGAGGGGCCGTCCTGGTCGCCCAACGGCCGCGTCATTGCGTTCTTCCGCGATTCGCAGGGCGGCAATGGCGGGCCGAAGCTCTACAGCATCGACCTGACGGGATATAATGAGCGGCAGATCGCAACGCCCTCCTTCGCCTCCGACCCCGCCTGGTCCCCGCTGCTGAAATAGTTTCTTCCTTCACAGGGCATTACCCCTTGCATGATGATCTTGCTCGAATCGGGCAAGATCATCATGCAAGAGGTAATGCCGCCGGAGAATCGCCGCTTCACCCGCAATGGCCTCCACGCAGCCTGCAACACAACCGTTACAATTTTTTGCGCATTCGGGGGGTGTTTCGTGCTACGGTTGCACCAGCTTCGGCCCGAGAGCCGCAAAACGGCCCTAGAAATCGGATTCCTGGTAGGCGTTCCGTTACGATTTCCTGGTCAATCTGCTCGCATTGGTTGCGTGGAACAGGAGGCAACAAGAATGCGTCTACGAACGGTTTTAGCAGCGCTGACCGCTGCGGCTGGCTTGCTTCTGGCCTCTTGCGAGAAGAATGCCCCGGCGGCTGGTTTGGGCATTGGCGGCGGCGGCGGTGGCGGGGGAAATTTCGCTCCGGGCAGCGCGGCGGAGTTCAGTAACAGGGTTGGCGACACGGTCCACTTCGTGACGGACAGCCCGGAGCTGACACCCGAAGGCCGTCAGGTCGTGATGGGCCAGGGCGTTTGGCTCAGGCAGTATGCGAACTATCCCGTCACTATCGAGGGGCACGCCGACGAGCGCGGCACGCGCGAATACAACATTGCACTCGGTGGCAAACGCGCCGAAACGGTCAAGAGCTTCCTCATCCAGCAAGGCATCGACCCGCGGCGCCTGCGGACGCTCTCCTATGGCAAGGAGCGCCCCGTCGCGGTTTGCGACAACATCTCCTGCTGGTCGCAGAACCGGCGGGCTGTAACGGTTCTGGGCGGCGGCGGCAACGTCGCCTACAATAATTAAAGCCGGATCGGGGCTTTCGCTTCGCAAAGCCCCGCCTCGACCTGTTTTCCCCCATGAGAGGGCGGCCTGGCGGCTGAACGCCGAAGTGCGCCGGCGCGCCTCTGCCGGCTTGCCGGAGCGCATCGAGGCTGCTAAGCAAGCGCTTCTGGGGGACCAGCGCGCGCTTCGAAATGCCCGCAAGAGCGGGTATCCCGCAGCCGCGGGCGTCAGGCACATGACGGGCGCTTGCGATGAAGGACCTTCTGCTTTCGCGGGAGTTCCAGCGGGTGAGCATTCGTTGGCCGGGGTACGATTTTCTACTTAGGCGCCGCCATCGAGGCTGCCGGAGCGAGGGACAATGGCCGCCGCGTGCATGAATGGGTTCGATACGGGCTTCGTGAGCCTCGGCTATGCGAAGGTTGCGTTTTTGGGCGTGGTGCAGGGCATCACCGAGCTGATGCCGATTTCATCGACCGCGCATATGCGCCTGGTGCCCTGGGCGCTCGGCTGGCAGGACCCCGGCTCGGCATTTTCGGCGGCCATGCAGCTCGCCGCACTCGCGGCCGTAATCAGCTATTTCTGGAGCGATGTGCATGGGCTGGTGTTTGGCTCGCTCTCCGCCACCGTCCGGAGAGACTGGCGCGACCGGAATTTCCAGTTCGCGCTGGCTATCGTGCTGGGCACTATCCCTGTCGTTGTCTTCGGGCTGCTGCTTGCGCCGGTTCTCAATGCGTGCAACTCGCCCTTGCGCAGCATCCAGGTGATCGGCTGGGCCAGTCTTGGCATGTCGGTTCTGCTGGCTGTGTCGGAAGTGACTGCCCGCCATGCGCGCAGGATGGAAAACTGGGACTTTCTCGATGCGATCATCGTCGGCATCTGCCAGGCGGGCGCGCTAATCCCTGGCGTTTCGCGCTCCGGCTCTACGCTGACGGCGGCGCTGTTCGTCGGTTTCAACCGTGCCGACGCGGCGCGCTTTTCCTTCCTGCTCGGCCTTCCCGCCATCACCCTTGCGGGATTGAAGGAGCTTTGGGAACTGCGCCACGCCGGCCTCGATGCGCATGGCTGGAGCGTGCTCGCCGTGGGCCTCGTTGTCGCCAGCATATCGGCCTTCGCCGCGATATGGAGCCTGCTGCGCATTCTGGAGCGCTTCTCGGCATGGCCGTTCGTGCTTTACCGTGCGCTCATGGGCTTGTTCCTGGTCGGCGGCGTTTACCTGGGCTGGCTGCGCTGAGGCGGCGCCTGCCGGAAGTGAGCCGCAACGGCGGTTCCAGCTAACGAAGGGTAAAGGTCACGCCCGCCGGAGTAGCATCGATGATCTCGACGGTAAAGTCGCGCACGGTGATAAGCCGCCCACTGCTATAATCGAGCGTGAGCTGTTCCGCCCTTTCAGGCAACCGCTGGATGAATTTGTGACGATCTGGCGTCTCCTGGACAACAACATCGGATTCTCTGCGCCTAAAAATGGGCTGCTGCCTGGTATTCAGTCCAACATAGACTAACTCGGTATAGACCCCCGCTATTGTTCTGTCCGAAACATCTGGGATACCGAACGGGTTCCACCACCAATCTTCGCAAGGTACTTTGACATCGACATGGAGCATGACTTCGTTCACGGCCGTAAATTCACGCGAGTTGAGAGGCTTATTGGCGAAACTCCCGTGTGGAACGGGGGCACATGCGAGCGCGGCGGCGGCATTGAGCAGGGTCGCGGCAACAGCGATAAGAGTCGGTTTCATCGGGCTTCTCCCTCGTGCTGGCTCTTGGGCTACCGCCGCGAACTTGTGCGGAGCATTAACCCTTCCGCCCTCTCTTGCGGCCTTTTGTCAGCAAACGGAGAAAGCTTCCGATTTTGAAGTAATATAGCAGAAGACTCTTGAGCAAATATTAAGGTGGCAACGCATTGATTTGCTTGGTATATGTGACGGGATGGTGTCAATCGGACCGGCGTCGCGTTCCCGGTTTTGGTTAATTTCAAATATTCGTTTATATTTAACGGACGTTTTGAATCGTATAAATCGAGCAAAAACGAGGAAAAATTCGCAGAAATGCGGTAAAAATCGCTAGGGGCCGTGCGCGTTTACCGTATCCGCATTAATCATGACCGGCGCCTGCACGAAATGCAGCATTTATTAAGATGTGGCAGCACCGAACCGGCACGCCATTTCCGCGAGAGGCGGGTGGCTCATCCACAAGCTCGATACATTCCGCGACGCACACCGGGCCGCCTCTCGTTAGGCGCTTTTGCCGATAATTGCACCGAATGGCGATGCCGCGACGCCCCGCGCTTAAAATTATATTTATATAGATATCTACTGGCAATCGGCAGCCAGTCCTGCTATGCCGGCAAGGGATTTGAGCGGCTTTCCCGTATCGGGCGAAACCGCAGCCTCGAAGCCGGATAAACCGGGCTCCACAGCGGCATGGCACATTCATACTCCGGACCGCGCAAGCCATCCGCCGATGGCTTGCCACGCATCCCTTCCGGCGGAAGAGCGTGGACCGGGCTCAGTACACCCGCGCCTTGGGCTCGATATATTCCACCTCGTTCGTAAGCGTATGCGCATGAACGGGGCGGTAATCGAGGTAGACGGCCTTCTTCTCCACATCCGCCCAGGAAAGCGTGTGCTTCATCCAGTTCGAGTCGTCGCGGTGGGGGAAGTCCTCGCGGGCATGTGCCCCGCGGCTCTCCTGCCGCGCATAGGCGCCGTGGATCGTAACCGCCGCCAGCGTAATCAGGTTGTCGAACTCCAGCGACTCGACAAGGTCGCTGTTCCAGATCAGCGAGCGGTCGGTCACGCGGATGTCGCTTGCCCCTTCCCAGACTTGCTGGATCAGACGGCAGCCTTCCTCAAGCACCTGGGCGTTGCGGAACACCGCGCAGTTGTTCTGCATGGCGCGCTGCATGCGGTCGCGCAGTTCCGCCGTGGGCGTGCTGCCGTTGGCGTGGCGCAGGCGGTCGAGGCGGGCGACGGCCTGCTCGCCGGCATCCGGCGGCAGATTGGGCTGAGAGGCGCTCGCTTCGATGGTTTGCGCGCAGCGATGGCCCGCCGCCCGGCCGAACACGACAAGGTCGATCAGCGAGTTCGAGCCCAGGCGGTTTGCGCCGTGCACGCTCGCGCAGGACGCCTCGCCAAGCGCCATCAGGCCGGGCACGGTCGCATCGAAATCGTCGCGCCTCGGGTTCAGCGCCTCGCTCAGGTAGTTCGTCGGGATGCCGCCCATGTTGTAGTGCACCGTGGGCAGGATCGGGATCGGCTGCCGGCGCAGATCGACGCCCGCGAAAATGTGCGCGCTCTCGGTGATGCCAGGCAGGCGCTCGGCCAGGATCTTCGGGTCCAGATGGTCGAGGTGAAGATAGATGTGGTCCTTCTTCGGGCCCACGCCGCGGCCCTCGCGGATCTCGACTGTGATGGCACGGGAAACCACGTCGCGGCTGGCAAGATCCTTCGCATGCGGCGCGTAGCGCTCCATGAAGCGCTCGCCCTCGGAATTGGTGAGATAGCCGCCTTCGCCGCGCGCGCCCTCGGTGATGAGCACGCCGGCGCCGTAAACGCCAGTGGGATGGAACTGCACGAACTCCATATCCTGGAGCGGCAGGCCCGCCCGCAGCACAAGCGCGTTGCCATCGCCCGTGCAAGTGTGCGCTCCGGTGCAGGAGAAATAGATGCGCCCGTAACCGCCAGTGGCAACGATGGTTTTCTTGGCGCGGAAGCGGTGGATGCTGCCGTCTTCGAGGTTCAGGGCAACGACGCCGCGGCACACGCCCTCGTCCATGATGAGATCGAGCGCGAAATATTCGACGAAGAACTCGGCCGAATGGCGCAGCGACTGGCCGTACAGCGTGTGCAGCATGGCGTGGCCGGTGCGGTCGGCGGCCGCGCAGGTGCGCTGGGCCGGCGGGCCTTCGCCGTAATCGGTGGTCATGCCGCCGAACGGGCGCTGGTAGATGCGGCCGTCCTCGGTCCGGCTGAAGGGCATGCCGTAATGTTCAAGTTCGTACACGGCGGCGGGCGCGTTCCGGCACAGATATTCGATGGCGTCCTGGTCGCCGAGCCAGTCCGAGCCCTTCACGGTGTCGTACATATGCCAGCGCCAATCGTCGCGGCCCATATTGCCGAGTGCGGCGGCGATGCCGCCCTGCGCCGCGACCGTATGCGAGCGGGTCGGGAACACCTTGGTGATGCAGGCTGTCTTGAGGCCTGCCTCGGCACAGCCGAGCGTGGCGCGCAGGCCCGCGCCGCCAGCTCCCACCACAACCACGTCGAAGATGTGGTCGATGAAGGGGTAGGCCCTGCCGCCGGCGTTGAAAACGGGAAGCACCCCGGCGCTTGTGTGGCGCGGTTTTGCACGGTCAGGCATCAGCTAAACCCCGATAAAAAGCTTGATCACGGCGAGGAAAATGGCCGCGCCAACGGAGAGGGAGAAGAACGTGTTGAGCAAGAGCAGGATCAGCACCTTGCCGCCGCCATGGACATAGTCCTCGATGATCACCTGCATTCCGGTCCGCATGTGGATGCTGGCGGAGAGCGCAAACAGGATACCCAGGATGGCCGCCCATGGCTGGGAGAAGAACTCCTTGACCTCGGCGCGGGAGGCGCCAACGAGGTGCAGCGCCGCGTAGACCAGGAACGCGGTCAGCACCATGTTCGCGGCGCCCGTGACGCGCTGTAAAACGAAGTGGTCCGTCCCGCTTTTGGCCGAGCCCAGGCCGCGGACCATTTTAAGGGGAGTGCGCAAAGCTGTCATATGAGTTTCCCCCAGTATGAGACGGCAATCATCCAGATCGCGGCGGTAATCGCCAGAGAAAGGATAATGCTCAGCCAGGAAAGCAGCTTCACGCTGCCTTTGCCGAAACCGTGGATCGTGTCCCAGATGAAGTGCCGGACGCCGCCCAAGAGATGGTGCATGACAGACCAGCTAAAACCGAATAGCACGATCAGCCCGATGGGCGTGGCCAGAAGTCCGTTCACCGTATTGAACCAGGCATCGCTGGTGGCTGCCGCGAGGAGCCATGCCGCCAGGAGCACGCTGCCGAAGTAGTTGGCCGCGCCGGTCATGCGATGCAGGATCGACATCGTCATGTTCGCGTAGGGCCGGAAAATCGACAGGTGGGGAGAGAGAGGCCGCGCCATGGGCCGGGAACCTGGCCCCGCCGCGTTCTGCTTCGCGTTCGCCATTATTCAATCCCTCTTAACACTGCATGCAGTTGGATTTAACGTTTCTTACCGCAGTGCAGCAGGGGCTTCAATAACAATCCGGTTGACCGAGGCATACGTAATAAGGCGAAGGTGCTTTAGCCATTTTCAACGCAAGCCGGAATGGTTAGTTCCAATTTGCCGATAAATCGAACGCTGTTTCCGGGCAGCGTGTCATCCCGCGCGCTTCTCGCAACCCCGCCCGGCTGGCGGTCGATGGCGGCGGGTTGAACTCTGGCGGGCGGCGCTAATGCTCGCTTACGCTCAGCTCCAGCCCTTCGAGCAGAAGCGCGCGGGTTGCGGTGGCTTGCAGCCTGCAATATTCCGAGGCACCCAAGGCGGCGCCAGGATCGAGCTGGTCTAAGCCCCCTCAGCAAACCGGCTGAGAGGCTGCTTCGGAAGTCTTAGCTTTTTGCCATGTTCTGCAGCAGTGCGGCGATCTTGATTGTCGCGAAATTCGAGAAGGTGTCGGAGACCGCGTATGGCAGGACGATCTGGCCATTGTGCCGCATGGCTCCACATGTGTAAACGACGTTGGGGACGTATCCCTCGCGCTCGGATGGATCGGGCCGCACCAGCGGCTCAGCGGATCGCGCGAGAACCTTGGATGGATCGCGCTTGTCGAGGAGAGCCGCTCCGATCGAATATTTCCGGACCGGACCGACGCCATGGGTGAGCAGCAGCCAGCCTTCGTCTAGTTCGATCGGCGCACCGCAATTGCCGATCTGCACGAATTCCCACGGGAACTCCGGCTTCAAAATGGCTTGGCCGCCGTCCCAGGTTTCCATATCGTCCGAATAGATAAGGTAAAGGTTCTCGTTGTCCTGGCGGGCGATCATGGCATATTTGCCGTTAATCTTACGGGGGAACAAGGCCATGCCCTTGTTCCGCGCGGCAGACCCCTTCAAAGGCGACATCTTGAAAGAAACGAAGTCGGTGGTTTCGATCAACTCGGATCGTATCGCCAAGCCGCTGTAGGCGGTGTAGGTTGCGTAGAAAGTCTTCCGCCCATCATCGTCGAATTCGACGAAGCGGGCATCCTCGATGCCGTTCGACTGGGATACGGTAACGGGAAAGATCACCCGCTCGCTGATATCCTCCTCCCGCTCGAAGACCACCTCGACTTCTTCCCCATCGGGGCGCGAGACCCGATTCCGCACTTTGGGGATTGAGGCAAGACGGGCGCTTGGATCGACG
>Ga0182021_10011491_pt1 | contig 10508 bp, 10 predicted proteins | sample 612E3MmetaG_FD_120493 | JGI IMG/M metagenome (GOLD analysis project Ga0182021, IMG submission 120493) | Permafrost microbial communities from Stordalen Mire, Sweden - 612E3M metaG (Illumina Assembly) | ecosystem: Environmental > Terrestrial > Soil > Wetlands > Permafrost | place: Sweden... | reverse complement strand
CATCGCCAAGTTCCTCCGTCCCTGCTGCCGATCGCCGCATAAGATTCCTCAGCCCACGCCGCCCGCAGCGCGAAGCGCGAGGACGGCGGGGGCTTTCACCCACCGGGGGCCTGAACGGTTACTCGCCAGCGAACCGATGATGCCGTCAGGCAGGCCCACATCAGCCATCACGCCAAAGATGGGCAAGCGCTTGCGCGAAACAGGCGCAACCGGTGCGCTCACCACCGGCGCGCTCTCGCCCTGTGCGGCCGCTTGGGAGTGATCGCCCGCGTCCATCGTCTGGCCGGCCGCGGGTCGCGGCAGCCCGAAAAGCAGGGCGGCGGTGGCGAGTGCAGTGGAGCGGTTTTGTCGAATGGCGGTTTTCATTTTGCGGCCCGGCCCCTCCCTTTGCAGGTCCCGTGCCGCGCGCCTGGCGACGTTGTTCGTGGAAGAATCTGGCGGAATTCCGCCAGTAACCCGAAGCTGGCGCCCGAACCAGCCCACGCGGTTTGCACTTGAAGTGCAACTGCCCATCCAGCCGGTTGCACTTGAAGTGCAACGCGAGATCAGCAGGTCAGCTCGGCGATAGCTGCGGCCATGCGCGCGCAGGCGGCCAAGTCCATCAACGACCGGCTGGCGGACGAGCAGCAGGGAGTAGGCCCGCGCGCGCCGGAGCGTTGTTCACGGCAGCAGGCGCAGAAAGCGGTCCGCGCTCACCACATAGGCGGGTGCGCCGTCGATGTCGAAGGAATCGTGCACGCCAGGCGCCGCGATCACCTGCACAGTCATGGCTGGGCGTAGGACGCGTGCGAAGTAGGCAAGCGCTGGTGCCGGGGATTTGTCCGACAGCTTGCACTCTGCGAGGAGCCAAGGCTTGCGGTTGCTGGTGATCAGGAAATCCACCTCGCGCTTCTCCTTATCGGATGGCTTGGCGATATCCCGGACTATCCTGCATCTGACCGTTTTGTCGCCGATGTATAAAACGGTCACGACCAAAATCAACATGGGGACCAAAATGGTCGGGCCATCTCTATTATCCTTGCAAAACGGCGCCGAGGTCGATCTGCTGCTTGAATGGGATGGAGTGCTGTACCCCTTCGAGATCAAGCTCACCGCAAACCCGTCGCGCGGCGCTGCCTCGGGACTGGCCGCCTTTCGCAAGGCGTATCCCGATCGGCGCATAGCCAAGGGCGCCATCCTGTGCGCCACCCCACGCCCATTCTGGGTGACCGAGGATGTCACTGCGCTGCCGTGGAACCTGGTCTGATCTCGGCAGTCTCGACTCAGCAGCTTGGCCAGCGTGGTCTTGCCCACCTGGCGCGGGCCGGACACGAAGACCATTTTTCCATGACGAAAGGCCCCGTTTTGGATGGCTTGGCAATACCCCGGGCGACCCTGCATCTGACCGTTTTGTCGCTGATGTACAAAACGGTCACGACCAAAATCAAGATGCAGCAAGAAAGGGTCGGGGCACATCTTGTGTGAGGGCGGGGGACGCACCTCTCCGGACGCTCTGGCGGCGGTCAGATCCGCTCGCGGCGCCCCGGTGGGATGTCGGCGGTGGGCTGGCTCGGTGAAGCTTCTGAACCTCTGTCGGCTAGACGCACTACGGGGACCGGGCGCAACGGACACCGGTGCTCAGATTGCGAAGCGTGGGATCATTGTCATGGCGAGAGGCACCACGGAGCCAGCTTGGAATGTTCCCGTAGCTAAACGCTGCTCCGCGGTTGATGCGAGTTGACAAGCTGGTCGAGAGATTGGCGCAATCGACACAAGGGACAGGTCCCAAGGAATACCAGGACGCGCTGTACGAATCGAGTGCCCACTCCCAGACGTTTCCTGCCAAGTCCATGTGGCCCCATCTCCCAGAGCCGGACGGGTAGCTCCCGACCGAGGTGACTGCACCGGCGCAACCCGGACCATTAGCCAGTTCACAAGTTGGCATCGGGGTCGACCCCCAAGGAAAGATGTCGTTGTTGGAACCGCCGACGGCCACGTATTCCCATTCAGCCTCGGTGGGTAGCCGGCCGCCGTCCCAGATGCAGAATGCCATGGCCATATACCAACTCACACAGTTGATCGCGCGGGTTTCGCCCGAACCCGGAATCTCAGACCAGGTCTCGTAACCTGAGTCGCAGGAAAGGGCGATCTTCAGGGCGGCCCCATCAGCGGGCATGCTGCCATTCCACGCCTCTCGCCAGCCCGATCCCGGAATGTTCGGGTTGGCGCCAGTGTCAAGCGCCGGTGGCGCGTTCATCCTGTCGTAGGCATCCACGAACCGGCGGAACCGCCCCACCGTGACTTCGTACTTGTCGAGAGAGAATGCGCTCACCGTCACGTCGTGCTCCGGCGTCTCGTCGAGATCGCACGTCATGCCGCTCGGGCAGCCTGCAGTACAACTGCTGCAAGTCTCCGTGCCACGACCCATCGGGAAGGTGCCCGCGGGCACCGAAATGCTCTTGCAGCAACTCTCGCCGTTGCATTCCGTGCCGGTCATGCCGTTGCAGGACTGACCTGGGATGCCGTAGCCGCTGGTGCCCCCGTCGGGAATGGCAGGTGCATCCAACGCGCCACCGTCGGGTGGCAGGAGGTCCGCTGCGGTGTATGGCGCGGTTGGCGGGGTAAAGTCGCTCGTCCAAACCGCCACGCCTTTGACCACCCGAAGCTCGTCGATATATCCGTTGAGGTCGCCGTTGTCGCCGTTCGCATTCTGGCCTGTAATCTCAAGCACACCTCCCAGGGTTGCCACTATTCCTGTGTCGGTTGCGACCAGCGTTCCGTCGATGAATGCCCGGAAGGCCGATCCGGATCGGGTCAGGGCAATGTGGTGCCAGGAGTTGAGCGGCGGAGCAGTCACCGCGTCGACTGGATAGCGAATGAAGTGGATCCCGTGGCCGCCTGAGATCGAGTCCCAGCCAGCCGCGACGCAGGTGCTACAAGTGTTTTCATCTCCGGACGCGATTACTTGGATCAAAGAGCCAAACGTGTTCGTGTACTGGACAAGGTACTGCCACCAGTCTACGGTGAAATCACCTGAGAACAGGAAGTCGTTGCCCCCATTTGCCCTGACGTAGTTTGTTTGGGCATTGCTGTTTCCGTTGATATACAGACTCGCCCCGCCGAACTTGGATTGCGTCGTGCTGATCACGGGGTTGCCGGTGATCGTGGCCACTTTGCCCGTTCCAGAACTATCAGTGAGCACCGTAGGGGTTGCGATCCCGTCGAAATGGAAGAGAGCCACGGTTTGGTTCGGCGTAGTCGTCGCATCTGGCGTCCAGGTGTTCACATCGGCCGCAGCATCGGGCAGGTTGGTCGTGCCGCCTGCTCCTGTGGTACCACCAGTGTCGCTGGTGGCGCCGGTCGCGGTGGTGCCCCCTGAAACGGTCGTGCCGCCACCTGGCACGTCCGCGGTAACATCTACGGAAGCATCAGGGTTGGCGCCACCGGAGCCGCTGATGCCTCCGTCGGGTATAAGAAGGTTCTTGTTTGAATCCACCTGGTTCGGCTCGGCGCAGGTTTGCGTGGTGGTACAGGTCTGCCCATAGGAGCAATCGACATCCTTCTGGCACTGATGGCGACATTGCTGATCCACGGCGCATATGAGCCCCGTCGGGCAGTCGCTGTTGTACGTGCAATGGGTAGGCATCTGACACACCATCGATTGGTCGCTGACAGCGATGCAACTTTGCCCCGGCTGGCAGTCAGCCGATGCGCGGCAGGCGACATGGCATTTGCCCCAGGTGCACACCAATCCCTGATTGCAGTCGGTGTTGAGTATGCAGGCGCCACCCACCTCGATCTTCTTCGCCTCGCTGCACCCGGCCGCCAGCCATGCTGAAGCGACCATCAAACCAAGAATGCGCAACCAAGATGCGGACATTTCAAACCTCCAAGTCTGTTTTCAGCGTCCAGAAGAGCCGACGCCGCGACGGTATCACAGCGGGCTGGTCATGAGCTGCCCAATGAAGCAACCCTCGTGCCACCGCAACTCGCGCCAGAAAGCCCGCGATCTTCGCGAGCATCCCTCGGCCCGCCTTCCTGAAATTGCACTTCAAGTGCAACGGCTCGAAAGCGAATGCACTTGAAGTGCAACGCCGGTCATCTGCCTGTGGTTCACGGCAGTGCCGCGAAGAAGCGCGCCGCCGGCACGCAGCGGATTCCGTCCTTCAGGTAGTCGGCTGTCCCGTCCAGCACCACCTGATAGCAGAACGGGATGCCGAGTCGCGCGCGGAAGTAGCCCAGGCCAGGCTGAAAACCAGTATCGCTCAACTTCGCCTCCACGGCGAACCAGGGCTTGCCGTTCCAGGTCACCAGGAAGTCGACCTCGCGGCCCGCGGTATCGCGCACGTAGCGCAGCTCGACCTTGTACCCTTCCTGGTCTTCCAGTACGTGGCACAGGGTGAGCAGGTGCAACGCGACCAGGTTTTCAAAGCGAGCCCCGCGATCGCTCACCAGGCTGGAATCCCACAGATAGGCCTTGGGCATCTTCTTCAGGCTGCGCACGGCGCGGGCGGCGTAGGGGCGGACCAGGAACACGAAGTAGAGCCGATCGAGCAGCTCGATCCAGTGGCTGACCGCCGTGTGGCTGACCTCCAGATCCTCGCGCAGCGAGTTCAGCGACAGAAGCGATCCGACCCGGCCGGGAATCATGTCGGCCAGCAGTTCGAGCGACGAGAAATCCCGAAGGCTCTCAAGGTCGCGCACGTCCTCGCGGAAGAAACGCTCCAACCGCTCCTTGTGCCAGCGACGCAGGACACGCTCCGACCCGGCGAGGAAGGGCTCGGGGAAGCCCCCGAAGGTCATCAAGGCATTGATTGTCTCCTGCTGTCCCGGCGTATCGAGCGCAAGCTCTTGGCCAGGCTCGGGGATGCGGGTGCTGTCCGGGTGTTCGACCTCGCCGAGCGTGAAGGGGTGCAGGCGCCAGTGATGATAGCGCCCCTGCAGGGAATCGCTGCCGCGGCGAAAGATGTCCATGCGCGCGCTGCCGGTGACCAAGAAGCGCAGCCGCTCGCGGTGTGCATCGAACTCGCCCTTGAGCCAGCGTTTCCACCCGCGCCACTTGTGCAATTCGTCCAGCACGACAATGCTCGCTTCCGCCGGCCAGCGCGCCTGCCGGATCGTGTCCCGATCCGCCCGGCGGTCCCAGGAGAGATAGCGCCCACCCCCCGACGCCTCCAGGATTTGCTTGGCCAGGGTGGTCTTCCCCACCTGCCGCGGACCGCCGACAAACACCATCTTCTGCTTGAGATCTGAAATGATGGCGGCTTGGTGGCGTCGTGGACGTGACATGTTTTTTTTCCTCGATAGAAGAAATTTTACATGAGTTTTTTCAGCCAGGGCCAAAAATTATCATAGCACCCTGCGGGGCGTAGCGTCATGGCAGGATGAACATATTATCATTGCAAAACTGGACTACGTATCCACAATTACATGGATGATATCGCGTAGGATACTGAAATCGCTTGTTTCTTCAACGCGCCATTCCCCGGCGGTCATCCTGCTCGGTCCTCGCCAGGTGGGCAAGACAACCCTCGCCGTGGAGGTCACCAAGACGATGGGCGGGGTGTACCTGGATCTCGAGTCCGAGCGGGACCGGGCCAAGCTGGCCCAGCCCGAGCTTTATCTCGACGACCACCAGAGAGAGCTCGTGGTCCTGGACGAGATTCATCGCGTGCCCGGCCTCTTGCCGCTCTTGCGTGGGGCCATCGATCGCGCTCGATTGAAGGGAAAGAGAAGCGGACTCTACCTGTTGCTCGGTTCAGCCAGCTTGGAGCTGATGAAGCAATCGAGCGAGACGCTGGCCGGGCGGGTCACCTGCCTGGAGCTCGGCCCCTTCGACGTCCTGGAGATCGGCCCGACCGGACTTGACAGCGATGCGCTGTGGGTGCGCGGCGGATTTCCCGACAGCCTACTTGCCCCCGACGAAACGCGCAGCCTGCGCTGGCGCCGTGATTATGTCCGCTCGTATCTCGAACGCGATATCGCGCAATTCGGGCCGCGCATCGCTGCCGAAACCTTGCGCCGATTCTGGACCATGCTGGCCCACCAGCAGGGCAGCATCCTCAACACCGCCGACCTCGCGCGCAGCCTCGGGGTCAGCGGCAAGACCACGGCCCACTACCTCGACCTGCTCGTCGATCTGTTGCTCGTCCGTCGACTGCAGCCCTGGCACACCAATGCCGGCAAGCGGTTGGTCAAGTCGCCCAAGGTTTACCTGCGCGACAGTGGGATCGTGCACGCGCTGCTCGACATTGCGAACAAGGAGGCGCTGCTCGGCCACCCGGTGGTGGGCGCGAGCTGGGAAGGCTTCGTGATTGAAACCTTGCTCCGCTGCGCGCCCGACCAGGTGCAGGGCTATTTCTACCGAACCAGCGGCGGCGCCGAGATCGATCTGCTGCTGGTGTGGCCCGACGGAAAGAGTTGGGCCATCGAGGTCAAGCGCAGCCTGAGCCCGACGGTGGGCCGGGGATTTCACTCCGGCTGTGCCGACCTTCTTCCCACGCGCAAGCTGGTCGTCTATCCCGGCAACGAACGCTTGCACGTGACCGCCGACATCGACGCCTTGCCGCTGGATTCGCTGGCGCGCGAGCTGGCGGAGTAGCAACTACTTTGGGATCAGATACCATGGATGGCGAGCCCTTCTTGCTTGACCCGACTTTGGAACGAAGGCGAAAGCTCGCAAAGCGCAAGTAGGTCGACTTCGACCCCTGTGGCCTTGGCCACGGCGATCTCGATCGCGGTGGCGAGCGGGCCGCTTACCCCGTCGAGAACCAGGTCCACGTCACTGCGTTCACCAAAGCCGCCCCAGGCGAGAGAGCCCACCAGCCACGCGCGCGCCCCCGCGGGAAGCTGTGCCCGCACCAGCGCCACGACTTGCGCGCGGACTTCGCCAGCGCGCTTCAGCGCTGCTTCACGTGCGCGCGCACTACGCTGTTGCAGCGTCACCACCGTGTCGTGCGGGCTGGTTGGCATCGCAGACAGGCTGCCACAGGTCCCCACGGCGCGCCAGCTGCCCGCCTGTAGAGCTGCTAGACTGACGCCATGGCTCTTCCTTTGACGAAGTCCCGGCCAGCCAGCTACGAGGACATCCTCCGCTTGCCGGAGAATGTTGTGGGTGAGATCATCGACGGCGAGCTGATCGTCTCGCCACGCCCAGCGCCGCGGCATGCGCTGGCAAGCTCGTTTCTTGGAATCGGAATCGGCGGCCCATTTGGCCACGGTCGCGGCGGTCCCGGCGGCTGGATCATCCTCGACGAACCCGAACTTCACCTGGCTGCGCAGATCCTGGTGCCGGATTTGGCAGGCTGGCGCCGCGAACGCATGCCCGCGCTCCCCAGTACGGCCTGGTTCGCCCTGGCCCCCGACTGGGCGTGCGAAGTGCTCTCGCCCGCGACCGCCATCGTGGACCGCACGCGCAAGCAAGACATCTACCGCGAGCACGGCGTGCCCTGGCTTTGGTTCGTCGACCCCATCGCGCGCACCATCGAGGTGCTCAGCCGCGCCGAGCATGGCTGGATGGTGGCAGGCACCTTCGGCGGCACTGGCGAGGCTCGCATTCCCCCCTTCGATGCCGTGGCCATCGACATCGGCGTCCTCTGGGATATCAGTCCGCCCCCAGCGCCCTGACGGGTCGCACGGCCGCATCGCCCATCCTGCGATGGGTGGGCACGCGGCCGCTCAGTAGCGGGTCACTGGAGTTCGCGGACCTCGACGTCGTCGATGTACCAGGTGTTGTCCCCGCTGCTATGCTGGTCGAGATACCGGTCGACGATGATGGGGAACCTGAGCCTGTCGGGGAGAGGCGCGCATCGGACCTCGCCTGGCCCCCGCCGACACCATGAAAGGGGTGGACCCCAGCGCCCCTGCGGGCCATGCGACCCGCGGCCAAAGCGGTCAATACGTCGACGTGGGCCCATAGTTGATCAGGCCAGCTACGCAACTTGAAAAGGTGCCGCAGTCTGATATTGCCAGGCATCGGTCGAGCGTCTTGTCGACGGCGCCTCGTTCGTTGCTGGGCAGTGCGTTCAGTTTCTTGTTGGCGTCGGTCGTGCACTGAGCGACGGCTGTCTCGTTCACCATTGAAAGGTCGTTGCATTTCTGCAGCCTATTGCAGATGTCTGCGCCGTAGTCCTTGCCTCCGTCACAACTGGCCATGCAAGTGGCGAATAGTCCGAAAGCTGCCATCGTCCAGAAAGTCTTCTTCATGGTCGCATCCTCCTAGTAGTTGTCTTGGCCAGCCCACTGTGGGCCTTGCTTCACTCGAAACTGCCCGGGCTCATGAGCAAGGCCCGTACCAGCGCGATTCGGCGCGGATTTCCGCCAAAATTGCCCTGTCCGTTCACCTGAAATTGCACTTGAAGTGCAAGTGACAATCCAGAACTTGCACTTCAAGTGCAGATGCCGGTGCGCGATTGCACTTGAAGTGCAACAGCGGTGTTAGCAGCGCGGGCGCGGGATCTTGAACTGCTTGATCTTGTTCGCGATGGTCCGCCGGGAGATCCCCAATTGTTCGGCCGCCCTGGTCTGGTTGCCTGCGCAATTGGCCAGTGCGGCTTCAATGGCCCGGCGCTCCGCCACCAACTCCTCGGAAGACTCCGGCCCAACCGGAAGAACGACACCATCCGGCGCGCCAATCGGAGCGCCGGCCGCCTTGTCATGCGGCAAGTGCTCGGGGGTAATGGTGGTGCCCGGACAAAGGGCGAGCGCGCGCTCCATGACGTTGCGAAGCTCGCGGATGTTTCCTGGCCAGTCGTAGCGGAGCAAGAGAGCCAAAGCATCGGCCGAAATGTCAGGGGGCTGTCCGTCAGAATCCTTGGCGAAGTCACTCAGGAACTTGCGCGCCAGCGGCTCGATCTCGCTCTTGCGATCGCACAGTGGCGGTACCACCAATTGGAATACGGCCAGTCGATAATAGAGATCCTCGCGAAAGCGGCCGGTCTTCACGTCGTTGGCCAGGTCTCGATTGGTTGCCGCAATGAAACGCACGTCGACCTCTGCGACGGTCGTGCTGCCCACCCGGGTGATTTCCCCCTGTCCCACCGCGCGCAGCAGCTTGGCCTGCATGGGCAACGACATTTCGCCCACCTCGTCAACGAACAGAGTTCCGCCGTCCGCGGCCTCAATGACCCCCTGATGCGCCCTCACGGCCCCGGTAAAGGCCCCGCGTTCATGTCCAAAGAGCTCACTGTCCAGCAGAGTTTCGGCCAGTGCGGTGCAGTTGAATTTGACAAAGGGCTTGGCGGCACGCCGGGACTCGCTGTGGATGAAGTTGGCCAGCGCTTCCTTGCCCACCCCGGTCTCGCCCAGGATGAGCACGGTGGCATTCGACTGGGCCGCCTGCCGCGCTTTTTGATACAGGGCCGTCATCGCCGGATCACAGATGATGGCGCCGCCGGGAGCGTCAGCGGGACTGCCGCGCACCTGCGCGCACGCGTGGGCCAGAAGCGCGCCCGGCGAAGCGCCGTCGGTGGGGAAACAGGCCAAGCCCAGCCGGGCATCGCCCCCGATTCCCTTGATGGCCTGCTTGATTCGGTCGGCGATCTCAAGGCATTTGTCCCAACCCGAGTCCGGCAGCAGCACCTCATATTCACGGGGGGCGTAGGTCGCCAGCAGGTCGCCCGGCCGCAGCTGTGCGGCCAAGACGTCCACGCTTCGGCCTTCATCCGCGGCCGCATCCAGGTGCATGCGCAGCAATCCCAGGGTGGCCTTGGCATCGGCATCGGCCTCGGCGCAGGCGCATTCCTCAATCAGCCGATCGTAGAAATAGCCATGGCTGCGGGCGCGGGGCTTCGCGGAGCGCACCCATTGCTGTTGCAGCACCAGTGTGATGCCGCCAATGACCACGGACTGTCCAACCGCCAAAGGGACGCGTTGGCCAGGTGGGATGCGCTTCGCGCCCACGTGGGTGCCGTTGGCGCTGCCCAGGTCTTCGATCTCGACGACGGCCCCGACGTGAAGCGAGGCGTGCTGACGAGACGCACTCGGGTCAGGAACGCGAATGTCGGCATCATCGTCACGGCCGACCGACAGAGTGCCCATGTCGGGCAGTGTGATGGTCTCGTGGACGTCGGGGCCACTGACGAGGAGGCGCAGCACCTGACCGCCATCGACCGGCTTTTCGGCTGGGGTCACTCGGGTCGGTTTGGCCATGGTGCTCTCCCTTGCCTAGAAGCGTCCAGCCAGGGCCAGGCCCCCACCATTGGCATTGGCCCATCCCAGCCACGCCACAGAACTGTGGGGATTATCGTAGCGACTGGTGTCGTCGATGGTCAACACCATGATGAGGCCAGTGACCAGGACCGCGGCGCCCACACCGGTCGCGATGTATCCGGCCAGAACTTTGTTGTCAGCGCTGCTTTTCGCGCTCTCGGCGTCGGATTTAGCCTTGTTGCACGCATCGAGCGTTTTGGCGTCCCATTTGGCGCCATTACAGTCGCCGGTGGTGAATTCGTCCCGGACTTGCTTGTAGTTGCTATTGGCATTGGACTGGTCCTTGAGGGCAAAACCCAGGTAAATGCCACTGGCCCCTG
>Ga0182021_10011489_pt1 | contig 10508 bp, 5 predicted proteins | sample 612E3MmetaG_FD_120493 | JGI IMG/M metagenome (GOLD analysis project Ga0182021, IMG submission 120493) | Permafrost microbial communities from Stordalen Mire, Sweden - 612E3M metaG (Illumina Assembly) | ecosystem: Environmental > Terrestrial > Soil > Wetlands > Permafrost | place: Sweden... | reverse complement strand
ATTTATCTTAGTTTTTTAACTCTCTTTGATTGAGTTTCTGTTCTTTTTAATTGTTCTTCTTCTTATTTTTTTAATAAGGATAAAGTTTTTGGCAGAATGTTGTTTGCTGTATCATGAAGAGAAATTTGGTATTGATTTGTCAGTACATTTTGAGTGACAGACGAAGCGGAAGCACATACTGTGAAATGTTTTTTAATATATATTTATTCTCAATTTACACAACCGGAAGTAGTTTTCATACGGAAAAACTGTACCTTTATATATCCGAAAAATTATCCTGTTTTACTATTCTGCAATTCGAGAATTTGTTTCATGGATTATTATTGAAAACATATAAAGGGAAAGAGACTAAACCGGAAATTAATGGAAATACTATCTGATTTAAAAAATCAAATCAAGTACCGGGAAAGAATATCAGAAAATTAATTAAAATGAAGAAATTAACTTTTGCATTGATATTTATTATGTCATTATTTGCCGGTAATGCGGCAGCTCAATGTACCGTCACTATTTCTGGAGGAACATTATCAATATGCTACAATACTTCCCCTGGTACTTTTACTGCAAATGTAACAGGTGATCCGGGACCTTTTACTTATTTATGGTATAAAGATGCAATTTCAACAGGAATAACAACTCCGACATATAACCCTGGCAATTTAACAACATCGGCTTCAATTTACTGTACAGTAACTAATGTACCCTGTGGAACAGTGAGTTCTGCTGCAACAACAATTACTGTGATACCCAACGCCAGCATAGGTTCAGTAACCGGGCTGACACCTATATGTGACGGAGCAACTACCACCTACAGTGCTAATTCAGTTGTTATGGGAGGAGGTACGGGAGCATGGAGCAGCAGCAGTAATACTGTTGCCACTGTTAATTCTTCAGGAGTGGTAACAGGCCAAACTGGAGGAACATGCAATATAATTTATACTATCACTGGCGGCTGCGGGGGAACTGTCTCGGCTCAGCAACCAGTGACAATAACGAGTGTTGCGAGTATAGGTTCAGTAACCGGAGCATCACCTATATGTGATGCCGCTACAACCACATTTTCAGCAAACCTGGTGGTCCTGGGAGGTGGTACTGCATCATGGAGTAGCAGTAATACTTCTGTTGCCACAGTTAATTCATCAGGAGTGGTAACTGGCGTTAATGGAGGAACATGTAATATTATATATACAATTACGGGAGGTTGCGGAGGAACTGTTTCAGCTCAAAGACCAATAACAATCACACCTTCTGCAAGCGTTGCTTCAGTAACAGGCACTAGCCCTTTGTGTACAGGAAGTTCAACTACCTATACAGCAAACTCTGTTGTTCTGGGTGGAGGTACCGGAGTCTGGAGCAGCAGTAACACAGGAATAGCTACAGTAAACTCTGCTACAGGACTTGTCACCGGAGTAGCTGCAGGAACCTGCAATATTATCTATACTATTTCAGGAGGTTGCGGAGTAGCATCTGCTTTTGCACCAATCACAATTTCAGCTATACCGAGCGCATCTATTTCTTATACTGGTTCACCGTGGTGCACAACTGCAGGTATTCAGGACGTTACGCTTACAGGAACCGCAGGAGGTACCTATTCCGCGCCCGCCGGATTATCTATTAATCCGGGTACAGGCTCCATTACGACATCAGCATGTACTGCCGGGACATATATTGTCACCTATACGATATCGGGTTCAGGAGGTTGCGGCGTTACAACGGCGACAACGCAGGTAACAATTTCTCCAATTGCATTGGCTCCGGGACTGGGAGGGATTACTCAGCCAACTTGTTCAGTTGCTACAGGCAGCGTCGTTTTGAACGGATTGCCTGCATCCGGTACATGGACAGTTACACGTAATCCGGGAAGTGTTACAACATCGGGAACAGGGACTACAATTACCATTTCAGCTCTGCCAGCGGGAACATACACATTTACTGTTGCGAATGCCTCCGGATGCGTATCTCCGTCTTCAGCAACTGTTACTATTGATCTGCAGCCGGCATCTCCTTCAGCTCCTGTTCAGAGCGTGGACTGCTCTTTAGGTTTCGGAGCTGCAAAAGTATCGGTGACGAGTCCTGTCGGGACTGGACTTGAGTACAGTATGGATGGTGCTGTATATCAATCTCTTACATTATTTGACCTGGTTAGTAATGGAAGCCATTATTTATCAGTAAGAAATGCTTCTGGTTGTACCACCACTGGAACTCTCTTTACAGTGAATTGCGGATGTATCAATCCCCCTACTGTTGCACTTAGCGGTACAACCGGCAGCACCTGCGGCACCACAGCTGTAACAGTAACTGGCAATACCTTTGGCGGCAGCGCGACAAGTGTTGCAATTACTCACAATGGAGCAGGTTCTGTAGTACCGGTTTCAGCAGCTGTATCTCCATTTCAATTTACATACACACCTGCAGCTGCAGATGGTGGCAAGACTGTACTGATTACTGTCACCACTAATAACCCTGTGGGGGGACTCTGCCTCCCGGGTGTAGCAACATTTGCTTTAACAGTAAATGCTATGCCTGCAGCACCAGCTATAGGAACTATCACAAATCTGACATGTGCTGTAGGAACGGGAAGTGTAGTTCTTAACGGTTTGCCTGCTACAGGAACGTGGAGCTTAACCCGTAATCCCGGTGCAATAGTCACAAGCGGATCAGGAACAAGCACCACTGTTTCAGGATTAGCGGCTGGTACTTATAACTTTAGTGTAACCAGTGCAGAAGGCTGTATTTCAGCAATCTCCGCAGATGCAATTATAAGTCCGGCACCATCAGCCCCGTCAGCACCTGTTGTCGGAACAATTACTCAACCTACCTGTGCCACATCGACTGGAAGTGTTGTTTTAAGCGGATTACCAGCTACGGGAGCCTGGACATTAACCCGAAGCCCGGGAAGCGTAATAATATCAGGATCTGGTATTAGCACTACTGTTCCAGCACTTCCTGCGGGTGCAACATATACTTTTACAGTCACCAATTCCACAGGATGTGTCTCATCTCCATCAGGAAATGTAGTGATAAATACACAACCCTCCATTCCTTCCGCTCCTTTGGTAGGTACAATCACGCCTCCGGCGTGTACTTTGGCAACAGGGAGTGTTGTCCTGGCCGGGTTGCCCTCAGTAGGTACATGGACGATAATAAAATACCCGGGAACAGTATCCACTACAGGTACCGGAACCAGTTCGACTATAACAGGTCTTTCAACAGGGTCATATAATTTTACTGTCACTACATCAGAAGGCTGTTTGTCTGTTCCTTCTGCAAATGTGATAATACCGGCTCAGCCTCCTACTCCTTCTGCACCAGTTGTAGGGACAATAACCCAACCAACATTTGATGTGCCGACAGGAAGTGTAGTATTAAGCGGATTGCCATCAACAGGTGCGTGGGTCATTACAAGGTTACCTGGTGCTGCAACTACAACAGGCACCGGAATAAGCACAACAATATTAAATCTTGAGGGAGGAGTATTTACTTTTACTGTTAAAAATTCAGCAGGCTGCACATCAACAGAATCAGGTCCTGTTACTATCTCCACACCAGGCGCTCCGATTCTGACAATTACAGAACCAGCTGCAGTATGTTCTCCCGCCACTGTCGATCTTACAGCCGCAGCAATTACCGACGGTTCAACACCCGGACTAACATTTACTTACTGGACTGATGCAGGCGCAACTATTGCATATACTACTCCCAAAGCTGCTACCACCGGTATATATTATATCAAAGGGACCACCGTATCAGGATATTTTAATATCAAACCAGTTACGGTAACAATTGATGCTTTACCGGTACCCAACGCCGGTGTAGATCAAACGCTTTATTATCAGACTAGTACTACGCTGGATGCATTAATCGATGCAAACCAGACTGGTATTTGGTCAGTAGAATCTGGTTCAGCCACCTTCTCTAATAGTTCAGACCCAAAAACTACGGTAAGTGATCTCTCAACCGGGGACAATCTGCTTTTATGGAGTGTAAAAACTGTAGTATGTCCCATTGTTATAGACACAGTGAAAATAATTGTAAAAAATATTCTTATCCCAACACTGATAACTCCAAACTGGGATGGAAGGAATGATAATTTTGTGATTATGGGGTTGTCTTCACTTGGAAAAACAGAATTGATTATTTTCGACAGAAGGGGTGCTGAGGTTTATAAAAACGCGGATTATGATAATTCATGGAATGGGGTTGATTATAATAAACATCCTCTGCCTGATGATACGTATTTTTATGTCCTGAAAAGTGAAAAAGGGAAATCGTTTAGTGGTTATATTGTAATAAGACGCTAGTAATGAAAAGTATAATAAAGCTGTTTGTATTATTGTTGATCCCTGTGAATCTGGCAGGGCAACTTGCACCAGTCACAAGTCAGTATGTGCTTAATCCGCTTAGCATTAATCCTGCATACGCCGGTAACAGGGAAGCTCTTAATATAGCACTCTTTTACAGACGTCAGTGGACCGGTATTACCGGCGCACCTGAAACATTGACTTTAGCTGCTGATGCCCCATTCCTTGATTCAAAACTCGGTCTGGGTTTTATGATTATGAGTGATAAAATTGGAGTTACAAAAGAAACGCATATCCTGACAAACTATGCTTATAAAATAGCAACGGATAAAGGCAATCTTTCTTTTGGCCTTGGTGCAGGATTAATGACTACAAATACTGCATGGTCCGATCTGGTTGTGCTGGATCCCGGAGATGAAACTTTTCTGACTAATTCCAAAGTTTTCGTTGTACCAGATTTTAGTTTTGGGGTTTATTATACTCACCAGAATTTCTTCGGTGGTTTATCAATTCCAAAACTATTGGCTTACAATTTTGTTCTGGATAAGAATAAGTATTCATTTAGTTTCAGTCCGAACCAGTTCAATTATTTAATTAATGCAGGTTACATCTATTCTGTTTCACAGAGAATAAAATTATTCCCCTCTGCACTCATTACTATTGCGCCACATGAGAAATTGCTTGTCGATTTAAATGCTTACATGGGCTTTAATGACAGAATATGGGCTGGAGTTTCTTATCGTAATAATCGGTCACTCGGTGCTTTGTTTCAGTGTGCAATAAATACCCAGCTTCGTCTTGCATACACTTACGAGATTGATTTTGGTCCGTTGGGACATTATAGCAATGGCACACATGAGATTATGCTCAGGTATGAATTCCGGTATAAGGTTGATGCAATAAGTCCTTTGAGTTTTTAAAATAATGGTTGAGTGGAAACTGGAATAATTTATAAATTGTATGATCAAACTTTCGTGATATTTGCATCTTGCTTAAAGAAGAAAATTTTATCTTTAAGTAATAATAGCACTTTGCCCATTTAATCTTAAACATGACGAAAAAACTGGTATTATTCTTTCTGGTAATCTCTGTTGCCCAATTGATTTTGGGGCAATCAGAAACTTATGTCGTGAATAGAGCTTCTTTCACTTCAGATAAATATGATGAATTCTCACCTGTTTATTATAAGAATGGAATTGTCTTTTGCTCAAACAGGAATGTGGGTTTCTCAAACCGTACAACATCTCAGAATAAAGGACTTTTTAAAATATGTTATGTTGATACTATCGGTAAGGCTGATTGGGAAAGTGCTAAATTGTTTTCAAAAAACCTCACTACAATATTTAATGACGGCCCGGTGACGTTTAATGCTTTGCGTGATACAATCTATTTTTCAAGGAATCAGGATGTGAGCAGTAAATTAAGTGATATATCAGCGCAAAGAAATAAACTTGGTATTTTTTCAGCATCGTTGGTAGATGGTCAGTGGACCAAGATCAGAGAACTGAGAATTAACAATGAGTGGTATAATGTGACAACTCCATGCCTGGCACCGGATGGTAAAAGACTTTATTTTGCTTCAGACAAACCGGGTGGCTATGGCGGTATGGATCTATATTACAGTGAACGGAAAAACGATTATTGGACTGACCCTGTGAATTTAGGTCCAAACATTAATACAAGTGGAAATGAAGCTTACCCGTTCATTAATGCACAGGGTGAATTGTTTTTTTCGTCAGACGGACTTCCGGGTTTGGGAGGGAAAGATATTTTCTTTTCCCGTATTTCAGATAGTACCTGGCTTCCTCCAATCCATTTGGATCCTCCCATTAACTCAAAATCTGATGATTTTGGACTTATCACAAATGCAGTGATGAGCGATGGATATTTTTCGACAAACAGGGATAATTCATTCGATATTTATCATTTCAGAACAAATATTCCACAGGTTCTTTATGACAATGTTCAGAAAGAAAATAATTATTGTTTCATGTTTATTGATACCGGAGCAATAAAAATTGATACCACAAACCTTAAGTATGTTTGGGATTTCAGCGATGGATCAAAAGCATCGGGGATTAAAGTATATCATTGTTTCAAAGGTGCCGGAAAATATACTGTGAAATTGGATCTGGTTGAAAGAAATACAGGCAATTTATTTTTCTCAAAATTAGTATACAATATTGAACTTCAGGATTATATACAGCCTTTTATTAATTCACCCGATATTGCTGTTAAAGGTGAAGTGATGAATTTAGATGGCCTTAAATCCAATCTTCCGGACTTCAGAGTTATAAATTATACATGGTCTTTCAGGGATGGAGGAAGATCGTTGGGGAGTAGCGTGTCACATGCTTTTAAAGAGAAAGGTACATATAATGTTAACCTTGAATTGACATTACAATCTGAATCAACTGGTGATATTCACAAAACAGGTATTTCAAAGAAAATTTTAGTTTTTAATGATGCTCATGAAAAAGCAGCATATCAGGCAAAAAGCGCTTCTTTAAAAACTCCGATCAGTAATATTGATAAATCAAAGAATGTAAGCATTGTGGTAGTGTACTCCTCTAATTCTGAATTCCAGAAAGATGCAGTTTTTAATGTTGAATTACTATCATCCAAAACCAAACTGGGAGATGATAACAAAATTTTCAGATTTGTTCCGAAAAAGTATACAATAAGTGAAAGATTTAATCCTGATGATAATACCTATAGTTACATTGTTGATCAGGAGATGACTCTCATGGCTACCTATCCGGCGTACCAGGAATTGTTTGGGCTTGGTTTCAAGGAGGTCAAAACAAAAATATACCAGCTTAAAGATCTGTCTGAAAAGGAGCTTCATAATTTAATTAAGATAAATGGTGCTTTTGCTGATTCTTATTTTGACAATTCGAATAATCTGACATCCAATGCCTATATAATGCTCGATCAGTTAGTGAAGCTTATGAACAAGTATCCTAATATAGGATTGGAAGTAGCTGTTCACTCAGATAATACAGGTTCCCCTGAAGCAAGTCTTGCGTTATCAAAAACAAGAGCAAAATTGCTTGTAGGATATCTTATTAACAGAGGGATAAGCTCGAGGAGACTTCTTGCAACGGGGTTTGGCGGATTAAAACCTATCGCCCCTAACATTCTTGAAAACGACAGAAGATTAAATCGCCGTGTTGATTTCATCCTGCTAAAATAACAGGATACTAAACATGGAAGGGAGATTACGCTGAATTAATTTTTGCTAATAAGGCAATAAAAGAAACCAATAATAAATTATTCCCAGGGTTTCACGAATTGTATACAGCACTTTGCCATATCCAGAATGACTATAGATTCTGTCAGGGATTGAAATTATACCTATTTCATACTTTCCATTAAGGATCCTGCTATAAGTCATCCATGTCCTTCTCGCATGAATACCCATACTAATTATATTAATTCCGCTGATCTTAATATCAGCTTTCTTCAGCCAATCACCGACTGCAAGCGCGCTGGAAAATGTCCGGTTAATCCTGGCTTTTCCACCAGGAACGGCAATTATTAATGTAGAATCGATTCCCTTAGATAATAACCAGTTTCTTGCAAATACAGCATTCGATTTATTGTCATTTATAATTCTGGCTTTCCGGTCAGATTTTAAAGGTGCAAATTCTGAATTGTTAAGGTAAGGAATCGTGATTCTATTGTCAATCTTTATTTCTTTAATATATAAATTGCGGGCTCCAAAATCACCTGCATCCTCATTTGTAAATTGAAGCATAATGGAATCAATTTTATTGAGACTTCCATTCCATTTTATGCCATATTTTTTCTTGGATTTTTCAGCATAAAAATCGGCCGCAAGAGAATCATTTATAAACAGATTAAAATGAGAACGGTTTTCCCCTCCCAGTTCACCGTAAGCGTCAACTTCAATTGTATGGATCTCTCTTTTATTCAATTGTAAAAACCTGTCTCCCGGATAAAAAATCAAGTATCCGTTATCAAAAAGCATAAGATATGTAGAAGGTGATTTTAGACCAGTTGTAATTATATAATCATATCCTTTTTTACGAAATTCTTCATAAGCTATATCCAGGGCAAACTCGGGAATCCAGCCTTCAATTATAAGAACATTAGCTTTAACTTGTTTTGATTTTGAAAGATAACCTGTTAGATAATTGCTCACAGGTTTTGAAAATATAAATGTAATAAGCAATCCTATAATAAAAATGAGCGCGATAAGCTTCCTTTTTTTTCTCATATTATTACCTGTAATACAAATTTAAGACTTCCGTCATCATTGGAAGTAAAGTTATGATTTAGTCAAAATGTTTATTCTGAGTCAAGCTGTCTGTTCCTTCAAAGATATAGTTTCAATTAAAAACAGAGTCTTTTTTAAACTAATGCTCAGGATTCATTTTTTGGTAACTGTTTTACGTATATTTACAGATGTCTGAACAGTTATATCCCAATGATTAAAATCGGGATTATTGAATTTGAACTGATACTTAATTTTAATATTACTCTAATAAAGTGTTTTTCTAAATAGAATTGGATTTGCTTTGAACCAAAAATACTGAAAATGTTGAAATTGCCAGATAAATTAAAGGAAAAAAACAAGCCTGCTTTATTTTTTGAACTATTAAGAGACCCTGACAGAAAACCAATTTTCAGGATGATTTATGAGTTTTGCTATCTAATAGGAATTTACAGGGAAATACCTGTTCATTACTTCAGCAGGTATTTATTCAAAAAAGATATGTTAAATATCAGGGATTATCTGCCTAACAGATTTATATCCAATCGTATAAGCCCATTTTTTAATGATAGAATTGTAACGGAAGTCCTTGACGATAAATTATTTTTCGACCTATTCTACAGACAGTTTGATCTTAATCTTCCAAAAATCCTGATGTACAATTGCCGTCAGATGTTTGTTATTGGCACTACTCATATAGAAGTAAAGAATGTACACGAATTCCGTACCCTTCTTGTGGATCTGTTTAAGGAAAACCCATCAATAGTTTCTATTTTTATAAAAAAAACGGTTTGTGGGTCCTGTGGTTCTAATATTCACAGGTTATTTCTTAATGAACTTCAAACGGATCAGTTAAAAGTAGGCGAAATATATTCGGAGGTTATTAATTCTGAATTTATATTTCAGGAAGCATTAAAGCAAAATCATGTTTTGAATGTACTGAATCCTTCATGTCTTAATACCATTAGATTTGATACATTTATTGATAAAAGCGGACAAATAGATATCATATCAGCATATCTTAGAATAAGTATTAATGATAATTATATTGACAATATCTCTGCAGGTGGCTGTCAGGTTGGCATTGATCTTCAGAATGGCAAACTGAAGAAAGTGGGATATTCCATCTTCAAATACAGTGGGACGAGGGTTTATACAGAGCATCCAAAAACAAAAATAATATTTGAAAATTTCGAAATTCCATACTTCGCGGAGGCTAAAGATTTGGTTTTACATGCTGCGAGTTTTATGACAGGATTAAGACTAGTAGGATGGGACGTGGCCATATGTGAATCAGGACCTGTATTGATAGAGGGTAATTCTGATTATGATATATGCGGAAATGATTTGGCAGATGGAGGATATCTGACCAATCCTGTTTTCCGAAAAGTCCTGAATGAAATTAATTATCTATAACCGGGCTATGTTACATAATTTCCTCAATCTCAACGAAAATTAACCTCTGTTCTTAAATCTTATAATATTTTGCTGACATACTTTGCTACCGGGTCAGAACAGATTTGGCAGTTTAAGTGTAATTTGTTAAAGATTCGATTAGACGTCTTACCAACTTAGATGAAAATTACATTATCAGGTCAAAGTCAGACGCCCGGTTAAATATTAAGAGAATATAATTTATCTGGAAATAACCAGTTTTTTAGTATCAAATATTATTGAACCGGATCTCAGTTCAACAAAATAGAACCCTGAAAAAAGAGTAACTGGAAGTTGCACAGTGTTCAATCCCTGGCTGCAGGTATCCTCAAATACAACCCTGCCGGAATAGTCCAGAATTCTTATCAGTTTAGGAGCAATTGAAGGTTCATCAATTGAAATGTTAAAAAATGACTGAGCAGGATTGGGATAAATATTAGTTGTGATTTTAGGTGTATTTCCAGGGGCTGGACTTAAAACTTTTATCCCGTAAATTCCGATTTCTGAAATGCTGTTAAGGGAGTTTACTGAAT
>Ga0182021_10011488_pt1 | contig 10508 bp, 6 predicted proteins | sample 612E3MmetaG_FD_120493 | JGI IMG/M metagenome (GOLD analysis project Ga0182021, IMG submission 120493) | Permafrost microbial communities from Stordalen Mire, Sweden - 612E3M metaG (Illumina Assembly) | ecosystem: Environmental > Terrestrial > Soil > Wetlands > Permafrost | place: Sweden... | reverse complement strand
TGCAAGTGGGAGCGCTGGCCGAGGTTCACTTCACGCGCCAGACCTTTTTGAGGCCTCTCGGTGTGATCGTCAAGCGCAACCGTTCCCTGACTCTCGCCGCCCAGAAACTGATCGAACTCTTGCAGCGCCCGCAGACTTAAAGGCAATTTACGGGGCCCCATCAGGGGGCGACAGAATCGCCTCTTTGCGGTCTTCGAGGTCTTCGCGGTGGGATCTTTTCCACCGTCTGAATTGCAGCCGAATCCGGATTGGTCTTGACAAGCGCGAATCGACTATGCCATAAACGCCGCGGTGCCGGATTTGCTCCAGATGCGTTGTATTCGATTGCCCTGATCTCATACTCAAGTTCTATGCCGGCACCTGCCAATTTTGAGTAGGATTTCCCCGCCCTTCATGGACGCGATGGAGGGCCGCGAAATGAAAAGGCCCGCGGCAATTTTGCGGGCTTTTTCATTCCACTTCATGCTTCCGGCGAGACCATTGAAAGAAGATGCCCTAATCCCATCTGCAGATCTGGCCGTGAGGGCCGCGCGATCGGTCCGACGACACGCGGCTCTCATAATTCTCGCAGCCACCACGCTGTATCCCTGCCTCGCACGGGCGCAGATCGGAGAGAAAGTTACCGGTTTCCACCTGACGGACAGCGAAGGCAAGCTGCATGCTCTGGAAGATTATGAAGGGAAGATCGTGGTCCTCGAGTTCTGGTCCTTTAAGTGCCCGGTCTCACTGGCTTATGACGACCGTGTGGCCGCGCTCCTTTCCAGGTACGGCAACCGGGGCGTAGTCGTGCTGGGGATCGCGTCCAACAAGGATGAGTCGGCCGTCGAGGTAAAGCGCAACGCGGAAAATCTTCACTTGCCGTACCCGGTCCTGATGGATCCAGAAAGCTCCCTTGCCGATCGGCTTGGAGCCACTCATACACCCAGCGTTGCAATCCTGGACGGAACCGGCGTACTCCGCTACCGCGGCGCGATTGACAACGACAAGCGGGACGATGAGCGCGGCCGCATACCTTATGCTGCAGAAGCGCTCGACGCCTTGCTCTCCGGCCAGCCGCTTCCCATGGCTGAAACCAAAGTCTTCGGCTGCAGCATCAAGCGATAACCGCGTCTGTCTCTGTGCGCGCGAGTATACGGCCCCTTTCCACAACGGGATGAAGCTGCATATCTTTCTGCGGACATGCTCAGATGCCGTCTGAGTACACAATTCTCTCGCACTCAAAGCGCTCTTCGGATGACACACGGGGAGAGATCAAACGACCGCAGGCGAGTCATTGCGGAAGTCGCCGAAAGATAAAGAAGGACTTGATCCAGGTCCACGCTAAGGTTCCGAGCGTGGCGCCGATCGTGTCGATGCCAACGTCCGATACACTGGGCGTGCGTCCCGGCGTGAAGGATTGATGAAACTCATCACTTGAGGCATAGAGCGCCGAAAGAATGATCGCCAGGATGATCATTCCCTTGTTGATGCTCTTGTTGTTTGCGAGCCCATGGAGCCATGCTGCACCCAGCATAGCGTAACCGATCATGTGCCCGCCCTTTTTCGCGAAGAAATCCCACGCCCCAAACTGGGGCAGGTCATTGCCGGGCGTCCCGGAAGCGGTGAATATCAGAATCATCACCACAAGTGCAGGTCCCCAACGCCACAACCAGGTCTTCATAGGATTTATGCTCCACTCCTACCTTCTGAGTTTATGGTACACGACTTTGCTTATCGGAAGACCTTATAGGAGTCTCCGCTCAATATTGAGCTTCCTGGCCATCGCTTCCCCCGAGCTTGCCCGGTTATTGGGACATTCCTATTCGGGCTTGATGCCCGGGGAAAAATGACTTGATGACATGCAAATGTCAAGTTAGCATACAAATAACCTCGTCTGTATAAGGGGATCTTAGTTGACATCACTCACTATTGACCGCGCCGGTGTAGTGCCGATGGACAGCCGGTCAAATGCGTGAAGAGCCGGTATCTTGTGGACAGCTGCAAAATCCCAAACAAGGAGGCGCGATTATGAACCGCGACGATTCAGGATTACGGAAAGTTTATTTGTCACTGGCGCTGCTGGCACGGGAAAAGGGCAGAGTGTGCTTCAAACGATGTCTCCTTTCCGCGGTAGCACTATTGGTCGCCGGGTTGCTCCTTTGTGCGAGCGCCCCGGCACAGGTAACAACCGGTGCGATTTCCGGCACGGTGAAAGATGCTAGCGGGGCGGTTGTTCCCAACGCCCAGGTCACGCTACGGGACATCGAAAAGAACGCGGATGTTCGCACAATGACGGCCAGCACCGCTGGCGAGTTCTCGTTCCCGCAGCTTCCAGTCGGCCGTTATTCCTTAACGGTGGAAGCGACGGGTTTCCGAAAGTTCGTGCAAGCCGGCATTGTCCTGAACGTAAATGACAAGCTGACTTTCTTTCCCAGCCTCGAGGTGGGTGGCACATCGGAGTCGGTGACAGTGGAAACTGCTCCCCTCCAGGTTGAGATGCAGAGCGCCGTGGCTTCCGGCACGGTCACGGGCACCCAAGTCCGCGAGCTGACTATGAACAATCGAGTCTGGGTGCAGCTCATGACGCTGGTTCCGGGGGTCAGCGACAGCAACAACACCGACCAGTACTTTGTCGGCGCCACCAACCCGTTCGGCGGCTCTGCCACCAACACCACCGGTTTCCAGATCAACGGCGGTCGCCGCGAGGAAAATAATTTCCTGGTCGACGGCATGGACAACGTGGATCGGGGCAGCAACTTGACGTTGCTCTCCTTCCCCAGCGTGGACGCCATCTCAGAGTTCCGCATCGTCCGCGGCGTCTATGATGCCGAGTCAGGCCGCTCCGGCGGGGCGCAGGTGAACGTCGTCACCCGCTCTGGGACCAGCGACCTTCATGGCGGCGTTTACGAGTTTTTCCGCAACGACGATCTGAACGCCAACCAATTCTTCAACAACTCCACCACTCCTGTTGTTGCCCGGCCCGTCCTGCGCTACAACGACTTCGGCGGCAGCATCGGCGGCCCGGTTTACATCCCTCATGTCTACGAGCAGCGCAACAAGACCTTCTTCTTTTTCTCCGAAGAAGCTCGCCGCGTAATCAACTACTCGAATACGACGGCCCCAATTCCCACGCCCGGAATGTTGACAGGAACCTTCTCTCATCCCGTGTGCACCAACTGGACCAACAGCAATGGCGTGGCCGGCGCCTGCTCAGCTTATGGGACGCAAGTCTCCGGCATCAACCCGATCGCGGCGTCCTATATCAAAGACATCTATTCCAAGTTTCCGCCGATCAATTCGGGAACCAGCAACGTGGTTTCGACTTTGCGCGGCATCTATAATTTCCGCGAAGATATGTTCAAGGTCGATCACACGATCGGCACCAAACTGACCATTAATGGGAAGTACATGCGCGACAGCATTCCCACCATTGAACCGGGCGGATTGTTTACGAGTTTTCCCGTTGACGGCATCGCGACTACTTCCACCAATTCGCCGGGGCATCAATACAACATCCACTTCACGGCCGCGATTTCACCCAATTTCCTGATTGATGGCGGGTATGGCTACTCCTACGGCGCCATTCTCAGCCAGGAAATTGGCGCTTCGAACCTGAGCAATTCTCCGGATGTTCAGGCGGCGCTCGGCAACCTGTTGCCGTTCACCAACGTCGTGGGCCGTGTACCCACCATCAGCATCAGCAGCGGCACTGGTGTTTCCGGTTATGGGCCCTATAACGATTACAACCGTAATCAGACGGTCTTTGGCAACGTTACCAAGGTCTTCGGCTCCCACACGCTGAGGGCCGGGCTCATTATCTACCACTACAACAAGCACGAAAACCTGCTCACTGGATCCAACAACGGCTCCTTCAGCTTCATCAACACCAACGCCCCTTCTGCCACCACCGCGGGAGGCACCATTTGCGGGAGCGGCAGTCTGCCTGCCTGTCCCAATGCCTTCGAGCAGTCATGGGCCAATTTCCTGCTTGGCAATTCCAGTAGTTTCTCGCAGGCCTCGCTCGACGTCACCGCCAACGTCTTCGACAACCAGGTCGAGTACTATGCCCAGGACACCTGGCGCGTTAAGTCCAATCTCACCGTGACCTATGGCCTGCGCCATTCCTTTTTCCGCCAGCCCACGGACGGCAGCGGAACAGGCGGCAGCAGTCGGCTCATCAACTTTGATCCGGCGCTTTATGATCCCACCAAGGCGCCCTGTATTCTTTCCAACGGGAACATTGACGTGAAGCTGGTGAATAACCTGCCCACGAGCAGCGCCTGCAATCCCAACTACACCCCGCTGAACGGGTTCATCTATGTAAACCCACCCACTTACAATGGGTTCACGGGCATGAAATCGCCCTACGGAAGCAAGGTCGGTACAGAATTTGACCGCGCCATCGCCCCGCGCTTTGGCATCGCCTGGGATCCGCTCGGCAACGGCCGCATGTCCGTCCGGGCGGGCTACGGCATCTTTTTTGACAATGGACTGGAATTCGGAAATGCCGAACTGAATGTCGCCCAGAATCCCGGCTTCCTGACCAATCTGAGCTTCAGTAACATAACGCTTGCAAATCCCACCGGGGCGACCACTACGGTAACCAGCACGGCGGCGCCGGCCATCTACAATCGCATGCCCATCAATTACAAATCTCCCTACATGCAACAAAGAAGCCTGGACGTTCAGTGGGAGGTTGCTAAGACCTGGATGGTGGACCTCGGTTACTATGGCAATAACGGCGTCCATTTGCCCGGTTATATTGATACCAACGCTCCAACTCCCGGGGCGTGGCAAAAGTGCGCCTTTCCCAACTCTTGCATCAGTGGTTCAAACACCGTTCAGTTCACAGGCGCAACGAGCGGCACGGGGGCGGGAGGCGCGGCTTGCAACGGCAAGCCTTGTATCACTTCGAGCAACACCACCCTGCTCAACGTTCTGCGGCCGTACGTCGGCTACGCGGGCGCTTACGATTTCGAGGAGATTTATACCTCGAACTATAATAGCTTCCAGGCGCAGGTGCAGAAAAGGCTCTCCGGCAACTCGCTGATCAACTTCGCGTATACCTGGTCTCACGGTTTGACCACCTATCAGGCTGACCGCAGCACCGGCGCCATCATGCCACAGAACTACACAGCCGTCGCCCAAAACTACGGCCCCAATATCGCCGACCGCCGCCATGTGCTCACCGCCAACTTCGTCTGGGACCTTCCCTGGATGCGTGCTCAGAAGGGCGCCATGGGCCATGCGCTGGGTGGCTGGCAGTTCAGCGGTGTCCAAACTTTCCAAACCGGTCTGCCCCTCACTCCGGCCATTTCCGGAGCGGGCGTCGTGGATCTGGCCGGGACCGGATGCCTGGGCACTACGCCCTGCTCGATCCGCCCGGATCTGAACGCCGATCCTAACGCGTCGGCCCCGCACACGTATAGCCAGTGGTTCAGTGGCAGCGCTTACACATGCTACGGATCATCTGCACCCTGCATCGCCTACAACGGGCAGACCAATCTCAGCAATTCCTCTCCGGGAACCGCGCGCGGCCCAGGTTTCTGGCGCGTCGATTTGGGCTTTTTCAAGAACCTCAAATTCAGTGAGCGCCTCACCGGGCAGTTGCGGTTGGAGACGTTCAACATCTTCAACCATACCAATCCCATCGCTCCGGGCAGCGGCGGCTCTTCGCTCAGCATGACCAGCACGCTTTTTAATCAGGTCTTGCTGGCCCGGGACCCACGCCTCATCCAGATCGCGGTGAAGCTGAACTTCTAAGAAGGCCCTTTGCAGGGTAGGGGCGGTTCGCGAACCGCCCCTACTCCCTTCTGAGGTTCTCGCTTCCTTCACTGACCTGATAAGGAGCATCCATGCCTCGAATGGTAAGAGCAGGACTCATCCAGTGTTCCCTGTCCGAACCTGCCGATCGCCCGATAGAAACTATCAAGAGGTCAATGATCGACAAGCACCTCGCCTTCCTCGAAGACGCCGGAAAGAAGGGCGTCCAGATCGTGTGCCTGCAGGAGATTTTTTACGGACCTTATTTTTGTGCGGAGCAGGAGTCTCGATGGTATGCCTCGGTAGAGCGCATTCCAGAGGGACCTACGGTCCGGCTGATGCAGGAGTGTGCCAGGAAGTATCAGATGGTCGTGATCGTGCCTATCTATGAAGAGGAGATGACCGGAGTCTACTACAACACCGCCGCCGTCATCGACACGGACGGCGCCTACCTTGGAAAGTATCGCAAGAGTCACATTCCTCAGGTTGCCCCGGGGTTCTGGGAAAAGTTCTATTTCAAGCCCGGAAACCTGGGCTATCCGGTCTTTAACACGCGCTACGCGAAGGTAGGAGTTTATATTTGTTACGACCGCCATTTTCCTGAGGGCGCGCGTGTTCTGGGCTTGAATGGCGCCGAGATCGTATTCAATCCCTCCGCCACGGTCGCAGGACTCTCAGAGTATCTCTGGGAGCTGGAGCAGCCGGCACACGCTGTAGCCAACGGCTATTTCGTGGGAGCGATCAACCGCGTAGGAGTTGAGGCTCCCTGGAACATCGGTGAGTTTTACGGAAAAAGCTACTTCTGCAATCCGCGCGGCAAGATCATTGCCCAGGGCAGCCGGGATCAGTCGGAGCTGGTGGTGGCCGATCTCGATCTCGAAATGATCCAGGAAGTGCGCCGGACCTGGCAATTCTTCCGGGATCGCCGCCCTGAAACCTACAAGCCCATCGCCGAAGCCTGATCTGGAGATTTCGCTTTCTCTTTTGAATGGTTTGGGCAATTGCATGGTTTTTGCGGGCGGGACGCCCGCGCTCCCAGGGTATTTTCGGAGCAGACGGAAAACGATCTTCCATGTTTGGCGCGTGTTGTGCGGTTGCAGGTTTCGGCTGCATCCGGCCGGAGGAAGAAATGAGCGAGAGCCTCGATCAAGCGAAGATTTCGGAATTGACGGCGAAGTACACCTACGGCACATGGCGTTTCCAAAAGGGCTGGAAGCCGCTCCAGATAGTCGACGCGGAGGGCTGCTATTTCGTGGATGCGGCGGGAAAAAGGTATTTGGATTTCTCGGCGCAGCTGATGTGCGTGACTCTCGGACACAAAAACAAAGCGGTGATCCGGGCGATCGAGGAGCAAGCCCGCAAATTGCCCTACATCGCTCCGGGGTTTGCCACCGACGTGCGCGCGGAATTAAGCCTTCTCCTGAAAGAAGTCCTGCCGTCCGGGCTGGAAAAGTATTTCTTCACCACCTCGGGGACGGAGGCAAATGAGGCGGCCTTCAAGATTGCGCGCATGTTCACCGGCAAGACTAAAATCATCGCCCGCTATCGCTCCTACCATGGTTCAACGATGGGATCGGTGGCCGCGACCGGCGACCCACGCCGCTGGGCGATGGAGCCGGCGGGGAAAATCCCCGGCGTCATTTTCGCGCCCGAGGTCAACTGCTACGACTGCCCGATCGGCCATCATTATCCCGGCTGCGGGATCGCGTGCGCCGAATATGTGGAGCACATGATCGAGAACGAGAGCGACGTCGCCGCGGTGCTCGTGGAGCCGGTCGTGGGCACGAATGGCGTGCTGGTGCCGCCTCCCGAATACATGCCGCGCCTGCGCAGGATTTGCGGCGACCATGGTGTCCTGCTGATCGCGGACGAAGTCATGAGCGGATGGGGCCGGACCGGCCGCTGGTTCGCAGTGGATCATTGGGATGTCAGGCCCGACATTCTCACCACCGCGAAGGGAATCACTACCGCGTACGTGCCTCTAGGCCTGTGCGCGACCACGGGCAGGATCGCAGAATACTTCGACGATCATTACTTCTCGCACGGGCATACATACGAGGCTCATCCTCTGACGCTTGCCCCAGCAATCGCCGCGATCCGGGAAATCCAGCGGCTGGACCTGATTCGCCGCGCTCAGGAGGTCGGCGCCTATCTGGGCGAAAAGCTCTCCGCATTAAAGGACAAGCACGCCTCCATCGGTGATGTGCGCGGCATCGGGATGTTCTGGGCGGTCGAACTGGTGAAGAATCGGGAATCGAAACAACCGTTTAACACGAAGGCCGACAAGGTCTCCGGCACGCCGCTCCTGGTGGACAGAGTCGCTGCTGAGATGATGAAAAACGGGGTGTTTATTCAGGCGTGGATCAGCCACTTCGTGATCGCGCCGCCGCTGATCATCACAGAGAATGAGATCGATATCGCTGTAGGTGTGTTGGATCGCGCGCTGGATATCGCCGACGCCGAGATCCGCGGAGGTCATTCATGAAGAATGTCGCTCCCAAACTCAAGCCGGAAGAGTACGAGAAGAACTTTGCCGAGATCCACCCTCCGCTGAGCGCCAACGCCGCGATCGTCGAGGCCAATCGCTGCCTGTATTGCTACGATTCACCGTGTACACGGGCCTGCCCGACGCATATCGATATTCCCGGGTTTATCAAGAAGATCGCCACGGACAACCTGAAAGGCTCAGCTCGCAGGATTCTGCAATCGAACTGGATCGCGCTCACTTGCGCAAAGGCTTGCCCCGTGGAAGTGCTCTGTGAAGGCGCATGCGTTTACAATGCGCGCGAAGAGTCGTCCATTCAGATTGGCCGCCTGCAGCGCCACGCGATCGACTGGTACTTCGCCCAGGGCATGCCCCCGCTTTTCGTTCCCGCACCAGCAAACGGGAAATCAGTCGGCGTCATCGGCGGGGGAGCATCCGGGCTTTCCTGCGCCGCGGAAGCTGCGCTGCTCGGATATGAGGCAACGATCTACGATGCCAGCGAGAAACCGGGGGGGCTTAACACCTGGGGTATCGCACCCTACAAAATGACGCAAGAAGATGCGCTGAATGAAGTCCGCCTGGTCCAGAGCTTCGGCGTAAAAATTCGTTCCGGAGTTCGCGTCGGCAGGGATGTGACGATTGGAGAACTGGAAAAGAATCACGACGCCATATTCATCGGGGCAGGGCTGGGAACTCCGTCACGTCTCAATATTCCGGGCGAAGGCTTGTCGGGAGTTTATGACGCGCTGGAATTCATCCGGCGGGTCACGAGACGCGACTGGCCGTCCGTCGACGTCGGCCTCAGAGTAGCAGTGATCGGCGGCGGCAACACGGCCATCGATGCCGTGACCGAGGCAAGGCGCCTCGGCGCCGATCGGGTGATGATCCTGTACCGGCGCGGCCGCGAGGAGATGCCGGCCTATGATTTCGAATATGAGATCGCAAAGCACGATGACGTCGAGTTCCACTTCCAGGTAGCGCCGGTGCGCATTGTGGGAACGGACCACGTTGAAGCGATTGCGTGCATTCCGATGCGCCTCGGCGCTCCGGATGAAAAAGGCAGGCGCCGGCCGGAGCCGGCCGGAGGCCCGGAATTTCAGATCTCCGTGGATATGGTGATCGAATCGCTCGGGCAGCGTCTCGAAGAGACCTTCCTCGGCAACATTCCAAATTTGAGGATAGAGCGCGACCGGTTGTGGGTGGATCCCGATACCCTGCAGACTAGCAATCCGAAGTACTTTGCCGGCGGGGACATCATCAACGGGGGCAAGGAAGTGGTAAACGCCGCGGCCGACGGCAAGCGCGCGGCGCATGGCATCCATCGCTGGCTCTTCCCGGAAAAGTATAGGGAGTAAGAAATGGTTGACCTGTCCATTGATTGCGGCGGCATACGATCGCCGAATCCTTTCTGGCTTGCATCGGGACCGCCCACGAACTCGTCCTACCAGATATGCAAGGCTTTCGAACAAGGATGGGGAGGCGCGGTCTGGAAGACCATCGGCGGACCGGTCATGAATGTCGTCAACCGGTACGGCGCCATCGACTACAACGGCCAGAAAATTCTCGGCCTCAACAACATCGAACTTATCAGCGATCGGCCCATCGAAGTCAACCTGAGGGAAATCACGGAGACCAAGAAACTCTGGCCTGACCGCGCCGTGATTGCATCGCTCATGGTCGAGTCGAAACGCGAAGCCTGGCACGATATGGTTCGCCGCGCCATTGATACCGGCTGCGACGGCATCGAATTGAACTACGGCTGTCCGCACGGCATGAGCGAGCGGGGCATGGGCGCTGCCGTCGGACAGGTGCCTGAGTACTGCCAGATGATCACAGAATGGGTCATGGAGGCCTCGACCATTCCCGTGCTGGTGAAGCTCACTCCCTCCGTCGCCGACATCCGGGTTCCCGGCCGCGCGGCCAAAGCCGCCGGAGCGAACGGCATTTCTCTGATCAACACGATCAATACCATCATGGGAGTCGACCTGGACACATTCGAGGTGATGCCATCGACCGACGGCAAGGGATGGCATGGCGGTTATGCCGGACCAGCCGTCAAACCGATAGCGCTGCATATGGTCTCTTTGATTGCCGGGGATGAGGAGATCGGCTTGCCTATCTCCGCCATCGGCGGCATTTCGACCTGGCGCGACGCAGCCGAATTCATCCTGCTGGGCGCGACCAGCGTGCAGGTATGCACCGCCGCGATGCACTATGGCTTCCGCATCATTGACGACATGCTGGACGGGTTGGTCAATTGGATGGAGGAAAAAGGCCTTCG
>Ga0182021_10011487_pt1 | contig 10510 bp, 7 predicted proteins | sample 612E3MmetaG_FD_120493 | JGI IMG/M metagenome (GOLD analysis project Ga0182021, IMG submission 120493) | Permafrost microbial communities from Stordalen Mire, Sweden - 612E3M metaG (Illumina Assembly) | ecosystem: Environmental > Terrestrial > Soil > Wetlands > Permafrost | place: Sweden... | reverse complement strand
GGTGGGCGAGGCCAGCGGATCGGTGAAGACTTCGCCCGTTCCAGTGACTGCCTGAGAGAGAAGACTCTTCTTGAGATCGGCGCGCATGCCCGATTCCTGAGAAAAGGCGAAGGCTGTTCCCACCTGCACGCCTTCCGCGCCCTGTTCCAGCGCCTCACGCACTTTCTCAGCGTTTCCATATCCGCCGGCCAGCCAGAAAGGAACGCCCAGCGCCCGCAACTCAGCGAGGTTAACCATGTCGCGTTCGCCGTAGACCGGCTCTCCGGCAGTGTTCAACTGGAGCTTGCCGCGCGGGGGGGCATTATGTCCGCCCGCCGTCGGGCCTTCGATGACGAAGCCGTCGACGCGCCCGTTGGCCCGCCTGAGCATGGTCGTGACCAGCGTGTTGGAGGAGACGATGGCCAGGAACCTGGGCCGGTGGAGAACCGGAAGCGGGCCTTCCGCGAAGTCAGCGGGATTGAGCAGCATCTGCGTATCCTGCCCCTGGACGGCGCCTACTACCGACAACTTGTATTCAGCCGCATGTTGCGCCACGAAGGCGTCTAACACGCCGGGGATGTGCAAGGGAATGCCCGCGCCCATCAGCACATAACCCACCCCGGCCAGCATTGCTCCGTAGATTGAAGGCAAGTGGGGGAGCTGCACCTTCTCAAGAAAATTGATCCCTACAGGATTCTTGTGACCTTCGCGCGCCAGCCAGACCTCGACAAAGTTGCTGACAATGCAAAGCTCGATCATCTTGCGCAGATCCCTCCGCTGATGCATCGGCGTAGTTGGGTACGGCGCCTCGGCAGCTTTTCCGCCGGGAACGAAGTACTCCTGCCAGATGCGCCGGGCCATCTCGGGAAAGGGAAATGCGTCCAGTCCCCTCTTCATGTTTCCGCCCTGATCACCATCGGCGAGCCGGCGTACAAAAAGTTGATCGAGCGCCGTGCCTGAGACTACGCCGAGTTGTCCGAGCTTGGAGACAGCATTGGCCAGGCGCCAGTTAGAGACTCCCACGCCCATGCCGCCCTGAATGATTTTGGGAAACTGCATCATTCTTGGATTCTTTCACAAATTCTGAATTATCCGGGAATTTTCTCTCACGCTAATCGCATACCGGGATGAAAAGTGAGCAATATTGCACACTCATCGAGAGGTTGAAGGTTGATTAGAATGGCTTTCTAAAGGCTTTAGAGCTTTTTGCGGAGGAAGCCGATCACATGGTCGGCCTGGACCTCGCCCACCATGCGGCCCTGGGCGTCTACCACGGGCAGAGCATGCAGGTTGTACTTGTCAAAGAGCTCGGCCAGATCGTTCTGGTGCAAGGCGGCGGGGCAGGAGAGGACGCGAGACTCGGCCAGGATGGCAAGGCGCGTCTCAGGCTGCGCCATCACCAGTCGCGCAAGAGAGAGGGCTCCGCGCAGCACCTGCTTTTCGTCGAGGAGGTAGATGGCGGTTACGCTCTCCGGGTCGCCGTCGAAGCTGCGCAGGGCCTGCACCGCCTGGGCCACGGTGGAGTCCATACCCAGGCAGACGAAGTCGGTGGTCATGCAGCCGGCCGCGGAGTCCTCGTCGAACTCGAGCAGCTCCTCGACCTCCTGCCGCTCTTCCGGCTCCATCTCTTCGAGAATGGCGTCGGATTGGTCTTCGGGCAACTCGGCCAGCAGGTCGGCGGCCGCACCGGGGTCCATCTCCTCGACGATATCGGCGATCTTTTCCTCGTCGAGCTTCTCCAGGAGGGACTTTTGCATCTTGGGATCGACTTCTTCGAGGGCTTCGGCAGCAACCTCTTCGTCGAGCGCGGTAAAGACCGCTTTGCGCTCGGCGGGGGCCAGATCTTCCAGAATCTCGGCCAAGTCGGAGGGGTGCATCTCAGCCAGGCGTTCATATTCGATGCGCAGCTTGACGCGCCGCGCGGGATCGACCTCGATCACGTCAACAAACTGCCAGGGAATACTATGCGCACCCAGTTTACGGGAGAGCGTTTCCAGCGTCGTGCGCGGCAAGATTCCTTTGAAGATCCTGCGAAAGGCGCCGCGCAGCCCTACCTCGACTTCGGCGACACGCAGCAGGTGCGCCGCGCCCCGACCCAGCCATTCCAGGTCTACGTCATTCACGCGGACCACCTTGCGGCCATGAATATCGATGATCTGCCGGTCTACCAGATCCTGCTTCAGGTAGAGGTAATTGCCCTCATCCTTGAGCGGAACCAGCGCGCCGGAGGAGCGCAGCTCAAGCGTGCCGGCGGGCGTCTCCATCACGTCCTGGGATGGAACGATGCACAGTCCGGCGCGAGTTTTAAGGACCAGGCCCGCCACCTTTCCCGCATCCGGGCCGGTGGCGACAGCTATATCTTTCAGCCGCCCGCGCATGTGGCCCTGCGAATCGGTCACCGGCGTGCCGAGGAGCGCGGTCAGGCTAATGCGGGTTGTAGTGCGTGGCTGCATGAGGTGAGTGTATCGCCTGGCGGCGTTTTATGGCAGCCGGCGCATCCGGTTGGGCAACTGCGGGCTTCCGCTCTTAACTTTCCTCGGTCTTACTGGCCTTCCGCTTCTTCGCGTCCGATCTTGACCGCCTCAATGGCCCGTTCCAGGTGGACGCCTCGGGAGCCTTTGACGAGCACCACGTCGCCGGGTTGAATGTTTTGTATGAGCCAGCGGCCGGCAGCTTCGGCGTCGGACAGAAACAGCGCGGCAACCCCGCCGGCGCAGGCAGCGGCGGCCAGGTGTTCGGCATTGCCGTGGACGCCGACAACCAGGTCGAGCCCGGCTTCAGCGGCTGCGCTCCCACAGGCGGCGTGCAATGCGGGGCCCTGCTCGCCGAGTTCAAGCATCTCACCGGCCACGAGAATGCGGCGGCGGGCGGGGCGTGCGGCCAAAGAGCGAATCATCGAGCGCAGCGCCTCAGGATTTGAGTTGTAGCTGTCGTTCAGGAGGGTAGCGCCACCGATCTCCATTACCTGGCCCCGCTTGTCGCCAGCAGTGAGCGATGCGAGCGCAGCCACGGCCGCATCCAGATCGACGCCCGCTTCCAAAGCGACGGCTAGGCCGGCCAGCGCGTTCAAGGCGTTGTGCGCGCCCAGCAGGCGGAGCGTGAATTCGCCATTGCGCTCCCTGGCGCGATATTTCACATGCAGACCAGCCAGGTCTTCGGTCGCCGAGAGAAGTTGCGGATCGGCGCAAGGACCGGAGCCGAAGTAAACGGCCCGGCCGGAAAAGTCGCGGCCAAACTGCGAAACATACGGATCGTCGCAGTTGAGGAAGGCCACGCCGTTGGCCGGCAGCGCGGCCACCAACTCGAACTTGGAGCGCGCGATGCCGGCCTGACCCTCGGCAAAGTTCTCGATGTGCGCCGTGCCAACATTGGTCACAACGCCCCAATCGGGCGCGGCAATGCGCGCCAGCGCCGCGATCTCACCCGCATGGTTCATGCCCATTTCAACGACAGCAAACTCGTGCTCCGGCTCCAGGCGCAATAGCTGCAGTGGGAGGCCGAAGGCGTTGTTCAGATTGCCAATGGATTTGAGTACTTTGAACTTCGCGCTTAAGACCGCTGCCACAGCTTCTTTAGTGGTAGTTTTGCCGGCTGAGCCGGTGATGGAGACCAGAAGCCGGCCCCACCGGCGGCGCACATGCGAGGCCAGGGCTTGCATGGAGATGAGAGGGTCTTCTGCGATTAACAGCGGCACGGCCAGCGCCGCATCGGACAGAGTGGCCACACGCTCACGCGAGACAACGGCGGCCACGGCCCCGCGTCCCAGCGCTGCCGTCACAAAATCGTGCCCGTCTAGACGCTCCCCGCGCACCGCGAAGAAGAGCTCTCCCGCGGCTACGGTGCGCGAGTCGATCGAATAGCCACCGACCACGATTGCGCCCGCGTTTGCCACGCTAGCCGGCGCCTCCAGCAGCGCGCCCGCGCCTACAGCCGCCTCTGCCAGCGTGAGTTTCATTGCACACCACCGTAACCTAGTTCGCCGAGCATTGAAAGCGCAATTTCTGCGTCGTCAAAGGGAATTGTGCAGCCCGCGAGAATCTGCTCCTTCTCGTGGCCCTTGCCGGCGATCAGCATTACATCGCCCGCCTGGGCAGCTGCAAGCGCCAGACGAATGGCGGAGGCGCGATCCGGCTCGATGGTATAGTTGACTCCGCTGGCCTTCAACCCCGGCTCAATCTCGGCCAGAATCGCCTGCGGCTCCTCGGAGCGGGGATTGTCGCTGGTGGCAACTACAAAATCGCTTCCGGTGCCGGCAGCAAGCCCCATTTTTGGCCGCTTGGTACGGTCGCGGTCGCCACCGCAGCCGAAGAGCGTAATCACCCGTTTGCCGGTCGGCGCTGTCATCTGCCGGGCCAGGGCGATCAGATTGCGCAGAGCGTCGTCGGTGTGGGCGTAGTCCACGATCACCGTGAAAGGCTGGCCCGCATCGACAGATTGAAATCGGCCTGGAACCGGTTTAAGGGCGGGGATGGCGGCAACGAGATCGGCGAAGGGAACGCCGCGAGCGTGGGCGGCGGTAAAGGCGGCAAGCAGGTTGAGGATATTGACTTCGCCGGCGAGGCGCGAAATCACTTTGGCCGAGCCCGCCGGCGTTTCCAGATTGAGAGTTGCGCCGGCGGGGGTGGGTGCGTAACTGGCGGTGCGCCAGTCGCCCTGTCCGATTCCATAGGTACGGACCTCAACGCCGGCCTTTCGTGCGGCGGTAGCCAACTGCTCTGTGTGCGGATCGTGTGTGTTCAACACCGCAATGCGTGGGGCCGGATAGACCGTGCCGTCAAAGAGCAGTCGTTTGGCGGCGAAGTATTTCTCCATCGTTCCGTGATAATCGAGGTGGTCCTGAGTCAGGTTGGTAAATACTGCCACGTCGAAGTTGATCCCAGCGGCCCGCCCCTGGTCGAGGCCATGGCTTGAGACCTCGGTCACCAGCTCGGTGGCGCCACGGCTGACGCCCTCGGCCATGAGTTCAAAGAGATCGCGCGATTCGGGCGTGGTATGCACGGATGGGCGCACCTCGCCGGCTACATGGTATTCGATGGTGCCGACGAGGACAGTTTTGCGGGCGGCCGCGTTGAGCAGCGCTTCGGTGAGAAAGGCCGTGGTGGTTTTGCCGTTTGTTCCAGTGATTCCCGTTGTTGCGAGCTTGTGTTCCGGATGGCCGAAGAAGGCGGCTGAAGCTTGAGATAACGCGCGCCGGCCGTGCTCGACCTCAAGAATCGCCAAACCGGGCTGAAATACGAGAAGATGGTCGAAGGAGGGCGCGGAGTCGGTGATGACGCCCAGCGCGCCCGCCGCAATAGCCCTGTCCACATAGCGGTTGCCGTCGGTCGAACCGCCCTTCATGGCCACAAAGACCGAGCCGGGCAGCACACGACGGGAGTCGTACTCGACGCCGGTTATGGGCTGCTCGGAGTTCCCGCCAGCGCCTACGGCAGTAACTTCGTCGATGAGTTCTTTCCACAACATCTCGTGGTCCATTGTAGAGCGTAGAACGGCTTTCAAAATATAGTGTTTCATCATCGCCTAGCATTGGATCGGAATGTATAAACGGGGCTGTCTATGCGCCGTGATTGAACTCAATGTGAGATTAAAAGGAGAATGATGGCTGAATCTCAGTTTGTGTATGTGACGTTTATTCGCACCACACCGGAGAAGCTGTGGCGGGCGCTGCTCGAGCCCGAATTCACACGCCTGTTCTGGATGGGGACAACGCAGGAATGCGAATGGAAGCCTAGCGCGTCATGGCGGATCGTGAAACCGGATGGGAAGACTGCCGATAGCGGCGAAGTAGTCGAGATCGAGCCATACAAGCGGTTGGTGCTGAAGTGGAAGAATCACCTCTTTTCCGAGATGACCGCAGAGGGCTACTCGCGCATGACCTATGAACTCGAACCAAAGGGCGACTCGGTCAAGCTCACCGTCACGCACGAGATGGACAAGAGTGAGTCGAAGTTTATCAAGGCAGTCTCGGGCGGATGGCCGATCATCCTTGCCAGCCTGAAGAGCCTCCTGGAGACGGGGGAATCGCTGGAGGCGACCCGGCGGTGGCCGGAGGGCATGTGAAGGCTGCTGATAGGCGCTGTTGGGGTTCGTGGTTTCCCACCCTTTCACCAGAAAAAAGGCGGAAGGATGGGGCACGGAACTGATTGAGTTGAACGGGAAAGGAAAAAGCAACCGCAGGTTCCCTTCGACTACGTTCAGGGCAGGCTTTCGATTTGCTGCGCTCGCTCTGGGTGACAGCTATTATGGGTGTCCGCAACGAACCACGATCTGCGTTCCAGGGGCGACCATGGTGCCAGGCGCTGGCGCTTGCTCGCGCACCGTGCCGTTGCCGGTAATCTGTACTTCCAATCCCGCGGCGCCGGTCACTTCGATGACCTTACGCACCGGCAGCCCGACGAGCGATGGAACGCGAAGGGTTTTAGGGTCCACGACCATAACCGCCGTCGTCTGCTGCTCGGGCGTCTTCGTTTGCAGATGCAGAGGGGCGGGTTGCGGCACGTTCGATGCAGCCTGGGATCCGTATAATTTGGGCTTGGCATCTGGGATTGAATTTGCAGCTTGTTTCGCAGGTTGTGTTGGTGTTGGGTTAGTGATTCCTGATTGGCCTGCCCCTGCGTGCAGCGGGTCATCGGTGGGTAGCTCGTTTGCAGCCGCATAGAGCGCGCCGATATCGCCGCTACGGTCGTGCGCATCGTCTTCCACCACGGGGGCATCGCCTTTGGAGGGAGCGCGGGCCGCACGAACGTCAATGTCGTGCGGTACTCCCAGGTACTCGAGAATCTGCTGTGCCACCTCGGCAAAGACCGGCGCGGAGACGCTGGCGCCGTAGTAGTCTCCCTTGGGCGAATCGATAATCACGGCCACAGCGATCACCGGATTATTGACCGGCGCGATGCCGGCGAACGAAGCGATGTGCATGGTCTTGGAGTAGAGGCCGGTGGCTGGATCGATCTTCTGCGCCGTGCCCGTCTTGCCACCAGAGGAGTAGCCGTTGAGCTGGGCCTCTTTGCCGGTGCCGTAGAGCACTACGCTCTCCATCATCTTGCGCATTTGGGCCGCGGTCAGAGTGGAGAGCACGCGGTGCGCGCCAGTGGGGAGCGGATTGGGCAGATCGCCTCCAGGCTTGAAGGGCGTGGCCTGCAATGCAACTGCCGCACGCTGAGCCGCATTTACCTGGCTGTTAGCGGTGACCTCCACCTGCCCCGGCATGAGTACGTGCGGGGGCAGGTAAACTCCCCCGTTGGCGATGGTGGAGACCATCGAGACCAGTTGCAGCGGCGTGACGGCTATCTCCTGGCCGATGGCAATGGACCCGATCGACGAGGAACCCCAGCGGCTAACCGGCCGCAGGAGGCCGCGCGTCTCGCCAGGCAATTCAGTGCCCGAGCGCGCGCCGAAGCCGAAGTCGCGAATGTATCGATAAAAGCCGTCCTGGCCCACCTTCAGGGCGAGCTTGACGGCGGCCACATCGCTGGACCTAGCCAGCGCCTGCGTTACCGTAACCCTGCCCAGGCCGCGATCGCTTTTGTCGTCGTGAATGACGCGACCGGCCAGAGTAATCTGGCCGCCCTGGCAGTCGATCATATCGTCGGGTGAGGCTACATGCTGCTCCAGCGCCGCCGCGTAGGTGACCAGCTTGAAGGTTGAGCCCGGTTCGTAGACGTCGCTGACCGCGTGATTGCGCAGCAGCTCCGGCGTAGTCCGCCGCGAGATGTTGGGATTGAAGGTAGGCCGGATGGCCAGCGCCAGAATCTGCCCGGTATGAACGTCCTGCACCACCACAGTGCCATTGGCCGCCTGGGTTCGCTGCATGGCGTGGTCCAGCGCCCGCTCGGCGAGGAACTGGATATTCTCGTCGATGGTCAGCACCAGGTTCTGCCCTGGCTCCGGCTCGCGTTCGCTCGATCCCATGACCTTGCGGCGCGCATCCATCGCCGTAAACATACGTCCCGGAACTCCATGGAGTTGCGCCTCGAACTTTTGCTCCAGGCCGCCCAGGCCATTGTCGTCCGTGCCCACATAGCCAAGCACCTGCGCGGCAATCTCATTGTCTGGATAGAAGCGCTGAAACTCCTTCTGGAGGTAGATGCCCTTGAGAGTCCCCGACTTGATGAGTTCTTTCACAGACGCGGCCACTTCGGGGGTTACGCGGCGCGCCACCCAGGCAAAGTTGTGCCCGCTAGTGAGCCTGCCGGCAATCTGCTCCTCGGTGGTTTGCGCATCCTCAGGGTCGGTATGCACCAGCGCGGCCAGGGCATGCGCGGCTGTCTGCTTGTCGTCGATCTCGGTGGGCGAGGCGTAGATAGAGTCCACCTGCACGGTCATGGCCAGCTCGCGCAGGTTGCGGTCGTAAAGCACACCGCGGCGTGGCGCGACCTCAAAGGTGCGTTGCTGCTGCCTCTGGGCGCGTTCGACGAACTCCTGGTGGCGCACGACCTGAAGCCAAAACAGGCGCGCGGCAATCGCCAGCGCCCATAGCAGAAAGAAGAGGCAGACGAGCCAGAAGCGCGCACTCGGGAGCGGTATGGAGCGCGCTGTAGTGGTGCGGTTCCGGTTGGCTCGAACAGCTGCCTGCATGGCGAATCGCTCCGGGGATAAGACTGTGCCGCGGGCTTACTGCATGGCGGGCGCCGGAGGAGCTGCTTGAGCGATGGCAGGAGCAGCGGCATCAGGACCGGCGGAGGGATGAACCACCTGGCCCGGCTGCGGTTCAGAGAGGCCCAATTGCCGAGCCATTGAATCGATACGGCCAGGCTGTGTAAGTTGCGCCTCGGCCAGCCGCAACTGCCGGTTCTCCTCGCGCAACTGATCGCGTACCTGCTTCTCCGACTCCACGCGGTAACCGCCCTCAATGGCATAGAAGTGTTGCAATCCGTAAACCATTACCAAAACGAGGAGCGCGGTAACCGCGACTGAAAACCAGCGCATATGGCGAGCCCGCGCCGAATCAGGCGCCTTGACCAGCCGCGAATTGTCAAAATGCTTGACAAAGCAGAACTCCGGCGTACGCACACCCCGGCGGCGACGCGCCTGCTGGGCCATGAGATCTTCGTTCCGCTCCCTTGCCTGCGCGCTCAAGCGAATGCCTGCCTCAAAATACGTAGGCGCATATGCCGCCATGGTCTCCTCCCGAGCTGTTTACTTTCTTTCCGCCGCCCTCAGCTTTGCACTTCGCGAGCGCGGGTTGCGCTCGATTTCATCTTCGCCGGCCATTACAGGTTTCTTGGTCAATATCTCCCAAATCCCTTGCCGCGCCCCTTCACGCAGGCTGTCTTTTGCGATCCGATCTTCGAGCGAGTGAAAGCTGATGACCACCAGTCTTGCAGAGGGCTTAAGCAACTTCGGTGCGGCCTCCAACAGAGCATGAATCTCGTCCAACTCGCGATTTACATAGATACGAAGGGCCTGAAACGTCCTGGTAGCAGGATGAATCCGATCGCCTTTCATTGCCGGGGCGGATGAAGCGACAATCCGCGCTAACTCCGCCGTGCTTGTCACTATCCGCCCCGCAATGGCTCTGGCGATTCTCCGCGACCTCCTTTCTTCTCCTAATGTGTAAATGAGGTCCGCCAACTCACGTTCGCTTAACTCATTCACCACTTGTGCGGCGGTCGGACCGGAGCGAGGATCCATCCTCATGTCCAACGATCCATCCGCCGAAAAACTAAATCCTCTTCGCGCCTCATCCAACTGAAGGCTGCTTACTCCAAAGTCGGCCAGCAATCCATCCACAGAGGCCGGCTCTACATGCCGAGCAATGGTGCTGAAGGCCTCGTCAATCAACGTCACCCTGGGTGCCTGGCTGCCCAACTCACTGCAAACCTGGTCCAGCCGAGCCTTTGCCAGTTCAAGCGCTTCAGGATCCCTGTCAAACCCGATCAGATGACCCTTGGGTCCCAGCAACCGGGCTACCCCGGCTGCATGCCCCCCCAACCCAACCGTGCAGTCCACATACGTTCCGCCGGCCCGCACCCTTAAAAACTCGATCGCGTCCGCGTACAACACCGGCACATGCCGTTCTGCCGGTTTGGTTAACTGCTTCCCAGAGGCAGCCTGCGCGATCATTCCCGCCCGCTCAGGACCGCCGACATCCTCTTGCGGTACTCCTCCGTCAACCCATCGGGCGGCAGAGCCTTCTCAAAGACCTCCCGGTTATGAACCTCCAGATAGGTCCTCATGCCAATGACCGTCACGTCTACGTCGTCTAGCCGTGCCTTATTGCGCAGAATCTGGGGAAGCAACACGCGCCCCTGGTCGTCGATCTCCACCTGGTGGCCGTAGTAGTTCACCAGGTTCATGTAGGTCTTCACGGCGTCGTCCATGGTGCTGACGCCAGCCAGCCGGTCTTCCACCTTCTCCCACTCCGGCAAAGGCCAGATCTCGGCGCTGTTGCCGTCGGCGCTGGTGACGTAGAACTGCTTTACATTTGCCGCATCCATCAACTTCTTGAAGGCAGAGGGAACCTTCAGGCGTCCTTTGGGGTCGACCTTCGCCGGATGGTTGCCGCGATACATTGGGTTACCTCGCGCCG
>Ga0182021_10011486_pt1 | contig 10510 bp, 12 predicted proteins | sample 612E3MmetaG_FD_120493 | JGI IMG/M metagenome (GOLD analysis project Ga0182021, IMG submission 120493) | Permafrost microbial communities from Stordalen Mire, Sweden - 612E3M metaG (Illumina Assembly) | ecosystem: Environmental > Terrestrial > Soil > Wetlands > Permafrost | place: Sweden... | reverse complement strand
GGAGATCGAACCCGTCCTCGAGGATGTGCACGGGGCGCACGCCCAGCTCCTTCGCGAGGGTACACGCCGCGCGGAGCTGCGCGTCCTTGTCGCCGGAGTCGTAGCGGATCGAGTCCTTGGCCTTCGGATCCTCGGCGATGATGCGCAGCGCCGTGGGCAGACCCGAGCGCAGGGTGTCGAAGGTGTCGAGCAGGAAGCTCGAGCGCTGCGGGCGGCGCTCCTTCATCGCGCGGTACGCGGCCTCATCGGAGCCGAAGCGCTGGACGTGCTCGTGCCCCATGGTGCCCACGGGGACGAGGCCGAGCTCCTTCGCGCCGAGCACGTTGCTGGTGCGGCGCACGCCTGCGTCACGACAGCCCTCGAGGGCGAGGCGGTGCTGCGCGAACGTGGACGCGGCGCGGAGGCCCACCTCGAAGATGCGGGCGCCGTCCTCGACCTCCGCGACGAGGGCCGCGGCGCGCTCGCGGACGCCGTTGCGATAGCCCTCGGAGTCGACGGCCATCGGGGGCGGAGGCTCGTCGAGGGTGCCGAGGGCCCTCTCCACGAGGTCGCGCTCGTCCTCGCACGTGACCGTGCGCACGGCGGCGCAGAGCTTCGCGCGATCGGTGAGCGCGAGCGTGGCTACCTGCACGCGGTAGTGCAGCATCAGGAGCTGCGGCTCGAGCCACGACACGAGGGCCGAGGGACCGGTCACCGAGAAGACCGGTTCACCCGGGAGAAACCAGCTGCCCGACGGGAGCTCGTGGACGACGACCTCCGAGGCTGCGGTCATGGCGGCCTTGAAGCCACCGCCCATCTCGTACTGCGCGCGCTCGAGGAACGCGTAGTCGTCCGCCGTGGGCGTGGGGAGCAGCGCCTTCACGATGCGCGCCGCGTCCAGGATCCAGAGCTGGGGTCCGCCGCGGCGGTGCGTGTAGTAGAACGTCTCGCGCCGGAGCGGATAGCCCGCCTCCGCCATGCTGAACTTGTAGCCGTCGGTGGCGAGCAGGGAGCCCATCGCGATCCTCCGAGGTCCAAGATGCGGCCGGGACTAAGAGTCGTCAAGACTCTTTCTGCCGCTCGCCTTCTCCCGGAGGGGCACCTATAACGGTGCCCATGGAGGAGCGCGCGCAATCGGTCCGCCTGAGCATCGTACAGCAAGCGCTTGCCGACATCATCGAGCGCCTGTCCGAGCTCCCGCTCACGCAGGACGTCCGCGAGCTGCGCATCCAGGCGGCGGCCTACACGCGCCTCGTGCGCGCGTGGGACGCCGCGCCGCCCACCGACGAAACGCGCTCGGACATGATGAAGAAGCTCATCGATCTCAACGTGAAGGTCATCGGGCTCGGGAAGAACGGGCCGTGAGCTCGCGGTAGCGCCAGCGGCGGCTCGACGTGCGCCCTTCGCCACCGTCGATGACGCGCGTCGGGCTCCAGCTCTGAAGACGAAAAAAAAACGGCGCCTCCCGCGAGGGAAGCGCCGCTCTTCGTTCGAGTGCCGAGGCCTCAGGTCTTGAGGAGCGGCCGACCCTGCGCGTCGGTGAACTTGCCCGTGAGGATCATCACGAGGTCAATGAGGGTCCAGATGCCGCAACCGCCGAGGGTCAGCAGCATACCGACGCCGCTGCCGATCTTGCCGACGTAGAAGCGGTGCACGCCGAGCGTTCCCGCGAACGCGCAGAGAAGAAGAGTCATCATCCAGGGCTTCTGCTCACCGTTGCTCATTGAATTCATCTCCCGGGGAAAAAAGCAGCTCCCGTGAGGGGCCGCGTTGCGTCTGATGCGTCCTACGCCGAGCGCTCCGGGATCTTCCTCCGGAACCCCAAAATCGCATCCGCACCTTACCAGGGAGGCGCCGGGACCGGTCAATGGGTTCTTGCGGACGCGCAGGACGTGCGCTCTCCTCGTTCGCGATGGCAACCGCCGCCCGCAGCCTGTCCCGAGGCGGTCGCGCCCTCTTCTTCCTGGCCCTGTGCGCCGTGCTCCTGGCATGCCACACGGCGCGGCCCACGCAGCCGCCGCGCACGCTGGGCCCCTTCACCGGCGACGCGGAGGACGAGGATCCCGGCGCGTCCCCGCCCCCGCCAAACGCCAGCGGCGATCCTGACGACGAGACCGAGTGCACGACCGACGCCGACTGCGTCATCACGAACTTCACCGACTGCTGCTCGTGCTGCGAGTGCGCCAAGCCTCCCTACGCCGTCAGCCACAAGAAGCTGCACACGCTCGAAGCCAGGTGCGCCACCGTCGATTGCAGCATGGAGGGGTGCAACACCAAGCGCTGCCCGCCCTGCACCACGCCGACCATCAAACCTGCCTGCCAGGACGGCGCGTGCATCGCGCGGTGAGTGACGAATCGCGACCGACCCCGTACGCTGCGGCGCAGGCCCCTTGGCGGAATGGCATACGCAGCGGACTTAAAATCCGCGGTCGAAAGACATCCGGGTTCGACCCCCGGAGGGGCCACTTTCTTTCCGTGTCGCTGGGCTATCGCTTCGCCAGCTGCGCCGTGTAGCGACTCCGGCACCGCGTGATCTCTTCGAGCACGCGATGGGCGTCGACCTCTCCCTTCGCGTAGAGACGCAGCGCACCGGCGACGCGACGCTCTTTCTCGACCGCGGGGCCGAGCGCGTCGTACGCGGCTTCCTCCGAGCCGAAGCCCCCTTCGGGGAAGATGGAAGCGTTGAACGTCTCTCGGTGCCGCATGAGCCCTTCGACGGCCGATCGCACCTGGCTGCTCTTGGCGCCCGTCGAGGCAAGCTCGAGCTCCGCGCTGAAGTCGTCGTCGTCGAGCTCGTCGCCGCCGCTCGCCGCGTCGAGCATGGCGCCGGTGACCGTGGGCTCGTTCGTCGCTTCCCAGCGCTTGGGCTCGGCGGCGGCTTCTGCGGCTCGTTGCGATGGAGCCGCCGCATCGACTCGGCGCCGCCGACTTGCCGCGCTTCTGCGAGCGCTGCGAACATCGCGCACTCCGACTGCGCCCTTCGACTCTTGCTTGTCCGACGACTTCATAGGGCACGTGGGTGCCACGTAACGGGGAACTTCGCCAACTCTTCCAGGCGCGCGGGCGTCGAATGCCGCGCAAGCTGACCCTACGTCGCTCCGTTGGCCAGCGTGGTCCTCAGCTTCGCCACGATGTACGGGTACCCCTGCCCGGCCGCCGTCAGCATGGGGTGAAACGCCGTGAAGTAGGAGCTCGTGAGGCTGGACCCCGCGGTGACGATGTCGACGATGTGGAACGGTCCGGCCGCGGCGCCGGCGACCACGTAGTCGATCTGCACGACGGGATCGCGCGGGTTGGTGTTGCTCTTCGCCTCGGTGCGCACGAGCGTGTCGCTCGCTGCGGCGCGAGCTCCCGTGTACGTCACGGTGTAGCCCAGCGTTCGCGTCAGGTTCCTCCGGTAGCTGCGATCGACCACCTTGTGGAGCAGCTCGGTGACCTCGGCCTGCTGAGCCACGCTGAGCTGCGCCCAGTCCTGGCGAAAGCACCGGCGCGCGAGCTCGCCGTAGTCCACGAGCTTGTCCAGCGTCGCCGTCACCTGCGCTTCGCGCTGCGGAGAGGCAGGTTGCTTCATCAAGCCGGTGAGGCCCGTCTGCCCGGTCTTGATGAAGTCGTCCGGCGTGCCGGCCGTGGCCGAACCGGAGACCGTCAGGGAGAGACCGAGCAGACCGATGGGGAGCAAGCTACGCAAATTCATGGCTTCTTCCGACCTTCATAGCCGTGGCCGGGCACGAAGCAAGGTGATGTAGCCTCGCCGCGTGCACTTCTGGCCCTTCTTCGTGATCTTCGTCGGACTGGGGATCTACAGCTTCATCCGCAGGAGCCGCGCGCAGGTCGCCACCGAGAGGCTGCAGGGCCTCGAGGACTGGAAGCACGACGACGGGAAGCTCGCGGGAGACGTCATGCTCGCCTCCCACGTGCGCGTGCACTTCCCCAGCATGAGCGGGAGCCACCACGTCGCGACCGTGGACGGGCCCGGCGTCGATTCGAGGACCTTCTTCCGCGTGCGACGAAAGACCGCGCGCCTCTGGCAAGTGCGGCTCACCGAGGGCTCGCTCGCGGAGGAGACGCAGCAGGCGCGCCATGGTGGTTTCTTCCTCGGCGCCGAGCCGGAACGCCTCGCGAGGCTCGAAGCCGGTGCTCGCCCGTGGGAAGACTTCCCGACCGACCTCGTCGCTTCGCTCGAGGCCGCCTACCAACGGTATCTCCTGGCCGTGGGCGATTCGCTTCCCAGGGTGTCGCTGTCGCCGCTCGAGGAGGAGAAATCGAGCTCGGCGGTGGCCACGTGTGGCGCTTGCTCCGCAACGAACGATCCCGACGCGGTCTTCTGCGAGCGTTGCGGTCGGCCGATGCGCGGCAAGTGCCCCTCGTGCGGCGCCCGGAACGACGCGGACTCGGCGTTCTGCAAGGGCTGCGGCGGCGAGCTGCGCGACGCGTGACGTCGTCGGCATCCTTCATGCAACTGTGTTGCAAGAAGATGCGCCCCCTCTTCCTCCTCGGTATTCTCGCGGCGACCACCACCGGGTGCGTCGAGCTCACGTACTTCCCTGACCCGGCCACCGGGACCAAAGTGCAGGCCACGGTGACGAGCCGCGAGCCGGGGCCGGTGCTCTACCAGCGCACGGGCACGCGCCTGGTCACCAATCCCACGTCGCTCGTGAGCCACCGGCGACGCTCGTACGCCGTGTACGCACCCTTGTGCGCGGCGCCTTGCAGCATCGAGGTCGATCCGGGCTCGCCCCTCTACGTGTCGGGCGGCGGCATCACGCCGTCGCAGCTCTTCATGCTCGATCCGAAGCAGAGCGCCGTGTCCCTCGACGTGAGGCCCGGCTCCTGGGCGCAGACCGTCCTCGGGCTCACCGGGGTCCTCGGCGGCTGGGCCGCGTTCGGCGTGGGGTCGTTCCTGGCGTTCGGGGGCGCGCTGTCCGGTCAGCGCGACTGGATCGTACCCGGCGTGGTGACGCTGGGCGCGGGCGTGGGCACGATGATCCTCGGAGCCATCTTGCTGGCCACCGGCTCGACGAGCGTTCGCGCGTCCCCGCGGACCACAGCCGCGCTCACTCTGGGCACGATTCCTTGGTGACGACGACCTTCGAGCCCTTCCACGAGAGCGTCCCTTTGACCTCGCCGCAGTAGTCTTCGTACGTGAACAGGACGCGCTTGTTCTTGCCTGCCGAGATCGTCGGGAAGGTCTCGCCGGTCTTCTGCGCCAGGAGGAGCGTCAGCTTGCCGTTCACGCGCTGGAGGACGACGACCCCGCCGTAGTCCTGGTTGCTGTCGCCCTTGGGCATGCCCAGGGTCGACGGATCGTGCACCACCGTCGCGACGAGGAGCTCGGTGTCGTCGTCGGGGCGCCACGTCCAGAACTTGAGCAGCGCCGGCTTGTAGTGGACGAAACCGTCGTCGTAGATGCCAGCGTGATCGGCCACCTTGAAGTAGTCGGCGGGCAGGAGCTTCACGCCAGCGGCGGCGGTCTCGGGCTCGGTGCGCGGGCCCACGAGGGTGCCGGTGGCCGACCGCAGCGCGGCCTCGAAATCGACGTCGCCGCGCAGGCTCTTGAGATCGTCGTCGCTCTTGGCCTTCTCGAGGATGTTCGAGGCCTTCGGATCGTCGGCGTCGGCGGCGCGCGCCAGCTCCTGCAAAGCCCAGATCGCGTCGGCCTTCTTGCCGACCAGCGCGAGGGAGCACGCCAGGTTGTAGCGCGGGAGAATGGCCGCGGGACGCACGACGAGCGCCGCGCGCCACCAGCGATTGGCCTCGTCGTAGCTCTTCTTCTTGTAGCGCTCGTAGCCGCCGTCGTTGAGCTTGTCGGCCAGCTCGTGGCGCGCCGCCACGCAGTCGCCGGCCACGTCCTTCGCGAGAGCGGTCACGTCGGCGCTGCCGTCGCTCAGCGTCGCGTCGGTGCCCTTGCCCAGGGCGGCCAGCTTCGCCGGATCCTTGGCCTTGCACTTGGTGCCGCGCGCGGTCTCCTCGGCCCACACCGGGACATCACCCACGCCCGCGACGGTGCGCACACCCGCGGCCTTCGGCGCGGCCGACGCGCTCGCGATCGGGGCGGCCGTCGCCGAGGCGGTGGCCGACGGGGCGGTGCCCTCGGTCTTCTTGGAGGGGCAACCCGCGAGCAGGATCAACGTCGAGAGGACGGCCAGGGAGTGTGCGCGCATGGGGGGCATCCTCGCATGCTCGCGCGCGCCACGTCACTCACTCCCCTGCTCTACCCGCTCCGAAACGCGCCTCTCGCGGCCACGCCAGCGCACCGTGGTGCACCTGCCCCGCGAAGCTGGCGTAGGCCGAGGCGTTGTGGAGCTGCTGCTCGGGGCCCATCAGGTCGAAGCCGGGATCCCATTCGGACACGTGAACGGCCGGCTCGCCCGAGCGGCGGTCGAAGACGTGCACGGCCTCGTGAAGCAGCATGGCCGTGCGGCACTTGGGGCCGAAGCCCGTGAAGCGGGGCGTGAAGTAGACGCGATCGGCGAAGATGGCGTACGCGGGCGGGATGTCGGCGCCCGGGCCGGGCCGGAAGATCTTCACGGCCTCGGCCTCGGACACCTCGGCGAAGCGCGCGGCGCTGTCCTGCATCACGGCGCGGATGGCGCCGAAATTGGCGCGCAGCTGGCGCACGCGCATGTCGGTGAACGACGGCTCGAGCTGCCTCCACCCGAAGTTGACCTCGAGCGCCGAGCGCGTGAGCGGGTCCTCGAGGCGCGCCAGCGCCGCGTCCGCCGAGCCGAGCCACGCGAGGGCCATGGCCCGGCCCTCGGACTGCGCCCACGCGAGGGGTCCCATCAAGGGCTCCCCGCGCGGGCGATGTGGCGGCGGGCCGCGCCGTCGATGGCACGGTCCATGGCCGGGCCGTCGAAGCCGATGAAGATCTCGTCCTCGATGTTGATGGTCGGGACGCCACCGGCGGGGTTGAGCTTGTGCATTCGCACCTTCGCCTCGGCATCGAGCTCGATGTCGCGCTCGAAGTACGGCTGATGGTGGCTGGCGAGCCAGGCCTTCGCCGCACGGCAGGAGGGGCACCACGACGTCGAGTAGACGGTGATCGACACGCGCTTGCGCTCCTCGGGCAGTCGGGACTGTTCGTCGGTGAACCAGGCGGGGACCGCCGAGCCCACGGCCTCCACCGTCTGGCGTGTGCTCGGCACGGGCGTGGCCGTGCTCGCAGCGAAACGCTGGAGTGGGAGCGGCGGCGGCGGCTCGGCGGTCACGGTCTCTGCGCGCTGGAAGACCGTCCTGACGATGCCGAAGACGAGAAGCCCCGCGAGGGTGAGGCCGACGAGCGCGTACAGCCACGCCGGGAGCCCGCCTTTCCCGCGCGCTTCACGGCGGCAGACGATGCACGTGCCGCCCGGCGGGACGGCGAGGCCGTGCCTCGGACAGCGGGTCACTCTTCCTCGGCCTCGGCGGCGAGGTCCTCGAGGACCGGCCTCGCCTCGCCTCGCTCGGTGGCGCCCGGGATCTGGTAGTCCTCACCGAGGAGCCGTTTCCACATGGCCGTCCCGCGCCACGCCAGGTACGACCGGTTGAAGCCGACGACCATGCGCTTGTCGAAGTACGGGTTGTTGATCCCGCCCAGCTCGGCGAGCAAGAGGACGAGCTCGCCCACCGAGACCGGGCACCCCTCCATGCGGATGTACGGGTGGTGCTTCGCCTTGCGGAGCAGGTTGGCCATCTTCGCCATCCGGACGTAGACGTCCTTGTGGTGCACGTCGTACGGATCGATCGTCGAGCGATCCTTGTACACGCTGTGGATCTGCACGGGCTTGTCGCCGATCTGCCCATTCCACTGGCAGCAGTCGCCGATGAAGACCACCTTCTCGCCGTACTTGATGTCGAGCTGCCCCCGGTAGTGCCCGAAGACGAGGTGGACGCGCGGCAGCTTCTTGTCGCACTGGTCGTCGGCGAGGCGGAGGATCTCGATGACCTCTTCCATGACGCCCGGGCAACCGCCCCAGCAGTAGCCTTCGTCGCCGTGACCCGGCGGCGGGCCGGCGTAGGCGAAGATGTTCGTCCCCTCGAAATACTTCTCGACGCGCACCAGGCCGACCTGGAAGCCCTTGGCGCGGGTCTTCGCCTCCTCGAGCGTGACGTCGCCGGAGAGCTTGATCGCTCCCAGGTCCATGGGGCCGAAGCCGCGCTGGTGGGCCAGCGCGATGTGCTCGACCTCGGCCGGATCGATGCCGATGATGCGGCACGATACTGCGTCGACCGCGACCTGGTTGTTGCCGAGGACGATGAGGTCGAGCTTGCGCGGCAGCGGCGTGAGCATGCGCCCCTCACCGGCGATGATGGCGTCGATGGCGATGAGCTGAGGCTGGATGACGTACTGGAGATCGGCGACCTTGTGGTTGAGCGCATGGTCGTGATCGATGAGGCGGTGACGGTCGTCCTGGATCCCGATGTAGTTCTTCATCGAGAAGGTGACCGTGGTCCACGGGTGCGCCTTGAACTTGGGGATGTTGACGAAGAAATCGGCCTTCGCGACGGGCTCGGGCGTGAAGATGTAGTCGCGGAGGCGCCCCTCGTGCGTGAGGCGGATCTCGACCTGCGGCTCTTCGTCGAAGCAGTAGCGCTTGGCCTTCGTGCGCGCGATGACGGGGTTGAAGCCGGCCTCCTCGTACGCGAAGCGCGTGGGGATGGTGATGGCGCAGCGCTCGCCGACGGCGAGCTCGGTCATGGCGCCCTGATCGCGGTCGCGCAGCGCGAGCAGCACGCCCTCGGCGAACTCGGGCCGCGTGTGCGCGTGCTCGAACAGCTCTCCCGCGCAGACCAGGTTCGGCTTCACGAGCGTTCGCCCGTGGGGCCGCAGATCCAGCTCTTCCATGGCCTCGCGCACTATCGTGCGAATGCGCTGGGGATCGTAGCTGTCGCAGTGACGGAGGATGACCTTGGCGTCGCGATTGGGGTGCACGGACACGATTGTAGCGCCTCTTCTTTCTTTTGGTGGAGGCGCTGCGCGATACTGGCGCGTCCATGGCGCGACCCGGCAAACTGGCAAAGAACGTTCCGGCCTACCGGCGCATGGCGGTGATCCTGTTCAAGCGCCGCAACGAGTCGGCCGTCCACATCGAGGAGGCGGTGGACGTCACCGACACCCTCCCGTGGATCGAGCGCTGGAACGCCCGCGAAGGCGCGCCTCACCTCACGTTCTTCCAGCTCCTGCTCTTCGGCCTCGCGCGCACGCTGCACGAGCACCCGCGGCTCAACCGCTTCGTCGCCGGCCGCAAGCTCTACCAGCGCGACGGCGTGTGGCTCAGCTTCGCCGCGAAGAAGTCGCTCTCGCCCGACGCGCCGCTCGTCGAGGTGAAGCGCGAGTTCCCCGAGGGCGAGACGCTGGAGCAGTTCGCCGAGGCCATGGCCGCCAGGCTCCGCGAGGCGCGCTCCGACACGCTGATGAAGGTCGACCGCGAGGTGAAGTTCTTCCTCAAGTTCCCGCACTACGTCCTGATCATGCTGATCCGCCTCATCGGCATCGTCGATTTCTTCGGCCTCCTCCCGAGGTCGTTCATCCGTGACGATCCGTTCTTCGCGAGCGCTTTTCTCGCGAACCTCGGCAGCGTGGGAGGCTCGGCCGCCTTCCACCACCTCTACGAGTACGGCGACATTCCCCTCTTCGTGACGCTGGGCCGCCTGGCGGAGGAGGTCGTCGTCAAGGACGGGAAGCCGACGGTGCGCACCATTGCCCGGCTGCGCATCGTCTACGACGAGCGCATCGAGGACGGCTTCAACGCCCTGCGCGCGATGATCACGCTGCGCAAGCTGCTCGAGGACCCGGAGGCCTGGGCGGCTACAGGCACGTCCGCTTCTGCAGCACCAGAGGCGGCAGAGGCTTCTGCGTGAAGTCGAAGGCGTTCATCAGATCGTTGGCCTGCCCATCCTGGGCCGCCGGGTCGAGATTGCTCAGGGTCTTCGTCGCGCCGAACACCTTCTCGATGAAGCGCGGGATGCTGGCCTGCTCGGCCACGTCCTTGAGGATGTAGCCCTCCTTCGCGTAGGGCGAGATGACGATGAGCGGCAGCCGGAAGCCCAGGCCGTAGGGCTTCGTCTTGTCGCAACCGTACTGGCGCGGCGGCGCCACGTGGTCGTACCAGCCGCCGAAGTCATCCATGGTGAAGAGGATGACCGTGTCCTTCCAGTAGTCCGACTGCATCAGTTTGTTGACGTGGCCGACGGTCCAGTTCTCGCCGTCGCAGACCCCGCCCACATTGGGATGCTCGTCGGCCAGGTCTTGATCGACGAGGAACGTGACCGCCGGCAGGGTCTTCGCGTCGATGGCCGCGTCGAAGTCCGCTTCCTTCACGATGTGCGACCAGCCGGGGCCATTCCGGATGCCGTCGATGGCGTCGAACATCGACCACACCTCCGGCAAGAGATAGAAGTTCGACCCGTAGAACTTCCAGTCGACGCCCGCCGGAAGCACGTCGGGGATCGAGGGGATCTTGAAGCACGGGAAGACCTGCTTCTCGGTGCACGTGCTCTCGTCCTCGATCGACACCAGGGTGCCCTGGGCCTGATCGCAGCCCCAGTACGG
>Ga0182021_10011485_pt1 | contig 10510 bp, 11 predicted proteins | sample 612E3MmetaG_FD_120493 | JGI IMG/M metagenome (GOLD analysis project Ga0182021, IMG submission 120493) | Permafrost microbial communities from Stordalen Mire, Sweden - 612E3M metaG (Illumina Assembly) | ecosystem: Environmental > Terrestrial > Soil > Wetlands > Permafrost | place: Sweden... | reverse complement strand
CATCTTAGGTAATATAAGCAGTAACACGAAACTCAACCAGAACAGTCCATATGATCCAAATGCCACCATTCCAAAAGTGTTACCTTTATTGTACTCCATCCAAGAAGCCATTAATTGTGCTATCCCCCCATAGGACAAAGCCATTGCTAATATCATACTGTTTAAAGGGAAAAAACCAGCATTACTTATATTCAGCAGCACTGTAGTTATTCCAAATCCTAAAAGTCCTAAAGGTGCAGGATTTGCTGTTAAATCCTTCAACATAACTCTATTCATAGTTTCTTCAACCATTTTTTTTGTTCCCCCAATAAGGGTTTTAATTCAATATTCTCCTATAACTTTTTAAATCCGATTATTCCTCAAGCGTTGAAATATCACCCACATCTTCTCCAATCTCCCTGGACCTTAATATTCTTCTCATAATTTTACCACTTCTAGTTTTGGGGAGTGAATCAACCTGTACAATTTCACCTATAACTGCCACAGGCCCTAACTCGTATCTTACATGTTTGTTAAGTTCTTCGATTAGTTTTGTCTTGAGTTTGTGTCCTTCTCGGAGTATTACAAATGCTTTAATAACTTGTCCCTTAATCGGATCTGACTTTCCAATTACTGCTGCCTCTACAACGGCAGGGTGGCTTACAAATGCCGATTCAACCTCGGATGTTCCAATCCGATGACCTGCAATTTTAAGAACATCGTCTGATCTTCCCTGTATCCAGAAGTATCCATCTTTGTCCTTCCTTGCCAGGTCCCCTGCCTTGTAAACTCCAGGTATTTGGTTCCAGTAAACTTCTTTATATCGTTCATCGTCTTCATAAAGTGTTCTGAACATGGCTGGCCAAGGTTTTGTAATTACAAGGTATCCGCCCTTTCCAATTGGTACAGGGTTGCCTTTTTCGTCAACAACGTCTGCTTCAACACCAGGTACTGGTTTAGTTACTGAGCCGGGTTTTAGGTAAGCTGAAGGTAATGGAGATATTAGGTGCATTCCTGTTTCTGTTTGCCACCATGTGTCCATTATAGGAGTTTTTTCTTTTCCAATGTTTTTGTAGTACCACATCCATGCTTCGGGGTTTATTGGTTCTCCAACTGTTCCGAGTATCTTAAGTGATGAAAGGTTGTATATGTTTGGGTATTTGTTTCCAAACCTCATCAGGTGTCTGATTGCTGTAGGTGCTGTGTAAAATTTGGTTATACCATATTTCTCAACTATTTTCCACCATGCGCCTGGGTCGGGGTAGTCGGGTGCTCCCTCGTAGACTACTGTTGTGGTTCCCAAGAGTAGTGGTCCGTATATAACGTAACTATGGCCTGTGATCCATCCGATGTCACCTGTGCACCACCACAGGTCATCGTTTTGGATGTCAAAAATGTTTTTTAGAGTTGCTGCCACTCCAACCATGTATCCTCCTGTGGTGTGAAGTACTCCCTTAGGTTTTCCAGTACTTCCTGATGTGTACAGTATGAATAATGGATCTTCTGCATCCATGGGTTCACATTCACATTCAGCTGGTTCTCCTTCTATGAGTCTTTCGTAGAATATTTCTTTTCCACTCAAGTCAGAAACTTCTATTTCATTTTTAGTGTGCTGTACTACAATGACAGTTTCTATTGTAGGGCACTGAAGCATGGCCTCGTCTGATATTTTTTTAAGGTCTATGATCTTTCCCCGTCTGTAGGTTCCGTCTGCTGTGATAAGGATCTTGACTTTTGCATCGTTCATTCTCTCAACAAATGCACCGACGCTTAAACCGGAGTAGACAACACTGTGTACTGCGCCTATTTTGTTACAGGCCAGCATTGATATAAGAAGTTCAGGGCACATTGGAAGATACATAGATACTGTTTCTCCCTTTTTTACTCCTAGGTTTTTAAGGGCATTGGCCATTTTATTGACTTCACGGTAGAGTTCGTAGTAGGTTAATTTTTTCTCATCTTCCCTTTCGTTTATGTAGAGGATGGCTACTTGGTTCCTTTTTTCGGTGTTGATCCACCTGTCAACGGCGTTATAAGCTAGGTTGATCTTTCCGTTTACGAACCATTTGTAGAATGGTTTATTGCTTTCGTCTAATACTTGGTCCCATTTCTGGAACCAGTCCAGGTCTTCTGCCTTTTCTTCCCAGTATTTCTCGAAGTCTTTGCCCTTTTCTATTTCTGTTTCCCAATTTTTAACATATGCTCTTTCTACAGTTTCCACACTTGGCTTGAAAATCCGATTTTCATCTAGAAGAACGGTAGTATCACGCTTCATTTATTTCTCCACCATTTTTTTAGTCCATTTTTTTGTATTTATTCTGATGATAATTACTAAGTTCATCTACCCATATATAGTTTTACATTATTAATCATTATAAATACTGATTAATAATGAGAAATTGTATGTATTGGAAAAATATGTAAGTGTAAATAGATTAATATCAAAAAGAATTAGAAATAAAAAAAAATTAATAAGCTCTTATTCAAAGTTCTTTAACTGCTAGTTCAATATCTGATGCTTTAACAGTTACTCTTCCAGCGTGTTTTGCAAGTTTAACTGCTTGTCTGGAGATATCTTCACCACATTGTTCTAAAACTTTTCCTAAAGCTTCTTTTGCTTCTTCACTAACTCTTTTTGCACCGGCATTTTTTATTATTCTTCCTATTGGGGCTATTGGTAGTTCACTCATATTAATCACCATGTATTAATTAATACTCTACTTTATTTAAATACACCGAATTCTATTGGATTTCATAACAACATATACTTTTTATAAAGATTAAACTATCTTTATTTCACAAAAACCAGTCATGCATTGCAAGTGTAAAACAAATTATATCAATTATTCTATTTTTCTGAATAAATGTATAAAATAAGAATATTTTAGGGAACCTCCCCAATTTTAGGGAACCTCCCCAAACCCTTTTATCTGCCCCCACAACAGAACAATACACACATCTATTAATACTTTTATACAAAATTTTATCAATTTAAATAATAAGAATTAATTATTCAAACTTTTCTCAATTATTTTAATTAGTTTTGAATCTTATTTTTAAAAAATCAGCTCCATTAACCAACCTCGGAAATTTGGGGAAGTTATTGAAAACTTTTTGTTATTGCTAAAAAAATCTTTGATTTTATTTGAGAACAAATTTTTTAGGGGAAAGTTAAATTTAGATGTTAATATAAAATTATAATTTATATCAAGTTTGGAACAGAAATGTAATGATTTTTCATATAATAAACCCTCAAAAATAATATAATAGATATAAATTACATTATTTAGTCCAATTTTTGTTAGAAATTAAATAAAATCTTAATAAATTGAAATTGTTAGTCCTTATAAAATCAGGGGATTTTGAAAATGAAATTGTGTTATGTAATCATGGCATATTCCGATTTACATTCAAATGGATGTCCGTATATATTCGAAATACATTCAACCAAAATAGAAGCAGAAAAAAGAAAACAAGAACTAACTAACAGTTTAAAAACACCAAATGACACTATTAGAACATATTATGAAATTGAAGAACATATCATCTTTGAGGATGGGATTTGAAATGGTTTCCACTAAAGAAAATGTAAAATCAACACTCATGAAGATTTATAATAGTTAGAAAGGGAGTACTATGAAAATACCAAAAGAACAGATAGATAAATTAGAATCTTTTATTAAACATTGGGTTAACCCATCAGAATGGCATGAATGGAGAGATGAAGGCCTAAAATGGTTTTTAATGGTAGCAGAACGCAATGATGTTAAACCAGAGGACGTTGAATTTGTTATTAAAAAAAATAGTGATGGCAAAATGATCTGCGAACCCGAATTAAAGAATAAGGCAAGTTTATCAAATAAAGAAAATCTACCAAAGAATGAAGATATTGATAGATTAAGAAAATTTCTCATACAGTTCCCAATATATAATAATAAAATTGAAAATGGTGAAAATGTCGTAGATATTGCAATTTCTATTATAAAAAAATATTCAGAAGAAGAAACCAAAAATCCTAGGTTTAGGTAATTTAATTGACTTTATTTAATATCCTGACCCTATTCTCCCTTTAAGTTGGAAATACTCTATTTAAATGAAGAATTAATATACCATTAAATGGATAATATTACTTTAAAGGGATTTAAATGGATGAAGAACATGAAAAAAATCTTGAAAATTATATATGAATCAAATAAAAAAAAATCCAATTTATCAGGTAAGATAACTATGATTTGAAAAAAGAAAAATTCGATTAAACCTGGCGAATTAGTTACTATTACTAATTATCTAGATGATGAAAGATATATAAAAATTGACCCATATTTAGATGGCCTTTGAAGTAAACATCACCTCTCGTGGAAAGAAATTAGTAAAAAAATGGATTAATGAAAAGATATAAGGTTTTATAAACCTGCTCTATCTACTATTACATTTGCCACTTCTTTTGCTGATTTAAATGGAAAGTCATTAGGTTTAATGATTTTACCAGCATCTTCTACGGTTAATACAACATCACCAGATCTGCATGTGGTTTGCCCACCATCTGGAAAGGATCCTAAAAGTTTTTCAGGCGTTTCTATTGGAAACTTGGCCCCAGCAAGTTCCCCAATTATCTGCGCTCGTATATCTTCTTTAACGCTCATTTTTTTTTATATCCCCCTAAATTTAAAAAAAACAAAATCCATTATATAACTATTGTTAATCTAGGATGATATAATTGACTGTATGAAAATTTGTTAAAAAAGAGATAATTAAATGTTAAAAACAAAACATGTCACAATTATGGTCTTGAATTAGATGATATGAATGATCAGTAAATTATTATTCAAAACAAAAATGTAATGTTTTGTAATTTACTTCTAATTGGGAGTAGTATATTTATTATACACTAAGATTATTTAATATATCTCAATCAAGGTATGACCCATCGACACTTCGAATTAGAAATTGAACTTTATTTTTAGATCTATTTTTTTTTTGATAAACTTTCCAAGTTCCCAAACGTAATTTGGGTATAATCCTGGTTTGCAATGTTTACTTCTATGAATAGGGGAGTATTGATTAAAAATTAATGCTGATAATTTAATTTTAGTTGGGTGAAATGGAAGAGTTAATCCAATGTTATGATCAAAGTTAAAACAAACTGAATCTAAAACTGTTGTGATTTAAAATGGATGAAGAAACTAAAAAAAGATTTCCAAAAGAATTTAATATACTAGAAACTAAAAATTCCTTACTAAAAGAAACTACAGGCCTAAATGATTGTTGTTCTCCAGTAAGAATAGGATTACCGGATATATACAAAAGAATGGAAAAAGAGAGATATTCACTTCCAAAAATTGAAGATATAAAGAACCATATTGATATTCTAAAAACTCAAGAAAACGTTGATCCAGATCTAATTGAACATTTAGAGGAAATGAAAAAAGCTTTGGAGGTTCAAATCAGAGCAGATTTAGATCCTATGGAAGAGATTCAAGGATTTAAAAGTGTTCAAGATATGGTGAGAGATGAACAGAATGCAATAGTAAAAGGAATTCGACAAACTCTATCTAAAGAGTCTATACAAATGATAAATAAACAAATCGAATTAGATCCTGGAATATTTAGATCAAAATATCCTGAATTATTTGATTATGTAATGTCATTTGAAGATTAATATTATATTTTTTTAAAATTTTTTATTTTACCGGTTTAGATCAACTTATTCTTTTAACTGAGGCGTATATTTAATGCACGTATAATGGCCAAATTATAGGCACCCATAGAAGATTTACTTCGTTAAGCCCGAATATGGTTATCCAGAACTTCGCAATATTTTTTTTCTCTATTAATTCGTTGATAGTGTGCAGGCAAAATACTATTTCAAAGTCAATAGTTTATATTTTTGATGACGGTCAAATAAAAAAACAAAATTTAAAAAAAAATAAAAGAAAAAATATTTCTGAGAACTTTAGATCCCATTTATATGATAAATTATTTTTCCTTTGATTCTAATGTAGATGGGTTTAAATCAGCTTTTGAAGCTGTTTTGAGTGGTTCATCGTTGTGTATATATTTTTCTCCTCGTAGTGCTGATAGTATGGCTGCTATTGCGGATATTATTGCTGCAATGTAGAATGATATCTTTAATGATGGTATAAACGCATTTTCAAAGGTTGATGCGAACCACGTGGTGCTGGTTAAGGTGTTTAATGTTGAATGAGGTATAAGTGCTACAAGAGGTGCTGGTAAAGTAGATAATATTCCAGCTACCGGATTGTAACCTAATAAAGCTGAAAATAAAGCTCCAGTTGGTGGAATATTACTAATTATGGGTGCCAATTGTACAGCACCTATACTGGCTAGAGAAGAGGTCATAGCTTCAGGAAATCTTTGAGTTAATCCTATTACAACTATGGTGAAGAATATAGCTATACTAGCGGGCGTAGCAGTGTTGAACATGGTAAACATCATACCGGAGGCAACACCTCTATCTTCTGCTGATACTGAATTCATTATGGAGGCATTGTTAGGAGAGCCGAACATTCCATTTCCAATTCCCATCACCAGTAAAATCAAACCAAGTTCTAGGTAACTGAAGTTGGAGGGTATTGCTATTAGTAATAGGAAGGATAATGTAACAAGAGCCATTCCTGTGGTGGCTATCCATCTAGGTCCATATTTATCGGATAATATACCCGAAATCGGAGCCATAACGATCATTCCAATTATTAAAGGCATCAAATAAACACCTGCCCAAAATGGAGTGGATGCGTAACTGTAACCATGTAATGGTAGCCAAATGCCCTGTAATAGTATTATGATCAGGATCATCGCACCACCTCGAGCTAATCCACTTAGTAAAGTTGCTAGTATTCCAAAAGTAAAACTTTTAATTTTAAACAAATTCAAGTTGAACATAGGTGATTCCACTCGAGTTTCAATAATTGGGAATAAGATTAGTGAAATTAATCCTAGACTCATAGAGGCTATTACCCAAGGGTTGTTCCATCCCATGGGATTATTACCGTATGGTATTAATCCATAAGTTACACCTATTAGTAGGAGTGTAATGCCTGAAACGAATGTTAGATTTCCCCATATATCTAGTTTAGTTTTTATAGCTTTAATAGATAGTTCTTTTAGTTTATAATAGGATAGAATGGTTCCGATGAGTCCGAATGGTACACTGACGAGGAATATATATCTCCAATTAAATATTGCTAGTATACCTCCCAGTACTAAGCCTAGGATATTTCCGGACATTCCTGCAACCGTATTTATACCTAAAGCTTTTCCTCTTTCATCGGATGGGAATGCATCTGAAAGTATCGCGGCACTATTCGCCATGAAAAGTGCACCACCTACAGCTTGGATCATCCTGAAAATTATAATTTCTAATGCACCAGCATCACCAGTAGAGGGTGTAAAATAAAGTAGAATAGATCCTACTGTAAATATTAGAAACCCTAACTGGAACATTTTTACTCGTCCATACATATCCGATAGGCGACCAAAACTTAACAGTAAAATAGCAACAACCAACATATAACCCATTAATATCCATAATAGATATGGGAAGGAATTCAATGGATTAATATGGATACCGTTAAAGATGGAGGGAATGGCGATTAGAATGATCATCATATTTATACTTCCAATTAAAGTGGCTATGAAAACGGTTGTCATAGCTGTCCATTTATATTCCAAATCCATCACCATCATTGATTTTAAAATGTTTTAAAAGCATCATTTTTTTATTTACACCCTTTTATACTGTTCATTTTTTTTGAAAATTTTTAAAATTTTAAATAGATTTTTTTAATTTTTCGAGTCTTTCCATGAAATTTTCGAGGCGTTTCTCGTTAATGATTAGTTTTTCTTTCTTAACATCCTCCAGGAAAGAAAGGTAACTATCAATTTCGTTTAATGCAGTTTCTATTGCGATTGCACTGCGATCTATAGGTTCAGTTAATGCGTTTTCCACAATAGATCCTAATAATCTCTTATTAGTCTCGTACCCCACTTCTGTTAACTCGTATTTCCCATCATTTCTTTTAATTAATAAGCCTTCAGCGACTAATTTTTTAAGCATAGGGTAAACCGAGCCGGATGACGGTTTAAATGACATTAATGATCCATTTCCAACCTTACGCCCTTTATGCTGGTAATGGCTCTCTAACATTTCATACATTTGTTTCCGATGCCATTGAACAGAATCGATTATTTCTGAACCAGTTTTTGGGCCTTTGCCTAGGACGTGTAATGTCATGAACCGTAAACCTCCCAGTTTATCTAATTCATTTATTCTTCCAAGAATATCTTCCAAATTCCACATTTGTATAAAAACCTCGTGTAGTTTAATCGATATATAAATATTTGTTATAAACTATTTATTTTAATTTTAAATAGATTAAACTAATATTTAAACTTGTCTATATCGATTAATAGATAATTTTAAAAAAAAATAAATTGAAGTTAATAATTATATAATCACTTCAAAAATGACTATTCGATTAAAAGATTAACAAGAATCTTCACTAAAAAAAATTGAATTATATTAATTTATGCTTCAATGCAGAAATAGAATTTATCATTATAATTGAATATAAAACCTATTTCAGTGAAACCCCTGTTCAGAGTTACCTTAGTGTATATCTATACAATAAAACTGAGAATTTATCAGCCGACCCTAAGAATCTGAAAGTATTGGGCCCGGAAATCAAGTGCTATACTTTGCTCCTAAGTAGAAGGATGATAACGTGCAGATGAAGTACAGTTATGTGTAATGGATATACCCATACCCAAAAGTGCAGGGATATACTACGAAATTGATGTATAAAATCTTTGATAGGTATTAAACAATATATCGAATTTTTTTTATTTAAATAATGTGAATCAGTAATGACCCTTTCAGAGTTGCTCAGTGTATATCTTTAGTTCAGTGTATATCTTTATAATACAAATGAGAATTTATCAACGGCCCTTGCAGAATCTAGTAGTAAAGTAGCAGAAAAAAACATCGGAAATTAGAAGGTCCAAATAGAAGGACCATTGCTTACATATGAAGTACAGTAATTTTGTGTAGTTAGATAAAGAAAAAATATGAGCATATAAATCATCAATTCTTTTATCTATTACGTATGCAGGCAACACACCTTCATTTGGTTAGTATCCACTTTTTGGATCATTTATTTTAATTTTTATAAAATTATCCAACAATTCACTTGCTATAGATGATTACTCACTTGATTTAAAGCTCTAATAGTCTTTAAATTTGATTTAAAGGAAGCAAACTGTCAGCTTTTTCGTCAAGGGGCGAATGTTGGATCTTTGTAATTATTGATTTTTTCAATGGAGAAAACGTTTCGTCTTGTCCTTTCTTCATTTTCTGCCAAAATTGAATGATATTTTTCTGTGTCTTAAAAGATTGTGGATCATCGATGACAAGTTTGTCCATATGATGTAAAACACTCCGAACTATTTTGTATAATGGTTTTGATTTTATCAATTGATACCAGAGAATAATTTCATCTTAGCATACTTTTAGTTTTAAAAAATTCAGATATATTTTAAGGATTAAAAGGTGGTTTAGGATTGATTTGGTATGGATTGGGGTGTAAATATGGTATAAATTGTGCGTAATTAGTTATATTGATTTGCTTATATAAAGTTCCAATGAAACTTGGTGGAGGAAATTTATGAAATTCTCAAACTTAATATTAAAGAATATATTTAGAAATAAATCTAGAAGTATTCTTGTAGTGATTGGAATTGCAATAGGTGTAGCTGCTGTGGTGGGACTTGGTCTTGTTACCGATACTTTATCTGAATCCACCCAAAATGCACTTACTGCAGGTGCAGCTGACTTCTCTGTTATTAATGGGACTAATACTGGAAATAACGGAGGAAGCGGTTCAGGAGGAGGTTTTGGTAATGAACAGTTTGTTAACCAGACAAGTGTTGGTGAAATTCAACAAATATCCGGTGTAGGTAGTGCAGTTGGTGTTTTACGGACAATGACCAATCTGAATAACACCAACAGTACCAGTAGTACTTCTAACAGTGGTTCTGGTAGCGGTTTTGGTGGAAATTTCAGATCTATGACCAGTATAATAGGAATTGATAGCAGTTCACTAAGCATGGATAACATTGCTATAACCAACGGAACGGTGTTTTCCAATTCAAATCAGGTAATAATTGGCCAAACTGCAGCTCAAAGTTTGAATAAAACTGTAGGCGACACTATCATCATTTCCAATCAGACCTTCAAGGTTGTTGGAATTTACGAAACAGGCAATTTCATGGATGATAGGGGAATTGTAATGTCCTTAAGCGAGCTTCAAAATCTAACAGGAAACACTGGACAGGTTTCCTTGATACTGGTTAAAGCCACCAATGGAACCAATGCGAATACATTAGCTACTACAATTCAACAAAAATATCCAAATGAACTATCAACATCAACTTCTCTTTCAGGAAATAACAGGATGAATAATGGACTTCAAGTCATAAGCTCCGGTGCATGGGCAGTATCACTACTTGCAAT
>Ga0182021_10011484_pt1 | contig 10512 bp, 10 predicted proteins | sample 612E3MmetaG_FD_120493 | JGI IMG/M metagenome (GOLD analysis project Ga0182021, IMG submission 120493) | Permafrost microbial communities from Stordalen Mire, Sweden - 612E3M metaG (Illumina Assembly) | ecosystem: Environmental > Terrestrial > Soil > Wetlands > Permafrost | place: Sweden... | reverse complement strand
GTCGGGCCATGCGACGGCATATCTCAGCACGCACCCTGACCCAGGGGGGTACTACGAGTTTTCGCTTACCAGTCCGCCCCCCGGGCCCGACACGGTGCCCATCGGCATACACAAGATGCAAGCGATTATCCCCGGCGAGACGCTCACGCGCTATGTGACGGTGGAGCCACGCTCTCGGACAGTGGTTGACCTCAAGTTCTCGAAGTCGTTCTGGGAACGACTGCGGCTTTCCGGCCCGCCGTCAACCATGTTTGACAGCACGGGTTTCTTCATTCACGTCGTGAACACCCAGACGGACGACGTCACCATCAATTGGATTCAATTCGTGCATATTACGCCGGACGCCGCGTATATGAGGAACTTCCTAATCAACGCGAATGAGGTAACCCCCCCCTTCCCTTTACCGGGCAGTGCTAGTGGCAAGGGGGAACGTGACACCGTCTATTTCCCGCCCGTGACGATTCCGGCCAACATGGCGAATCCGGTTGACTTCTACTTCGAGGATTTCCACGTTGCCCCCACGGTACCCAGCGACCCGGCCAAGTTGGTTGGCAAGGTATTTCAGTTGCTCTTCAGTGACGGCTCAGAGGTAAAATTCACAGTACCGAATCACCAGTGACGATTGAAGATATAAGGAGGAATATTGGCAACCGGTAGCGTCTTCGGCAACCTGTTCGGCGGCGGCGGAAAGGGCACGCTCTGCATTGATATCGGTTCCAATTCGGTGAAGTTCGTGAAGATGGAGGGCGGCCGCATTACCGATTACGGCTTCAAGGAGATCGGTGAGGCATTCGACGTCCCTTCCATTCTGCGCGAATTGGTCAAGGACTACAAACCCGGCGAGGTGTTCAGCTTCGTGTCGGGGCCGTCGGTGAGTCTGCGCCAGGCCCCGTTCCCGAAGATGAACCGCCGCGAGCTCAAGGACGCAATCGTGCTCCGGCTGGAGAAGTACTCGCCGTTCACCATCGACGAAGCGATTCTCGATTTCAAGGCCCTTGGTCCGGTGCGGGAGGCCGGCGCGATCAAGGACAACGTCATGGTTGTGGCCGCGCGTAAGGACATCGTTTCCGACCACATCTCGACGCTGCGCAAGGCCGGCCTCGAACCGTCCGGCATCAGCGTCATTCCCTTCGCTCTGCAGGCCGCGGTGAAGAAGTACGGCCGGGTGCGGCCGGACGAGACCATCTGCCTGCTCGACATCGGCGCCGAGTTTACCGACATGGTGTTCATGAAAGGCGAGCGGCTTGACCTCGCCCGGACGATTACGACCGCCGGCAACGCCATCACCGAAGCCATGACGGTAGCCATCACCACCGAGGAGGGGCAACTGGCGCTCGACGCCTATGATGCGGAGAACCTGAAGCGGAAATACGGCCTGCCGTCGGAAGACGTAACCGACCGGTTGCCGTCCGGAGTCATGGTAAAGCGGCTGGCGACCCTGCAGCGGCCCGCGCTCGAGCGGTTTGTGGCGGAGATCAACCGTTCAATCGACTACTACCGCCGTGAGTTCGGCGAGACGAAGATCGACCGGCTCCTGCTCTGCGGCGGCACCGCGGCGATGAAGGGCTTGCTCGAATACATCCAGACCAGTCTCGGCATTAGCACCCAGTTGTTCGACCCGTTCAAGGAGTTCGGGCTCTACAAGAAAGGCACGGCGCCGGCGGACGAGGTCGGTTACCGGTTGGTGACGGTGCTGGGCCTGCTCTACGATCACACGGCGGTCGACCTCCTGCCCGTCGAGATGAAGACCGGAAAGTTCGTCGCCCGGGACATCCGGCTGGTGATTGTCGGAGGCGTGCTGTGGGTGGGCATACTGGTCGTTATCTACGTTGTCGTGGCCGGCTGGTCGCAGGCCTCGGCCATGCAGGTCAGCAAGCTGAAACGCGACCTGAAGGCGACCGAGGACGCGAATCAGGAGTACTTCGCGCTCGAGGCCCAGGTCAAGGATATGGAAGCCAAGCAGCGCAGTCTGACCGCGGTCGTCGGCGAGCAGATTATCTCGGTGCCGGTGCTTGCCCAAATGACGACGATGGTACCAGACAACATCCAGCTCAATTCCCTGGCCCTCACGGGGCAGAAGACGGTGAAGATGACGGGCGTGGTGTCGGCTGACCCATTCCTGCTCGACATCGACCTCTCCCAGTTCATGATTGACCTCGAAAACAGCCCCGGATTTCAGCAGGTTCAGCTTGTGTCGAAGAACCGAAGTACGCTTCAGGGCGCGGCGGTCCTGGAGTTCGAAATCCAGTGCGTAACGGAGTAAACCATGGCATTACTTGAGAGACGCATACTGATCATCGGACTAGCGGTTTACGTCGTGCTGGCACTCTTGGCGGTGTTCCTTCTGTACCGGCCAAGCCTGCAGGCACGGCAGCGGAACGCCGCCCAGGCCGCCCAGTTACAGAAGCAACTTGATGACACACGGGCCCGAGTCCAGGGCATCGGTCAGTTGCGCGTGCGCATGGCCGAGTTGCAGCAGGCGAATGCCCAGTTCATCGCGCGGGTCGTCCCGCGCTCGCAGATGCTCTCGATGCTGCGGCAGTTGGCACAACTGGCGGCAGAGCGGAAGGTGCAGTTCATGGAGATCGACCCTCCCTCGCTCGATACTCTGCTGCTGCAGGAGACCCCGGCCACGCCACTGCGCACAGTGCCGTTCATGGTCACGGTTCAGGGCCGCTACGTGGATATCGGCCAGTATGTTGAGAGCCTCGACAAGTTCCCGTATTTCGTGCGCGTGCCCGATTTCGAAGTCACCGCGCGCGAGGACATCCGTCCGGAAGTCGAAGCCAAGCTGCTGGTCAACCTGGTCGCCTCGAGCCTGTCCACAGGTGGGAAACTATGAGAAGGATTGTCCTCGTTCTGGCGCTGGTTGTCGTGCTTGCCATTGCCGGTTACATGCTGCTGCGGCCGAAGCGGGGTTCAGCGCAGCCGAAGAGCGCCAGCGCGCTCACGGATTCGACCATGTACGGCGGTGCGACGGGGTCGAGTGCGAAGGCAGCCCGACCCGGCAGCAGCCCGGCCGCGAAGGCCGGCAAGGTAGCCGGGACCATCAAGACGAGCACGAAAGCAGAACGCGCCGCGCAGGCGAAGCAGATACGCGACGCCGAGCGCGCTCGCAAGAAGGAGTTGGCGCGTCAGGCGCGGGAGAAGAAACGGATGCTGGCGAAATCAGACCGCGGCCGTCGCGGACGAACGAACCGCAAGGGTGGGGGTTTGTACGTGCTCAAGGCGATCATCGCTGCCGGCAACGAGAACTACGCACTGGTCGACGCTCGGAAGGTACAGGTCGGTGACTTCGTGATGGGGCAGAAGATTGTCCAGATCAGTCCGGACCGCATTGAGATTGAGGCGTTCGGCAAGCGCAGCACAGTCCGCGTCGGTGAGAGCCTGCTGCCTTCGGCGGGGAGATAGATTGATGCGATGCTATGACAAGGCGTCTGCCGGCATCCTGATGCAGAAAGGGGTATCTTGAGACAGAAGATTCTGGTTCTTTTGGGCATAGCCGTGGCGGTGCTGGCGTTCTACACCTTCGTGCTCCGGCCACAGCCGGAGATCAAGGGTGTGAGCGCGGCGGCGGCTGAGGCGACGGGCGCCAAGACCAAGGCGACGAACGCCAAGACCAAGGCGACGAGCGCCAAGGCCAAGGCAGCGGCCGCCAAGGCCAAGGCGGTCCAGCCGGCACCGACGGCCACGAATACGGCCGCAAAACCTGCGGATACAACCGGCGCGCTGACGCCGAAGGTGCTGCCACCGGAGACCTGGGGCACGGACCCGTTCGTCCGCGACTGGGTCTCGGTGAACGAACTGGCTGATCTCAAACTGAAGGCAGTCACGCTCGGCGGCGAACACCCGTACGCCCTGATCAACGACCAGATCCTGCAGATTGGAGACGAGATCAGCGGTAAACGGATCGTCAAGATCGAGAGTGATAACGTAACACTGGAGCAGGGCGGACGGACGTTCACCTTGCTGCTGGGGGAGTGACAATATGACCAGGAAAATAGCAGTTCCATTCCTTGCAGTCGCCTGCCTCTGCTCGGTGCTGCTTGCGCAAGAGCAGGTCAACGTTACCGACGTCGCGGTTGACAAGCTGCTTAAGGGCGTGCGCGTAACCGTCGTCTGCACCGGCAATCCCAATGTCAGTTCGTACGTTTCCACCGACCCGCCGGCCCTGGTGGTTGACATCATGGGCGCGACCTCGAAGCTCAAGCAGGAGCGGGTCGAATCGTCGTACTACCCGGTGACGGCAGTGACGGTGGAACCGAGCGATGCAGCCTCCGGACTCCGGGTGACGATCCGGCTGCGCGAACCGGTCGAACACAAGGTAACGGTGGAGAACGGTCTCGTGGTCGCAGAGCTGGGCACGCAGCCGCTGCCACCGGCCGCGGTTCCGGAAAGCAATGACCCGTTTGCCGGCAAGCGGCTGACGCTCTACGTCAAGGACGCGGACCTGGCCGACATACTCAGGATGATCGCCAGCCAGTTCAATCTGAACATCCTGGCGACGCAAGACGTGAAGGCACTCATCACCGTCCGCCTGAACGACGTGCCGCTGCGAACGGGGCTGGATGCCCTGGTGAAGGCCGGCCTGTGCAACATGGTCCAGGGCAACGATGGCATCATCGTGGTCAAGCCCGAGTCGAAGCCGATGTACGGCGAGACTCAGGTGCGCGTGTTCCAACTGAACTACTCCGAGGCACAGGACGTCGTCAAAATCCTGCCGAAGATGCTCTCGAAGGTGGGGAGCGTGGACGTCGGGTTACGTCGCATCAGTACCGCCGGCGGTTCGCTTCGGTCGGACCTGGTGGTGGTGAACGATATCCCCGAAGCTCTGGACAAGGTTGCCGACTTCCTGGCCCAATATGACCGGCCCCTGCCGCAGATTACGATCGAGGCCAAGTTCATCGAGACGACGATGAACAACCAGGATCTCTACGGCATCAATTGGAACATAGGCGCGGCGGCCAATGTTGGCGCCTACACCCGCGGTACCGCCGGGCAGTTGCCGCTTATCTTCGACAACATGGTGGTCGGCAAGGTTGACTTTACGGGGTTCAACGCGGCGTTGAAAATCCTCCGGTCTCGCGGCAACTCACGAGTGCTGGCCAACCCCAGCACGATGACGCTGGACAACCATACCGCGAGGGTCAGCATGGGTACCAGCGTGCCGATCCGCGAGATCACCTCAGACCCCAAGACCGGGCTGGTGCTGTCGACCTGGGTCAGCCAGTCGGTGCCGATTGCGCTGGAAGTGACGCCGCACGTCACATCCGACGGACAAGTGAACATGGAGGTGGCGCCGAGCGTCAATGCAATCACCGGCTACACGGGGCCGGCCGATGACCAGCGGCCGATAATCTCGAGCCGTTCGGCGACCGCGGACATCGTCGTGGGCGACGGCGAGGTCGCTGTAATTGGAGGTCTGGTGAAGGACGAGGAGACCCGGAACGTCAGCAAGATACCGTTGCTGGGCGATATCCCGATTCTGGGCAACCTGTTCAGCTCGACGACGATCAACCACTCCAAGAGCAACCTGATGATCTTCATTATCCCGCACGTCATATACCCGGAGGGCGTGCAGCCCCAGAAATCCGAAAAGTATTCAGCCGACTGAAGCCCCGCGCCCGATTTCGGATGCCGGCCTGGTTCCGAGTCGGGCGCTGGCGTTCTTGCGTTCATGAGCATTGACGAGTTGCTCCGGTACGCGGCCAAGTACGGGGCATCCGACCTTCACATAACGGTCGGCAACCCGCCGATTGTCCGGGTCAACGGCAAGCTCAAGAAGATACCGGGTCCGGCTTTGTCGGCCGAGGACTCACAGGTGCTGCTCTACTCGATATTGACCGACGAGCAACGGGCCGCAGTCGAACAGAAGCGTGAGCTCGACCTGTCCTACACGTGGGGCACGGCCGCTCCGGTCGGCAGCGTCGTGGTCGAGTATACGACGCCGGAGCGGGTCCGCGCCCGGGTAAACGTCTTCCTGGACCTGTCCGGCGTCGGCGGGGCATTCCGCATCATATCGGCCAAGATCCGGACGCTCGATGAGCTCCCGGCGCCGGACTCGATCGCCGAGCTGGTCCGCTGCCCGACCGGGCTCGTCCTCGTCACCGGGCCCACCGGCTGCGGCAAGTCCACGACGCTGGCAAGCATGATTGACCTGATCGACCAGGAACGGTCGGACCGGATAATCACGATCGAAGACCCGATCGAGTACATCTTCCGGGGCCAGAACTGCCTTATCAGCCAGCGGGAAATCGGCGCCCACTCCCGGTCGTTTGCCGACGCGCTGCGTGCCTGCCTGCGTGAGGACCCGAACGTCATCTTCGTGGGTGAAATGCGCGACCTAGAAACCATCCAACTGGCGCTGACCGCGGCCGAGACCGGCCACCTCGTCCTCTCGACCCTCCATACCAGCAGCGTGGCGCAGACCGTCGACCGGGTCATCGACGTGTTCCCGGCCGACCAGCACGACTACGTGCGGCAGATATTCGCGAGCGTCATCCGCGGCATCATCTCCCAGACGCTCCTGCCGCGAAAGGACCAGCGGGGCCGGGTCGCGGCGATGGAGGTGCTGATTGCCACGCCGGCGGTGAAGAACATGATCCGGGAGAGCAAGTCGCACCAGGTCGCCTCACTGGTTCAGACCGGCTCCCAGTTCGGCATGCAGACCATGGACCAGTGCCTGGCGATGCTCCTGCGCAAACAGTTGATCTCAATCGACACTGCCTACACGGTGGCCACCGACAAGAAGCTCTTCGCGCCGCCGGAGATGCAGACCCAGCCCGGCACGCGGTGATCTGGGCGCTGGCAGCCCTGCTCGGGCTGGTCTTCGGCAGCTTCTTCAACGTCGTCATCTGGCGGGTCCCGCTGCACAAGTCGATCTCCTCGCCGCCCTCGCACTGCCCGCGCTGCCGGAAATCGATACGGCCATACGACAACATCCCGGTCCTGAGCTGGCTCCTCCTGCGCGGCCGGTGTCGCGACTGCGGCCAGCCGATATCGGTCAGGTATCCGCTGATCGAGTCGCTGACCGGACTGCTATTCGTCGCGGCCTACGCACGGTTCGGCTTCAGCCTGTTGACAGTCAAAGCGATCCTGTTCATCTCGTTGCTCATCATCACCGCGTTCATCGACCTCGACCATCAGATCATCCCGTTCGGGTTCAGCGTCACCGGGCTGGCGCTGGGGCTCCTGGGCGGCCTTGTAGCGCCGCCGCCACACGTTGTCCGAGCGTTCATCGCCGCGACAGTCGGTGCCGGTTTCGTGCTATTCGCGATGCTCCTATGGCGGTACGTGCTGGCCGGTGTATTCCGACGTTTCGGGGTGGACCAGAAAGAGGGGATGGGCTTCGGCGACCTGCCCTACGCAGCGATGATCGGCGCGTTTGTCGGGTTGAAGGGGCTGGTCGTGACGCTGGCCGCCGCAGTGGTGTTCGGCGTCGTCATCGGTCTCATTGCCCGCTCAGCCGGCCGGAACAAGCGCGGCCAGCCGATTCCATTCGGCCCGTTCCTTGCGCTCGGCGCGCTTGCCGGCCTCTTCTTCGGTCCGCAGCTCTTCGGCATCTACGCCCATTTTGCCGGCCTGGCCTAGCGGCAGCGCACAAAGAGAACCGGGTAGTGGCCCTCGCAGCTCAAAGCTGCGATGGAAATTCCTCTGAAAGCTCTTCAGAAAGCTCGTTTCAGAGTTCGCTGGAAAGTATCGTAGAATGCTTACTCAAAGGCTTACTTCATCGCTTCTTCCATTGCTCATCTCAGTGCTTGTCACATCGCTTTTTTCATCGCTCGTCTCAAGGCTCGGCGCATTGCTTCTCGCATCGCTTGCTTCAAAGCTCCGCTCATCCTTCACCTCAACCTTTACCTCAATGCTCTCTGCAAATCTGCTTCTTAACCTCAACCTTAACCTCAGCCTATTCCTTCTCCAAAGGCTAGTCCCCAGGCGACCCCTATATGTGGACTTTCAGCGACCCGATAGGGCTTAACCGATTGTGGGTGCTGAGGTTGTGCTCAACCGGATAGAGTCACTAAACCTTCGGTTCTTTTGGCCTATTGTGAACCTGGAATCTGACCGCCCGCGCGTCAGCAATCGCTTGTTGGGTGGCCTTGATCTACGGGGCCGGGTGCTCCGCACTCATTGGTCACCGGGCAAACTCGACCATCCGGTCACACCTTTCCTAGATGTCTTCCGGCTTCGGGAATCGCTGACGGACCTTTGCCACTATCTGGGATGCGGTCATCTTGTCGGCCGCTTCCACCCCAACGATGCGGCCGCTGGTCGGGTCCTCTTCGATGCGCTTCTTTAGCTCGCCCTTCGCCTCGCCCGGGCCGAAAATCAGGACCGCTTCCGAGCCCCTGACTTGCGCTGCTACCCGGTCGTAGTAACGGTCGAGCTCCCCGGTGTACTCCCGCTGGTGGCTGTCATCGGCCGGGACGGCCCGCGACTCGAACCGACCGCCGTGACGTGAACCAGCCGCACGCTGGATATGCTTCTCGGCGTTAGACTCAATCGTCCGGGTTTCTTCGCCCTTGTCGGTAACCAATACGACCACCGCCCGGCGGTGGTCAATCCACAAACCCGCCACAGTTTTCATAGTATCCTCTCTTCCTTGGACCGCGTTCCTGTTCATGCGGATTGCTGCAGGCTACAGCCCTTTGATGCGTACGACTTCATTCAGCGGCCGCCTTGGTCTCCGTTGCCGGTTAAGCGGCTGCTGCTCATCACGATACCCCAACGCGATACCGAACAGCACGAGCAGGTCGGGCGGGATATCCAGTTCGGCCCGAATCAGATCCGGGAAAGCCACGAGCATGACTGCCGGAATCGAATCTACCCCGTACTCCTGGGCCGCCAGCATGATGCTCTGCGATAACTGACCAATGTCGAATACCGACCATGGCGTGAGCACGCGGTCCATGCACAGATAGACCACGACCGGGGCATCGAAGAACCGGTAGTTACGCTCCATCATCGCCTGCCTGGGGTCCTTCCCCGGAGAGGCGACGCCGGGGATCTTGTCCCGGTCCGCCATCAGGGCAGCCATTCTCTGTTGGAAGACTTCGGGCCATTTCTGCGGTGCCGGTAGATCCGGGTTTCGCGACTTGCCTTCACGGAGCCGGCCCTCAAAGCCCTGCCGGAGCCGGTTCAGAGCCTCACCCGCGGCGACATAGATCTCCCAAGGCTGTGTGTTCGCCCACGAGGGAGAGCGCGTCGCTGCTTCCAGGATCTTGAGGATTGTCTCCCGGCTGACCGGGTCGGGCTTGAAGGCACGTATGCTGGTTCGAGAGTTAAGAGCTTCGACTACGTTCATGTTAGTATCTCCTTTTCGACGGTTCGGATTTCCTGCTCTGTCAGGCCGCACAGTTGTGCCGTCGGATGGCACTTTTCGCTATCGCTCCAATCATCCACCAGCGCGGGAACCGCTTTCGGCCTACGGCTCACGGCTGACGGCCCCGGCGTGTTTGTGGCGTTTCACCCCCCAGCGATAGACCAGCACCGATAGGGCCAGCCAGACGCTGCCGAGCAAGTACGCCGCGACCACATCACTGGCCCAATGCTCCCCGACGTAGATACGTGACGGCCCGATCATCCCCACCAGGCCGAGGAGCAATACAAGCAGCAGCGTGCGCCACCATGAGTTTTTGAGCAACGTGTAAGCCAGGAACGACACGAATCCAAAGAGTGTGGTGAAGAATAGCACATGCCCGCTCGGGAAGGAATTATCCCCCAGCCGTTTGATGACGGTCACCAGGTCGGCGCTGGGTCGTGGACGACCGATCAGAACTTTGAGGCCGAGTCCCAGGGCCGAGCCGCCCAACACACTCGCACCGGTCATGACCATTTCCCATTTCAGACCGAGCGCGTAGAGGAGCAACAAGATCCCTGCCGCTATCAACGCGCCTTGGGGTAGGAACCCAATCCACGTCACAGCCCGCATCAGTGCATCAAACCAACCCGCATGGAAGGTCTGCACCGCACGCGTGATCTTCACGTCGAAAGCAGAATAGGCCCACGTCTGCGCGATCACCGCCAGGATGATGAAGACCACCATCGCGCAAATCAGATAGGCTTCGAACATCGCAGCGCGATAGCGCCGCCATAGCTTCGGCCTCTTGACTCCCTTTACCTTGTCAGCCATCATCTAGCATCTTGGCGACTCAGGTACGCCGCTGGATGCAGTATGCCCCTCTTCGTGCTCAGCAAGCGTTTGGAAGGTCTATACCCCAATGATAGGACACCTGGTTTTGGATGTCGGGTGGTCAAGGGTGCCACTGTCTTTGGGAGGATTGCTGCCGCAAGTGGTTACTTCGCTTTGGGCACCACAACCCTGATTGCCCCGGGAACGACCTTGATATGAAGAGGAAGCTTCTCTAACAGCTCACCATCACACTGAATCATCTGTTCGGGGCTTGCGGAAACGCTGATATCTTTGCCTTGCCAATGCTCCACTAATTCCAGATTGTCCGGGCGTTCCCGTTTAAGCCAGGTGACAACCATGAGCCTGAACAGACTGAGATT
>Ga0182021_10011482_pt1 | contig 10514 bp, 9 predicted proteins | sample 612E3MmetaG_FD_120493 | JGI IMG/M metagenome (GOLD analysis project Ga0182021, IMG submission 120493) | Permafrost microbial communities from Stordalen Mire, Sweden - 612E3M metaG (Illumina Assembly) | ecosystem: Environmental > Terrestrial > Soil > Wetlands > Permafrost | place: Sweden... | reverse complement strand
GTTACTAGGGCTTGTGAAATCGGCATACTTAGCGTCCACGCGGTTTAGTTGCTTTCTCCTCTTCGGAGACATCCTCTATTCCGTTCTCGGTGACTTTAAGGATTTCCTCGCCTTCAGGCAAATAAGGACTTGACACTAACCGTGCGATACGTATTGGTCCATGCGAAGCTCGTCTGAGGTAGATGCGTGTGGCGCTTGTATGGCCAACGATGTTTCCGCCGATTGGGTGAATTGCGTCACCGAAGAATTGGTCGGGTTTAGCCATAACCTGGTTGGTTACGACTGCGACGGTGTTGAATGCTCTGGCTAAAGCGATGAGTTTATGCATGTGTTTGTTGAGTTTTTGTTGTCTTGATGCAAGCATTTCTCTTCCGATGTATTCGCTTCTGAAATGAGCAGTTAACGAGTCAACGATGATTAATTTAATGTTGTTGGCTTTGATAATTTCGTCTGCGTTTTCAAGCAGGAACATCTGGTGGTCGGATGTGTAGGCTTCAGCATAAATGATTTTTTTAACTGCTTCAGCTGGATCTAAACCTGCAGCTTTTGCCATCTGCACGATGCGTTCAAGCCTAAAAGTGTTCTCGGTGTCAACGTAGAGGGCTGCACCGTTGAGTCCGCCTCTTTCTGGTGGCAATTGAACGTTGATGCATAGTTGATGGCACATTTGGCTTTTGCCGCAACCGTATTCGCCGTAAAATTCTGTTATAGTTTGAGTTTCTAAGCCGCCATCTACAATCTTATCTAAGGCTTTACTACCCGTAGTTACTCGCAGGACGGTTTGGCGCATTTTGAAGAGTTCGTCTGCTCGGATAAATGCGATGCCGACGGATGATCGTGCAGCTTCGATGATTTGGAAAGCTTTTTTCTCGCTAACTCCGACGGGGTCAAGTTCGCGGCTGGTTGCCATTGCTAAGGATTCTACAGTGTGGTAGCCGAGTTCTTTGAGTTTCGTTGCTGTTGCGGGTCCAACGCCTGGTAGGTCCTCTATGAACTGGTATTTTTTCTTGTTTGTTTCAAGTATAGATTCTTCTGGTTCTTCGATGTTTTCCTGCGTTTCAATGTCGGAGTCTTCAGTCATTTCTTATCAACACTTTTAGTGTTGAAGTATGATTAGGGGTTATTTAAAACACGCGAATAAAGGAGTATTTTGTGCAGTGGGGGGTTGAGTGAAAGTGAAAATTTTCTTTACCAATAAGTCATGTTTGAAAACGAATTTTTATGGGGGAATTACTCCCATTCGGCTGCATTCTTCTTTGAGGCTGTCTTTGATGTTTTTTAGGTTTTGGCGTTTTTGCACATATTCGTCCCCATCAATCCGCTCAGATCGGAAGTCACTGTCAAGTTGCTGAATTTGCATGTTTATTTCGCCGATTCTGGCTTTAATCTGGTCCACGTATGAGACTGCTTTTTCCTGCACAATAACCTCTGAGGGCGCCAATGCCGTTTTTATGATACCATCTTCGATACGCAGTATCCCCGTTGACACGCGGGCGATGCTGGGGTCATGCGTAACCATGATTATGGTTTTGCCGAGTTCACGGTTGATTTTAACCAGGTAATCCGCGATGATTCTTGCGTTTGCCGTGTCCAACTCGCCTGTCGGCTCATCCGCCAACAAAACCGGAGCATCATTGGCTAACGCCGAGGCTATTGCGATTCTTTGCTGTTCACCACCGCTTAACTCTTCAGGTTTATGATGGGCGCGGTCTTGCAAACCAACGGTTGAGAGAAGATCTTGAACTCGTTGCTTTCTTTTGCCTCTTGCGACACCTGAAGCTACCATGGAAAATTTAATGTTTTCTTGCGCCGTTAGGGTAGGGATTAAGTTGAGGTTTTGGAATATGTGGCCTACTACTTTGCGTCGGTAATCCACGAGTTGTCGAACGGAGAGGGTTGGTTACGGTTTTTTCGCCAACTTGCACGGTGCCTGCGGTGGCTTTGTCTAATCCGCCGATGATGTTTAGCAGGGTGGATTTGCCGCTGCCGCTAGGACCAACGATAGAAACTAACTCCCCTGAGCTAATGTCTAGATTTAAGCCTCGGAGGGCTTGCACTTCGATTTTGCCCGTATGGTGAATTTTGACTAGGTCTCTAATTTTTACATTAATTCCGCTCATCTTGCTCTAACCATCTTTTCAAGTTTTGTCACATATTGACTCGTCATTACTAGAATTGCTCCGATTGTGGAAGCGTAAACCAGAACGATGTATGTGCCTATAGTTTCAATGGCGTTGGCTGGGAATATTAGTCTTTGATTTACTAGTTGTACAGTGTATAGTGATGCATTTGCTGAAGCTACGAAGCCATAGACTATTATCACTCCGACGACGACGCCTATGATTACGGTGAATGTTATAATCGCCATGCTCTCCGTGAGGAACATCCAGACCAACTGCCGGTAAGATAAGCCTCTGACACTCATGAGTGTGACTTCACGGCTTCTTTCTTTCAAACTGATGATAGCTACCAGGGCTGTTCCAACTGAAGCGGAGAGGACCGCAAAGACGATGCCCAAGCCTTGAATGTCTAGAGTTTGCTGGTTAGTGAATGTTCCAACGTTGTTGTAAGCGGTTGTTTGCTGCATTTCCTGGTCAAAGGAGTTCACGCTGACTATTTCGGTGGGGTCCACTTTTTGTATTTGGTTCGCAACCAAAGTTCCGTTGACACCCGGATCGAGCTTTATGAGGTAGTATGTTGTGAAGGATTCCACTCTGTAGACGTCGCTGTATTCGCTCATGTTGAAGAGGTTTGCAGGAACGTACGAGTAGAACATTGGATTGACATATTGGTGGCGCCTGGGCCGTTGTAGGTCTGCTGGGGTAAACTGCTGTCGCTTGGTTCAGGACCATAAAACCCAATTATTCGTAGTTTCCGGGCGACTGAGTTGAAGTCGATGCCCACTTGATCGTAAAGGTTTAAACCTAATTGTTTGGCGACGCTTCGGTCAAGTATGATTGTGTTATTGTTGTTTTTTAGGTCTGTCATCATCTGAGGGATGCTTGCGCCTGTGAACCATTCTGGCTCATAGTAGGCGGCTGCAGTAAAGTTATCTGGTTCTATGGTTCTTATCTGCATAGACGAATAACTGTCGCTCAGTTGAGCGGTCATTAAACGTTGTATTGTTGCATTGCTAATGCCAGTCACGTTTCCTAAAATGTTGTAAAAGATAGCTTGAGCTCGTGAAGCGTTATTTATACTGACCACAACATCTGCGCCAATGTTTGAGCCTGGACCGGCGACGTTCTGATGGACGTTTCGAACGATGTAGTCTTGTTGGCTTGCAATTTGTCCAGTTACTTGTACGCTGAAAGCTAAGATGAAAGCAATCATGAAACCTATAGCTGCTAAGCGAGCGGGGTTTCTCCGAACGTTTTTCGCGGCTAACGCGCCTAATTCTCCCATGACCGAGGAGATTTTGGAGGCGACTCTCTGGAATTTATCCGAGTCACGGATCAAGATATTGCATAGCCTCAGAGGAACAGGATTGGACCTATCAAACCCATTAAGCCATCGAACAGCACCAAGGGAACTGCAATTGCGGATAAAAAAAAGCCGCCTATGGAGTAGCTTGTGGCTTGGTAGATTACTTGTTGTATGTTAACCCCTAATGCAAGCACACCGATTTTATAGCTTCCTAAAATCAGCGCTACCCAATGCAGAGAAGACCAGAAACGTGATTTGTTTTCGATGGACAAGTAGTCTCTTAGGGCATCAACTGCAGGTATACGGGAAGCTTTTCGTGAGGACCAGAATACTGAGGTTAATGATAATATGATGCCAAAAATGATCGTGACTACTGCGATAGTGGGGCTGAATATTTCGGAGGGGAAGAGGTTGGTTAAGTTTATAGTTCCAATTTAGTATTGGTTTAGAATTAAGCCGCCAATAACGCCGAGTGCCCCTCCGATTGCGCCAATAACTAAAGCTTCTGTGAGGAACATCCGCTGTATTTGCCCGCTTGAAAGCCCTTTGGTTGATAAGAGGCCGATTTCCCGTCGGCGAATGTTGAACGATACGTCAGATACTGTGGAGCCCAAGTACCATGCGACAAAGAATACTGGAATTGAAACAAAGACGAAACTTGTTAACATAGTGTTAAAGTTGTTTTGATAGTTTTGCAAAGAATTAACGAGCATGTTGTTAACGTAGCCGTTGGTTAAGTAGTTGGCCATAACTTGGTTTTGGATTGTGCCAGAGATTTTGTTCACGTTGGTAATTGATGATTGAATATTCCATGGGCTGATTAGGTTTTGGCGGTCGACGGTCACTGAGAACGTAATACTCACGGTGCTGCTGTCCAACGTGCTTTTCCAGAGTTTTGTTAGCGTATTGTTCCAGTCTACAATCAGGCTATTGCTTCTATAATTGCCGCTGGAGCTGACGTCGATGAGACCTCCGGTGAAAACCGGAGGTGTAGAAACGAAACCAGAGGTGCTGCCGCCATAAAAGATTGCGCCGTTATTGTTTGTGAGATAAGAATAGCCATTATTGGTTAACGTGGCAAAGCCTGCCACAGTCAAATTAACGTAGACGGTCGATTGGTTGTAGTATTTTGGTTGTGGGAAACTAATCATGGTTGTGATGTTGTCGCCGATTTTTACTTTCGATGCAAGGGAGCTGCCGGCGACTATGTAAGTATAGTTTTCCGGGATGCCGTCGAGAGGTTTGTTTTGCCATTCACCATATTCGTGACGAATCCGGAAAACTGTAGATTTGTGAATAATCTTGAGTTGTATAGTTATCTGTGGATTCACTAAGAGGCGCACTGAAACTCGCCACAGTATCAACGTTTTTGACCCCATCAACATGCGTTATGTTGTTGTAGGCTAAAGCAAGGTTTGACTGGTTGAGGTTAGCAGTAAATCCGATGTCTGTTACAACATTGCTAATCTGCTTATCCAGCGACTGCTCAGCAGCTAAGTTGGCTTTTACACCTATTGCTGCGCAGAAAGTTGCCGCTAAAGTTATGCCGATTAAGAGTGCTGTGAATAGTTTCCAGTTGCGGAAGACATGTTTGATGGGGTACATTAGCGGCATTGGATATCAGTCCCTTGTTTCTTGTGTTTGCTTTTAAGTCTACTTGTTAGAACACCCGATCTATCACTTTCAATAGAGCCTGCAACCGCTTAACAAGCTAGAAAGAATTAAATCGCAAGTCCTTCCTCTACTAGCCCATGAAAAGTTTTCTGGGTCCCCTAACAGCGGAGAACATGAGCCTCTTCACCGACTACTACGAGTTAACGATGTGTGCAAGCTACTTTGACAACAAAAACTTTGAGCATGCCACATTCGACCTCTTCATTCGGCGGCTGCCAGAAAACCGCAGTTACTTTCTCTTTGCAGGCTTAGAAGAAGCGCTTCAGTACCTACAAAACATCAGGTTTACCGATGAACATTTGAAGTACCTCCAAAAACAGGGTTTTCGGCAAGACTTCATAGAGTATCTACATGGCTTCAAGTTTACGGGGGACGTATGGGCTGTTCCTGAGGGCACTTTAGCGTTTCCCAACGAACCCTTGATGCGAGTAACTGCGCCAATCATCGAGGCACAAATAGTAGAGACTTTTCTACTCAACACAATTAACCTGCAAACCATGATAGCCACTAAAACCTCACGAGTAGTCCACTCAGCGAAAGGCAAATCAGTTATCGAATTCGGGTTACGCCGTGAACAAGGGATCGACGCGGGCATGAAGGTAGCGCGTTCCAGCTACATTGCAGGGTGCCAGGGCACCAGCAACGTTTTAGCGGGCATGGCATACGATATCCCCGTCTTCGGTACGATGGCCCACTCATTCATTATGTCTTACCCAAAAGAAATCGAAGCATTCCGTGCATTTGCCAAAACATTCCCAAACAAATCCATTCTCCTAATAGACACCTACAACGACCTTGCAGGCGCAGAAAAAGCCGTCGTAGTTGCCAAGGAGCTGGAAACAAACGGCTTCAAATTGGGCGGAGTCAGACTCGACAGCGGAGACTTAGCTGAAACCAGCAAAAAAGTTAGAAAAATATTAGATGAAAACGGTTTGGATTATGTTAAGATTTTTGTCAGCGGCGACTTGGACGAATTCAGAATCACTCAACTGCTTGATAGCGGTGCAAAAATAGATTCTTTCGGCGTAGGCACCAAGATGGGTACATCTGCCGACCGTCCATACTTAGATGTCATCTACAAGCTCTGTGAAACCATGGCGACCGATGGCAGTTTTTCACCTATTATGAAATTAAGTAAAGATAAAATTACTTTGCCTGGACGCAAGCAGGTTTACCGCTTCAAAGATGACGATGGCAAGTTTAGATGGGACGTTATTTCCTTGGCAGATGAGAAATCTTCGGGTGAACCATTGCTTGTTAAGGTCATGGAAAAAGGCAAATTAACCTATAACTTGCCCTCGCTTAACGAAATTCGCACTAAAGCTGCAGAGAACCTTTCCAAGTTTCCAGATGAGTTTAAGGCATTGACGAATGCTCCAGTGTATCCAGTGGAGTTAAGCCAGACGCTTCAAGCTCTAGTAGAAACCACAAAGCTTCAGTTAACTAAAAATGAGATAAACAATGGAGCCCAATAAAATGGGCAATTGTTAATCTTTTTTATTTCATCTCTTTTTGGTATTCGTCGCAGTAATTGTTTCCACCATGTCGGCATTTAGAAGTTTTTCCACATTCTTTTATGTATTCGGAGGAATAGAAAGAGCAGTCAATACTGCCTTGTAGATTACTTAGCACTCCCTTTTCCTCCCATCTTAAGCGATTTTTTTCCGTTTAGTTTTTACGTTATTCCCTAATTTCTGGGCGTAATTTGGCAAACCCTTAATAGTCATTTTGAAAAACCTTTAGTGCTATTCAAAAGCGGGAGACCTTGAATGCAAAATCGCCCAGCTATAGTTGCTGTTGGCCGCACAAAGTTTGGAGAACACTACGGCAAAGAACCAGAAAAACTAATTGAGGAAGCTTGGCTTGCCGCTTCAAACGAATGCAGCATAGAACGCAAAGACCTTGAAGCATGTTACATGTCTGATTGCTTTTTACCCATCACCAACAAGTTGGGTTTAGAAGAGGGGTTCCTCTCAGAATTAACTGAACTTCATGTGCCCATGGAAGTTACCCGCTCTTTTAGTGCTGCGTTGCTGACGGCTTGCAATGCAATTCAAGCCGGAGTCTACAATACGGTGTTAGTGGGCGGCATAGAAAAGATGACGGATCGCTGGGACAAAATCCGTGACGACCTCATGCTTCTCGATGACCCTTGGAGCTACTTTGCAGGTGGCACACCCGAATCAAACCACGAACTGATGCTTCGTGCCTACATAAAAAAACACCACATTGCAGGTGAAGACCTCGAAAAACTTAACGTAGCTCTCGCAGAGGTTACTGTTAAGAACCATTCGAATGCAACCAAAAACAAGTACGCCCAATACCAAAGAAAAATCACAATCGATCAAGTTCTAACCGCACGGAAAACTGCGCATAAATCCTTGGGACTCTTCGATTTTGCTCCAATATCTGATGGAGCTTCAGCTTTAATCCTTACAAGTGACTCAGTCGCCAAAAAAATGACTAAGCAACCTATTCACATCTTAGGCTGCGGTTCAGCAACAGACTACCTTAACTACCCCAAAAGAGAAGACCTATCCCACTTTGTCGCTGCTGAGCTTGCAATGAAAAGTGCAACCAAAACCTCCAAAGTTAAACCCTCTGATTTGCAGGTTATCGAAGTCTACGACCAATCTACCGTGATGGAGATGGTTTCACTCGAAGACTTAGGCTTCTGCCAACCTGGAAAGGCTTGGAAAAGCATTCACGGCTGCGAAAACTGTTACGACATAGATGGCAAACCACTCTACGTGAACACGGACGGCGGATTAAAAGCAGACGGCAACCCGTTGGGTGCAACTGGGGGCGCACAGATTTACGAGATTTACCGCCAACTCCGCAGTGAAGCTGGCGAAAGACAAGTTCATGTTGATGGTGGTTCACCAAAGAAAGGTGCTGTGCTCGAGTTCGAGGGTTTTGGAACTAAAGCATACGTAACCATCTTAGGAGAGAGCAAGAATGAGTAGTGAACCTATTGAGAGACGCGTTTCTTACTTGGGCGACCGCTTAAAGGCTTGTCGCTGCCAAAGCTGCGGCAAAGAATACTTTGAAGTGCGCGATTACTGCAGTAACTGCGGAAGAAAAAGCTTCGGCAAAATGGACAGCATAGATCTGTTCTACGACAAGGGTAAACTGGAAGTCTGCACCTACGTCAATGAGCCAACAAACAAATTTACTAAACTCTCCAGCTATATCTACGGCATAGTATCTTTTCATGATGGGAAAATCCGTGTTCCAGCCAGATTAACTGATCAGCTGATTTGTGACGGCGAAGATGTTGATTTAGCGAGTCTTGAAGGCAGGGATGTAATTCCACGGTTCCGAAGACGCTATGCAGTGGGAAAAAGTGAGGTTATTCCAACAATCTCTTTAGCGTTTACCTTGGCTGATGAGTATTATCCGCATCAAGAGTATAAAGTGGTTCAACCAACCAAAGAATATGATTTACCCGGCATTGTGGGTTACGGTGCTTACACTTCGCGTTTCCGAATAAAGGAAGAAAGTTTAGAGCGTGCTGTTCCATTCATCGACGAAGATTCAGTTACCGCAGCCGTTGAGGCTGGAAAACTTGCGCTTATCCATTCGGGACTTGACAGTTCTTGGGTTGGAAAAGTCTACGTAGGCTCCGAATCAAACCCGTATGCTGTTAAACCAATTGCTTCAAAGGTGGCTCAGGTTCTTCAACTTGGCGAAGAAGAAGGTGACATCCAAGGCGTAGATGCCGTAGACACCGAGTTTGCCTGCAAAGCTGCCACAAGCATGTTCAAAGACGCATCAGCCTTGGTAAGTTATCCACGTTCCGGCATCAAGTATGCCTTGGTCATTGGCGCAGACAACTCTCAAGCAGCCCCCAGAGGCTGCCCAGGAGGCGAACTGGACACATACGTCGGATATGGCGGCGCAGCTTTCCTGTTTGGAAAACATGATGTCATCGCTGAAGTGGAAGGTTGGTACTCTTGCACTTCCGACACCCCAGACTTCTGGCGTCGCGACGGCGAACAATATCCAATGCACGGCGGAAGATTCACAGGTGACCCAGCTTACTTTAAGCATGTCCGCAAATCAGCCACTAAACTGATGGAACGCTTAAACGTCAAAGCAGCCGACCTGAACTATTTTGTTCCCCATCAACCTAACCCACAGTTTCCAGTAAGAATAGCAAAAGAACTTGGCTTTAAAGAAGAACAATATCTGCCTGCTATCCAAATTACAAAGTTCGGCAACACTTACTCTGGAGCCGCACTGGTGGGTTTAGCCGCAACTCTTGACGTTGCAAAGCCCAATGAACGCATTTTAGTTGTAAGTTATGGTTCAGGCGCAGGAAGCGACGCTTATCTGCTGCGAACCACAAGCCAAATCCTCGACAAACGTGGAAGACAAAAAATCAACGTTAAATTCCAATCAGAGAACCCGTTCATTGAATACGTAGATTATACGACTTATCGACGACTCAAGGCAGGAATGTAACCAAACAAAATTTTTCTTTTTTTATGGAATTTTAGCAAATTATTGTCTGCTTTGCTGTGAAAGTTAAAAACACTTAATAAATGCCAAGTAATCTTCACATTGCGAGGGAGCTAATTAGATTGATTATTAACGACATCCTACAGGTCATCTATGCACCGCAAAAAGCATTCAAAAGCATTGTAACAAACCCGAAATATCTTGGCGCATTGATTGTTGTACTACTCTTCGTGGGCTTAGAAATAGGCTACGAATATTCCCAGTTCTCTAAAACTTACACTGAACAAACTTCTCCATCAATTAATCAGTTGGGAACTTTTACGAACGCGTCAAATTGGGCAGCTGCCCCAAATGTTGCGTTAACCAACAATTTTGATGATTACATAAATTACAGTATTTACGTAGCAGGTTTTGGGCTTCCACCATCAGATTCCAACGCTTACTATAGCCTCTTTGGCAACAATAGCATGCAAATGAGCACTTCCAACACAAATACCCTAACTGCCGCTTTAGCTAACACGTCCAATGTTGACTGTAGCCCTAGCGGTTTCCAAAATCTCACAATATCTTTAAAACTTGTGCAGCCCCTAACAGCGCCGCAAAATGCCACTTTAACTTTGTATTCGCTTGGCGGCGTTTCAGATACTTACCAATATAACATGGCTTCTTTACTGTCCAATGCAACCAATGGTGAATGGACTAACCTGACTCTTCCGCTTGGACCAAACGCAGTAGCCTGGACAAGCAAAGGTGCTCCCACATGGAGTAACATCACTTCACTTCAATTAGATTTCACTTATCCATCCAGCTCAAACATAACTGTCCGTGTTGGTGAATTATTCTTCCATGGCGAATACCAAACCCCAATTCAATACAACAGCACCGGCATACTCCTCCAGTTTTTACAGCTATTCTCGCTGCAATTCATCTTCGCCTGGTTCATCTTGACT
>Ga0182021_10011481_pt1 | contig 10515 bp, 8 predicted proteins | sample 612E3MmetaG_FD_120493 | JGI IMG/M metagenome (GOLD analysis project Ga0182021, IMG submission 120493) | Permafrost microbial communities from Stordalen Mire, Sweden - 612E3M metaG (Illumina Assembly) | ecosystem: Environmental > Terrestrial > Soil > Wetlands > Permafrost | place: Sweden... | reverse complement strand
TCGAGAGCGGGCCATCCGCTCCCACGATCACGCCGGCGGAGAGCCGCTCGGCGCCCACCACCACAGCGCCATCCTCAACGCCCGAGACCGCGCAGCCGGTCCACAACGTGGCGCCGGCAGCAACGGCGCGCTGCGCCAGGTGCCGGTCGAAAACAGCGCGGTTCAGAATCGCGCCGGGCCATGCGTTCTCGGCGGCGAGTTCTCCCGCGATGAACGTGCGCAGCGTGGCCACCTTCTGCGCCACAGCCGCCTCCGGCGCGTTCAATTCACCCGCCAGGATGCGGGGAATGTACTCGGCGCACTGCACCGGGAAGCCCACCTGGCGGCGCCGTTCGATCATCAACACGCTCAGTCCGGCCCGCGCCATGGGGAGCGCAGCCGATGCCCCGGCCGGACCCGCGCCGATCACGATCGCATCCCAGTGGCTCCTCATCGCGCCGCCTCCCGCAGCGCCAGCACCTTTTCGAGCAAAGGCAGGTTGATTTGAGTCTGGTGCTGGAACGTCCCGCGATAGGCGTCCCGCGCTTTGCCCAGGTCGTAGCACGTGGTGCTATCCATGCCGACCAGAATGCCCGGCACTCCGGCGCGTTCGAAGTCGCGCGCGTGTTTGGTGTAGAAACCCTCGCAGCAGCAGCCGATGAAACCCCCGCCGCCCTCGTTACGGATGCGCCCCAGGTGGTCCCTCAGGCTTTCGAAGTTCACGATGGTGATGGGCTTGAGCGCGTGAGCGCGGGCCATCCCATAACCCTCTCCGATGGAGCACAGGCTGCACTCCGCGCACCCATCCCGCTGGCGCAGCGGGCACTCCAGGCGCTTGGCGCAGTACGGCAGCAGGAACCATTCCCACTTCCGCTTCATGAGATCGGGCAGGCTGCCGCAGACAGGAAACAGCTCGTTGGTTTCCTCCTCGCTGAACCCCAGGTTCAAATAGGGCAGCTTCTCCAGAGCTTTGCGGAAGACGCACGCAAAATCGTCCGCGCCGAGCGAGACGAAGGGAGAAGCCGCGCCTTGGAAAAACTCCGCCAGGATCTTCTCCACCGCGTCCATGCGCGCCGGAGCGTCTTTGAAGCGGCTTTCGAGATCGTAGACGACGCGCGCCGGCGAAGCGAAGAAGTCGCCTCGCAGCGTGGCCGAGCGGATGCGCCCGCGCGCGGCATCGGCATCGAGCAGCAGATGAATCGCGCCACCGCGCCCGCGATGGATGGCCTTAAGCGTCCGGCGCAGGCTGGAGCCGGTGCGGCGGCCGATCCAACTCTCGGATTGGAACTCGGGCAGGGCGCGGCGCAGGCGCTCCCGCTCGCCGGCGGCCAGCGGGGAGCGGGTCCACTCCACGCCGAACTCCGCCGCGAAGGCGCGCGCAACGGCTTCCTTGATCGCGGGCGCCTCCGGCATGTAGCCGAGTTCGGCACGCATGGTGGTTACGCGCTCGCGCAGGGAATCGATTTCGTGCGCATCGAGCTTCTCCATCGGCACGCGCAGCGCCTGCAGCATGGTCTGAACGTCCAGATCCACCAGCAGCGTGCCCTGAAACAGAAACGCCGCGCCTTCCGTGACGCCGCCGGTGCCGGCGATCTTGCGGCCGCGCACTTCGATATCGTTGCGTGGACGAAACGACGCCTCCACGCCGAAATGCTTGCCCAGCGCCGCGCAGAAAACGCAGGCAAAGCGCTCGGAGAGCGCCGCTGGCGTGGCCTGAAAACGCGGGTCCTCGCGGCTGGCGACGATCTCCCACCCGATGTGACACGGCTCGAACAGAATCGCGCCGCCGCCCGTGATGCGCCGGTTCACTTCCAAGCCGCGTTCCCGGCAGAACTCGAGGCGCACTTCCTGATCCAATTGCTGATGGCAACCCACCAGCACGCTGGGAGCGGCGAATTGCAGGAACCGAAGCGTGTTGGGAGACTCGCCGGCCGCCCGGGATTCCAGCAGGACTTGGTCGAGCGCCATGTTTTCGGCGGCGCTCAGGAAGCCGGTGTCCAGAAGCCGCCATCCAAGGTCAGGTTGCATGTGGCCGAGCGGCGGCGCCGCGCATGGAGAGCGCCCGTCGCCGAAAGAACTTCCAGTGTATCGGAGATCCAAACCGGGCTCGCGCAAGAAAGGACGCAGTCGGCAGGACCGAGGGCTGGCGGCTTGGCGCCTGCCGGCACAACGGTTTGTCCGAGACCCGCGCCCCCAGCCTCGCGGAGGAGCGGGAAGAGCCATCGGAGAAGCCCCCGGCACCGACCGCGAGGTCAACGGCCGCTGTCGGTGCGCACGGCAGCCGCGGTTCATCACAATTCATCACTTTCATCGCCTCACGCCAGGCGCCCTGGCATGGGCGCCCGGCGGCCGCGGTTCTGCGCTGGCCGTTCATCACTTTTCATCACCCGGCCCGAAACCAGCGCCGACGGATTTATGGAAGTTAATTTACGGATCGGCCTGGCTGGCTCCCCGACGGCGCGGCACTCCCCTGGGCCGCCCTGGCCCGAACCGGTCGCGCCTCCGCAAACGGTCCGTACGCACGTCCGGGAGACGGCTGGCTCATGGTTGCGGCGCGGCGCCGGGCGCGGCGATCCGCTCGGACGGGCGGGGCAGAATCGACCGGCCTGCCGGGGGTTCGGGCGTGGCGGCTTCGGCTGGCATATAGTATAGAGAGACCCATTCCGGGTGCTGATCACTTCCTTATAGCGTATTTACTAGGATCGAGAGAGCGAGACGGAGACAACCAGAATGTGGAACAAGCGCAAGGATGAAGACGTGAGGCAGCCTGCGGCGCCCGCCCCGCCGCCGGCAGAGGTCGCCACCAGAGAGCCAGCCCCGGCTCCGGCCGCCCCGCCGCGGCCGGCCGCGGCAGAGCCGGCTCGAGGCGTCGCCGCCATCGGCAAGTCCGTGATGATCAAAGGACAGATCCTCTCGCGCGAGGATTTGTATCTGGATGGCGAGATGGAAGGCACGGTCGAAGTTCCGGAGCATCGGCTGACCATCGGCCCCCACGCCAAGTTACAGGCCAGCATACGCGCGCGCGAAGTGGTCGTTCTCGGCAGCGTGAACGGGAACGTCGAGGCCATCGAGAAGATCGACATCCGCAAAGATGCCCGGCTTGTCGGCGACATCAAGACCGGGGGCATCGTGATCGAGGATGGGGCGTTCTTCAAAGGTAGCATCGACATCGTCCGGCCCGAGCCGGCCAAGCAGCCGGCGAAGCAACCCCAGCAACAGCCGCAGGCCCAGGTGGCTCCCGCGGCAGCCGCGCCCGTGGTGGCCGGCGAGAAGCGCTGAGGTTCGAGGAGCGATTGTTCAGCGATCGGTGGAAGCCCTCCCGTGCGGACTTTGGGAGTCCGCGCGGTTTTCCATTTCCGTCTCCGGGGCCGGCCACGCCCCGCTCTCAGGATTCCACCGCCGGTGTGTATTCGCGGCACAGCAACGGCCTCGAGCAGTTCTTCAATCACATCCGCGGCGAGATTGGCCTGCGCCTGCTCGACCTTTCCGGAGTCTCGCAGGCCAACGTCGGTTTCATCACCAGCCAGGGTTGCCGGCTGTACTCCGAAGACCTGATACGGAGTCTCGACGCGGCCTTCGGCGGTCACGATTTCTACGAGAACCAATCCTCGGCTGAACGGGCCGACGCGTTCCTGGCCCAGAGCATGGCCTTCCCAGACCGGCACTTCGACGGGGCGCTGGTTTGGGACGTGCTCGAATTCCTGGCCCAGCCACTGCTCAAGGCCGTGGTGGAGCGCCTGCACCGCACGGTGAAGCCGGGTTCCTACATCCTCGCCATCTTCCATGCCCAAGAGCGCTCGAGCGCCGTCGCCACCTGCTCATACCGGATCGGCGACGCCAAGACGCTGCTGATCTCGCCCCGGGGAATGCGCCAGCCCGCCCAGTTCTTCAACAACCGCGCCGTCGAGAATCTTTTCCAGGGATTCGAGGCGGTGAAGTTCTTTCTCACGCGCGACCACCTGCGCGAAGTGATCGTTAAACGATAAGTCAGGCCGGAGGCCCGTCCTACCGGTACAGCCCCCGCACGTGGTTGCGTCTGATCCGCAGCAGATCCAGGAACATGTTCACGCTGTCGCCGAACATGCTGACCTTGGTGCCCTCGGAGTGGCTCCAGCGCACGGGAACCTCGACGATCTTGTAGCCGAACTTCTGCGCGATGAACAGCACCTCGGCGTCGAAGCCCCAGCGCTCGATCCGCTGCCGCCGGAAGACCTGCTGGACCGCGTTGCGTTCGAAGAGTTTGAAGCCGCACTGCGTGTCGGCGAAGGGCAGGCCGGTGACCGCCCGCATCAGCAGGTTGAAGATCCGGCCCGCCGTTTCCCGGAACAACGATTGGCGCACCGCGATGAGGCGGCGGTCAACGGCGCGCGATCCGATGGCCACCGATGCGCCGCTCGCGCGCGCGGCGGCGATCATCTTGTCCAGCTCTTCGATGGGCGCCGAAAGATCGGCATCGGTGAAGAGCGCCCAATCGCCCTGTGCTTCAAGCATGCCATGGCGCACCGAGTAGCCCTTGCCGCGGTTGCCGGGGTTTTCGAGGACGCGCACTCCAGCGTGCTCCGCCGCGAACCGGGCGGCCACCGCCGCGGTTCCGTCCTTCGAGCCGTCGTTCACAACCACGATCTCCCACGGCGCCCAATCGCGCGTGCGGAGATACTCGAGGATCGAGCGCAGAGTGGCCGGCAGCCGCCGCTCTTCGTTGTACGCGGGAATTACTATCGAGATTGAGGCCAACCGCTCCATTATAATTGGAGCTTGAGAGCCGGCGGCCGACCGCTGGAGTTTGAGAGCCGGCGGCCAACCGCTGGAGCCTGAGAGCCGGCGGCCAGCCGCTGGAGTTTGAGAGCCGGCGGCCGACCGCTGGAGCTTGAGAGCCGGCGGCCAACCGCTGGAGCTTGAGAGCCGGCGGCCAACCGCCGGCGGGGAGATCGCTTGGAACAAGAGCTGCTGCAACAGCGCCTGGAGCGCATCCGCGAGATCGAAGCGCTGGGATTCCAGCCCTACGGACGGCGCTTTGACTTCACCGATACCATCCCGCACATCCGCGCGGAGAACGACTCGAAAAGCGCCGCGGAGCTCGAAACGCGCATTCAGGTGCGCATCTGCGGGCGCATCCAAACCGTCCGCCGCATGGGTAAGGCGGGCTTCGCGCACCTGCTGGCCGGCGGAGAGAGGCTTCAGGTCTATGTGCGAAAGGGCGAGGTTCCGGACGCCGATTTCCAGCTCTACCAGATCCTCGACATCGGCGACATCGTAGGCGTCGAGGGCTACCTGTTCCGCACCAGAACGGGCGAGTTGAGCGTGCACGCCCAGCGTTTGGAGTTCCTCTCGAAGACTCTGCTCACGATGCCGGAGAAGTGGCACGGCCTCGAGGACGTCGAGATTCGCTACCGCCAGCGCTACCTGGATTTGATCGCCAACCCCGAAGTGCGCAGCGTGTTCCTCGCGCGCAGCCGCATCATCGCTTCTCTCCGCCGCCAACTCGAAACGCGCGGCTTCATGGAAGTGGAAACGCCCATGATGCAGGCCATCTACGGTGGCGCGGCGGCGCGCCCGTTCCTGACCCACCACAACACGCTGGACCTGGACCTGTATCTGCGCATCGCGCCCGAGCTCTACCTCAAGCGGCTGATCGTCGGCGGTCTCGACCGCGTCTACGAGATCAACCGCAACTTCCGCAACGAGGGCATCTCGACGCATCATAACCCCGAGTTCACGATGCTCGAGTTCTACCAGGCATACACGGACTACCGCGGCCTGATGGACCTCTCGGCGGACCTGCTCAAACAGGTGGCGATCGATGCCACGGGCGCGGCCGAGGTCGAGTACCAGGGAATCAAGCTCGACTTCGGCAACCTGCGGAGGATCTCCATGCGCGAGGCCATCGTCGAGTTCTGGAAGGGCGACGACCGGCCCGCGCCTGCCAGCCTAGCCGATCCGGGATGGCTGAACCGGCACTCCAACAAGCCTTCCCGGGGCGAGCAGCTCGTCGATCTCTTCGAGCGCGTGGTCGAGGAGCGACTGATCCAGCCCACTCTCGTCTACGACTACCCGGTCGAGATTTCGCCGCTCTCGAAGAACAAACCGGACGAGCCGGAGTTCGTCGAGCGCTTCGAGATATACGCCGCCGGCATGGAACTCGCCAACGCCTACACCGAGCTAAACGACCCGCTCGAGCAGCGCCGCCGCTTCGACCGCCAGACGGAAATGAGGGAGCACGGCGACGAGGAAGCGCACCAGATGGACGAGGACTTCCTGCGGGCGCTGGCCTACGGCATGCCGCCCACCGGCGGCGAGGGCGTCGGGATCGACCGCCTGGTGATGCTGCTCACCAATTCCAAGTCCATCCGCGACGTGATTCTGTTCCCACTGCTGAGGCCGGAGACCTCCATCGGCCTGGCGGACCAACTGCGCGCCGCCGACGGGCGCAAAGCGGAACCCGAGTGACCGGCCGTTTCGAGTTCTTCGTCGCGCGCCGCTACTTGAAGGCCAAGCGCAAGCAGGCGGTGATCTCGGTGATTTCCGTGATTTCGGTGGTTGGCGTGGCGGCGGGCGTGATGGCGCTGGTCATCGCGCTCGCGATCAACAACGGCTTCCGCAAGACTCTCGAAACCAGCCTGCTCGGCGCCTACGCGCACGTCAACGTCATGGAGAAGGAACCGGGCTACGGCATCGCCGACTGGCGCGGCCTGGGAGCGAAGCTGGTGAAGCTCCCGCACGTGGTCGCCGCTTCGCCCGCGCTCTACGGGCAGGTCTACCTTTACACCAGCCGCAACTCCAGCGGAGCGGTGCTCAAGGGGATCGAGACCGGCGCCGAACTCGAAACCAGCGACATGCTGCGGCGCCTCAAGGCCGGATCGCTAACCGGTCTCAGGCCGAATCCCGGCGCGCTGCCCGGGATCGTTCTCGGGACCGGTCTGGCGCGGATGGTGAACGCGGAGGTGGGCGGAACCGTCACGGTGATGACCCCGCGAGGCGAACTGACTCCATACGGCGAGCGTCCCAACTCGCAGCGCTTCCGCGTGGCCGGGTTGTTCGAATCGGGCTTCTACGAAATCGATTCCACCTGGGCGTTCACATCGCTCACCGCCACGCAGCGTCTGCTCGGCCTCGAGGACGTGGTCAACATGGTCGAGCTGAAGCTCGACGACATCTACCAGGCGCCCGAGGTGGCTCGCGCGGTGGATCGAGTGGTAGGCCCCAAGCTCGCGGCGTCCACCTGGATGGAGCAGAACCGGCACATCCTGAGCGCGCTTAATATGGAGCGCGCGGTGACGTTCGTGACGATCGGCCTCATCGTGCTGGTGGCCGCGCTGAACATTCTCATCACGCTGATCATGATGGTGATGGAGAAGTACCGCGACATCGCCATCCTGGTTTCGATGGGCGCCCGCCAGGCGCAGATCCGGCGCATCTTCATGTTTCAGGGGGTGCTGATCGGCGCGGTGGGAACGGCGATCGGGCTCACGGCCGGCCACGTGCTTTCCTTCCTGGCCGACAAATACCGCTGGATCCGCCTGGACGAAGAGGTCTATGCGCTGAGTTTCGTGCCATTCGCACCGCGCTGGATCGACAGCGTCTGGATCGCGGCGCTGGCCATCGCGATCAGCTTCCTGGCGACCATCTACCCGGCCCGCAACGCCTCCCGCATCGCGCCGGCTGAGGCGCTTCGGTATGAGTGACGCATGTGGTTGCGCCAAGCGCTCTATTTCACCGCCTCCGGCTCTCCAAGCTTCTCCAGAATGCCCGACACGTAGTTGGTAGTCTCCGCCGGGAGCGGGAAAGTGGCAATGTTGTCGGCGCGAGTGGGGCCGGCGTTGTAGGCGGCGAGCGCGAGCATCAGGTTGCCGCCGTAGCGGTCCAGCATTTCCTTGAGGTACTTCGCGCCACCGTCCACGTTCTCGCGCGGATCGAACGGGTTCGCCACGCCCAGGCTGGCGGCGGTTTCCGGCATCAACTGCATCAGCCCCTGGGCGCCCACGGGCGAGACGGCGCAGGGCCGGTACGACGATTCCTTCTCGATTACGGCGCGCAGCAGGTCCGGCGTGAGCCCTTCGCGTTGCGACATCTCTTCGACGATGGGTGCGATCTGGTCTTCGGGAACGGGATCGCATCCGGCGGCGTCCGGCGGAGGTTGCAAAGGCGGTTCGCTCCGGGCCAGCGGCGCCGTCCAGGGCACCGTAAAGAACTCCGCGGTTGGCTGGGTCTTCGTTCCCAGTTGCCGTTTGACCGCCGCGCGTTGTTCCTCGATAGCGGCGCGCTGCCGGGCGATGGAATCCTCCATGGCCGGGCGCGGCGCCTGGCACAGGGCTGCGCCGGCGACAGCGAACCAGAGTGCAAGCTTCATCTCTGAAGAGATCGGAAGAATCGGCGGCGGAGTTCAGAGGCCCGCTCGGGGCCGGGCCGAGGGCGCAGGGAGCCGGTCGCCGCTCACGAACGTCTGTTCGCGGCCCGCTCTCTCCAGGCGCAGGATCGCCGAGATGGCCGCCGAGCCATCGAGCGAGGCGGCCAGGGCGCGGGTCGCCTCTACCAGCAGCAGCGAGCCCAGCGCTCGAAAGTCCTGCCCGCCATAGAGCCGCCCCAGAGTTTGGTTGAGCGCCTTCGTGAACCTGTCCGCGGCGGCTGCCAGATCGATCGCCGTCCGGCGCGGCTGCCCGGCCAGCCCGGCGGCCAACTCGCGACCCGCCAGAGCCAGGTCCACCATGCGATCGATGAGGAACGTGTCGGCGGCGAGCAGTGCGTTAACGAATCGCGGGCGGCGCACGATGCCAGCCAGGACCTCGCGGGCTCGCCAGGGCTCGTATTGACGCGCCAGGTCCTTGCGCCCGGCGGCGAGGAGCAGCCGCTCGGTAACCGCCAGATGGGACGCCAGCGGGCGGAAGGCCCATGGGCGCGCGACGCCGTGGTCCTCGAAGGTCACCAGGTCGTGGGTGAACTCGCTGCGCGGCCGTCCGGCGAACGCCCAGGTGCTGCGGTAGAAGACCAGTGAGTAGGCCTCGGGCAGATTCCCGAACCGGCCGATGTCGCTGAAGTAGATGTACGGCACCCACCTTCGCATGGCCCGCTGGACCGCTACCGATACCCGGGAATAGACTTCGAAGAAGGTGGGGTCCCTCTCCCCCGGGCCGCGCAGCCATGCGCTGGCCAGATCCCCGCGCACGCTCAGCGAGAGCGATGCCCGCACATCGCCCGGCGGCGCCGCAGCGAGCCACTCCGCCGGTTCCGCGCCGAAATCGTATGCGCGCAGCAGGGGCGCAAGCGCGTGGGCCAGCATGGCCGGCGTGCCCGTCCTGGAGTTCGTGAAGCCGATATCGAGCCGTGGCGCGCTGTGGGGGTAGAGCAGGGGCGCCGCCAGCGCGAGCGTTCCCTGGGTGGTTTCTTTCCGCCGCTCCCGGCCCGCCCTGGCGTGGACGAAGACCCGCCCGTCTTCCTCCGCCACCGCCTGCGCGTTCGCCAGCGCGCTCCAGCGCTCCGGCCACTCTTTGCGGCCGAACGAGGGCAGGTGCACTTCGATCGCTTTCTCCCCTTTCAGGGCTTCCGCCAGATGCGCCGCGACCAGGTCGCCTGCCAGGGCGGATTGGAAGGCGGCGAGGCCTTCCGGGGTGAAGTAAAAAACGCCGTCGAAGATTGCGCAGCCGCGTGCAGTCCGCCGGCTCAGTTCGGCCGCGCACTTCCTCTCCAGGGCTTCGAGCGCCCGTTCGCAGATGGCGGAAGCCAGCCCATTGGCCGGGCTGGCCGGGGCTTGCTGGTCGAAAGCGCGGATGGCTCCGGCGACCGGCGCCGGGTCGGGAAAGAACCGGGGCCGCGCCTCGACTCGCAGGCTGGCCGCGCGCCACCGCGAGATGCGCAGCCGCAGGCGGCCTGCTTCATCGAGTGCGACCGCGGCAAGGAACGTTCCTGAGACCGTGGCGCGGACGCAGGCGTCAACGCCCGAATCGATGTCCTTGCGAAGCTCGGCGGCGAACTTGCCGGCGGCGGTTTCCCGCAGCCAGTGCAGGGCGAAGCGCAGGTGCGGCCGGGCTTCGAGCGTCAAACTGCGGTCCAGCCAGAACAGCAGCGTGCGATCGCGGCCGATCTGCGCCGGGCAGGTGATCGAGAGCGGCGAAGTGGGGTGCTCGGGCATGGGGGCATTGCATTGTACAGGCGCATCGCCGGAAAACGGACTGAGAGGGCGCGGAGCCAGCCGGTCCCGGAGCCGTAAGTTAATCGATCAGAAGGAGATGGCTAGACGAGAGTTTTTTCGGCGTAAGGCGTGAACGGCTGGAAGCGGGAGGTTGGTTCGACGAACCGAATGCGCGAACGGGACGCTCGAAAGCAGAGTGAGCGGCAGCGGGCGCCGCCCTGCCGTCGAAGGAGCGCGCGAGACCCGGGCCGCCCCCTGGCCTCGCCCAGGCGGAACGCGCTTCACGCGGGCGATCGAAGGGGCGCCACTCTCGCCGCTCTCGAACTCGAGAGACTCCGGGCGGGCGAGCTGAGACTCGACGGATCCTGGCCGGAAGTCTTCCCTGGCACGTTCGAGACCTTCCGAAATCCTTA
>Ga0182021_10011480_pt1 | contig 10515 bp, 8 predicted proteins | sample 612E3MmetaG_FD_120493 | JGI IMG/M metagenome (GOLD analysis project Ga0182021, IMG submission 120493) | Permafrost microbial communities from Stordalen Mire, Sweden - 612E3M metaG (Illumina Assembly) | ecosystem: Environmental > Terrestrial > Soil > Wetlands > Permafrost | place: Sweden... | reverse complement strand
CGGGGTCGGAGTCGGAGTCGGGTCGGCCGCAGGCTCGATGGAGAGGTGACCGCCCCAGATCTGTTCCGCGTGCCCGGCGGCGTTTATCGCTCGGAAGTGAACCTCGTGCCAGCCGACCGCCGGAGTGGCCGTGGCGTTGAAGCGCACCCCGTGGACGTAATCGGACCCGGCGCCCGTCATGGCGGTGGAATCGTCATCGATCAGCACTGAGACCGACTCGGGAGCCGCCCCGGTGCCGCTGGTGAACGTCACCCCGAAGTTGATCGTCGTGCCGGCGACCGCGACGCTCGGCGAAACGGCCGGATCGGCGAGTCGGCCGTCCGAATGCCCGGTCGCGCTCCCGACGGCAAGAACCACGAGTAGCAGCGCCAACGGCGAGGCCACCAGCACTCTGATGGGGAAGCGGCCGCGTCGCAGGACAGCAACGTCCGTCATGGGACTGAGGATGGGACGGTCGGGTGGAGGCAGCAATGGTACGGCGGTCCTGGCACCCAGGACTCTTGCTCCGTCCAGGCACGCGGCCAGCGCGCCGGCGGTTCTGTTAGGCCCGTCGCAAGGCAACCCAAAAGCCCTGCACCGCACCTTTCCGACCGTGTCGGTCGGCGCACCTGCCGATGGGCCCAACCGATGCAGGTCCCTTCGGGCGGTGCTCGCGCACACCGGCGCGGGTGAGCGGTGACAGCCGACAACCGGTCACATGTCAGAGGGATCCGGCGTGTTGAAGGTCTATTGAGCCTGCCGGCGACCAAGAGGCCCGGGACATCCGGCCCGCTCCGCGCGCCCATTGGCACTACTCGCCGCAGAGTCCCATCGCGGATGCTCACACCAATACTGCCGCGGAACCTCGAAGTGCCCTACCTCATGTGGGCGGCGGTCCGCGTCGCACGTCTCCGCGCCGTGCGCGCGAACGACACAATCGCACCAGGAGTTGGCCGAGAATGACGTCGAACGTCATGGAATCCGTTTACGCGCGGGCACGCGCGGCGCACAAGACCGTCGTGCTGCCGGAGGCCGACGACGTCCGGACGGTGACCGCGGCCGAGCGCATCGTTCGGGAGGGCCTGGCCGAGGTCGTTCTCGTGAGCCCGCTCTGGAAGATCGAGGCCGCCGCGAAGGAGGCCGGCGCGGACATCAGCCGATGCCGGATCGTCGATCCCGCCACCTCGCCCGAGCGCGACCGGTTCGCCGGCATGATCCTCGATCTCCGCCGGCACAAGGGGATGACGGAGGAGAAGGCGGCACAGCTCGTCCTCGACCCCCTCTTCTACGGCTGCATGATGGTGCACGAGGGCGAGGCCGACGGGCAGGTCTCGGGAGCCACCCACTCCACCGCCGACACGATCCGGCCGGCGCTTCAGCTCCTGGGAACCGCCCCGGACTGCGGCCTGGTCTCGGCGTTCTTCGTCATGATCGTCCCGGACTGCGAGTACGGCGAGGAGGGCGCGTTCATCTACGCGGACTGCGGCCTCGTCATCAACCCCAACGCCGAGCAGCTGGCCGAGATCGCGATCCAGAGCGCAAACACGATGCAGAACCTCCTCGGATTCGAGCCGCGCGTCGCGATGCTCTCGCTCTCGACCAAGGGCAGCGCGAAGGACCCGATCGTCGAGAAGGTCGTCGAGGCGACGCGGATCGCGAAGGAACGGCGCCCGGACATCGCCCTCGACGGCGAGCTCCAGGGCGACGCCGCGCTCGTCGAGTGGATCGGCAAGAAGAAGGCGCCCGGCAGCCCGGTGGCCGGGAGGGCGAACGTGCTCATCTTCCCGGACCTCAACTCCGGAAACATCGCGTACAAGCTCACCGAGCGGCTCGCGAAGGCTAAGGCATACGGCCCTGTCCTCCAGGGTCTGTGCAGCCCGGTCAACGACCTCTCGCGGGGGTGCGACGCATTCGACATCGTGAACGTGGCTGCCATCACGGCGGCACAGGCCACGCAGTAGCAAACCCGCGAGGCGACCCGGGCCCGGGGAACGGCTGCCGGGACGCCGAGCGGACCGGTGAAGCTCAACAGCAGGACAAGGCGGGCAGAACACCGAATGAAGATCCTCGTGCTCAACAGCGGCAGTTCGTCGCTCAAGTACCAGCTCATCGACGCGGACACCGAGGAAGTCGTGGCGAAGGGCCTCGCGGAGTGCATCGGGGTGGCCCAGCGAACCGGTCAGATCATCCAGGAGACGGAGCACGGCGGGAAGATCAAGTTCGAGGCCGAGATGGACTGCCACGACGACGCGATGGACCGCGTCTTCGCGCTCCTCACGGACCCCGCAAGGGGCGTCGTGAAGCAGGTCGGCGAGATCGCCGCGGTCGGGCACCGCGTCGTTCATGGCGGCGAGAAGTTCGTCCAGCCGACGCTCATCACCGACGACGTCCTCAAGGAAGTCGAGAAGATGAGCCAGCTCGCGCCTCTCCACAACCCGCCCAACCTGGAAGGCATTCGGGCCTGTCTGCGGCTCATGCCGGGCGTTCCACAGGTGGCGGTATTCGACACGGCGTTCCACGCCACGATCCCCGACTACGCGTACATGTACGCGCTCCCGTATGACTATTACACGGCGTTCGGCGTGCGGCGATACGGGTTCCACGGCACGTCCCACCAGTACGTGGCCGGCATCGCGCTGGACATGCTCGCAACACAGGGAGTCGCGCCGGAGGCTTCGCGGATCGTCACCTGCCACCTCGGCAACGGCTGCAGCATGGCTGCCATCCGGGGCGGCCGCGTCGTCGACACGAGCATGGGGCTGACCCCGGCCGAGGGCCTGGTCATGGGTACGCGCTCGGGCGATCTCGACCCGGCCATCCTGGTGTACCTCGCCCGCCGGCTCGACGCGGGAGTCTCGGACATCGACCGGATCATCAACAAGGAAAGCGGCCTGCTCGGCCTGTCGGGCCTCTCGAGCGACATGCGCGACATCGAGGAAGCGGCGGCCATGGGTAACGCGAGGGCAGAGCTCGCCCTGGCGGTGTTCTGCTATCGAATCCGCAAGTACGTCGGCGCGTACGCGGCGGCCATGGGCGGCCTCGACGCCATCGTGTTCACGGCCGGCATCGGCGAGAACAGCCCCGTCATCCGGGAACGCGTGTGCCGTGAGCTCGGGTTCCTCGGGGTCGAGCTGGACAAGACGAAGAACGAGAGCGAGCGAGGACGCGCCGTCAACCTCGCGACGCCGGCGAGCCGCGTTCGCGTGCTGCTCGTCCCGACGAACGAGGAGCGGATGATCGCCCGCGAGACGATGCGCGTCATCGACGCGTCGGCCGCGCCGTCGCCTCTGGTCACGGCGCCCTGACGGAACGCGGCCCCGACCGGGCTCAGACCTCCTGATCCTGGGCCGGAAACTCGATCTTCAGCGCGCCCCAGCGACCCTCGAACTTGAGCGGGATCTCGTAGGTCTTGCCGGCTTCCACCTCGATCGGGACCGTTCGTGAATTGCCGCCGAGCATCACCGTCAACTCGTGCGACCCCGGCGAAACGCTGAGCTCGAACCTGAAGCCCTTGCTTACTTCGCCCGGGAAGTAGACGTGGCTGTCCAGCGCCACGAGCGCGGCAGGAGCGGCACCCGAGTACGAATGCCAGTTCCAGCCAGGGAAAACCAGCACGACCGTCGCCTGGCTAATCCCACCACTTGCCTCTACCACGATTCGCGTCCTCCGCCCCGAGCTACGTGCCAATTGTGGCCCCCCGCCAGCCCCGGTGTCATCGGCCAAACTGGGGTACCTAAAATGGGACTGCTGCCCGTTCCGGAGGGCCTATCACCGCTCGATGAGGAGCCGGCCGTCGACCCAGCCCGTCCAGCCGTTGGCGTTGCGGATTTGAGCCCACTCCCCGTCTCGCGCCGCGACCACGACGGGAACGCCCTCGGGAATCACCGCGACCGGCGGGCGCGCCGGGTCGGGCACGGCCCATACCGGCAATCCACCCGCGGGCACTACGCGGGTCGGTGCCGGCCGAGCGCCCGGAGCTGGGACCTGGGCGGAGATCGCGGCCGGCGGCGACGGGAAAGCAGGTGCCGGGAAGGGAAACGGAATCCCCGCGATCTCGGCTCGGATCGATCGGATCGCCTGGCGTTGCGCTTGCAGCGCCGGATCGGTGAGTGCGTCGCTCCTGCTTCGAATCATGGCGTACTCGATCTGAGCGGCCTGGAGCCGTCCGGTCAGTCGAGAGCCGGCCGGGCCGCCAAGTCGACCGGCGGCAGCTCGAGCCGACCGCCTCGCCCACAAGCTTCGGAGGGATCGAATCTCGTCCCCGGTGATCACCATCGGGTCGGGCTCGCCGGCCACGATGGCCCGGTAGCCGGCCTCCTCGCTCCGCGTGGCGAGCATCACCAGCACACCGAGCAGGATCAGGAAAGGCATGCCCTTGAGCGTCCCGTACTCGATCCATTGGGTGGCACCGGGACTCGAGCCTCCCGTCGTCATCAGAACCGAGTCCATCCAGGGCGAATTCCAGACGAAGTGCGCCGACGCACCGGCGAGGATTAGCAGCGCGGCGCCGCCCATACGCCGGCGCATCGTCGCCGTGCGCTGAGTGACGAGATACCCGAAACCCATGCCCGTCAGGCCGGTGAACAGGACGTGACCGTACAGGCCGCCTCCCAGCACCCGGATCAGGAAGGTGTCCAGAACCGGACCCGACTGGTCGACGGCACCGGGCACGGACGCTACGGCGGTGATGAAGTACGACACGTCCTCGACGACGGTGAAACCGAGGCCGACCATCGCGCCGTAGACGAAGCCATCCATGACGCCGTCGAACTCGCTCGATGCGATCAGGAAGATGGTGACGACGCCCATCAGCTTGAGCGTCTCCTCGACGCCGGGGCCCACGATTGCGGCGCCCCATTGAGAGGTGAAATCCGGCGAAGTGACCTTGCCCAGGGTCGACAGCCAGGCCTCGTTGGCGTAGCCGGCCAGGCTGGTCGCAACGACGCCACCCCAGATCACGGCCGCCGCCAGCATCAGCTTTGGCTCACGCTCGAACAGATCGAGGTGGTAGACGATGAGGCCCACGGGAACTGCATAGACCAGGACCAGCGCCCAGGAAAGCAACCATGCCGCCGCCAGGCCGCTCATTACCGCCTGTTCCTGGGCGAAGAGAAGGCCGCCGATCGCCAGCAGCCCGCAGTAGAGCCAGAAGGCCGGCTGGTGGGGCTGGATCAGCGAGGCCTGCCTGCCCCAGTGCGGCGCGGCGGTCATCGTCCGACCTCCACGCTGACGAGCATCGCCGAGATGTCATCGATGACCGGGTCGAGATCGCCCTGCGGCGCGGCGACCACGATGACGACCGCGTTGCCCTCAACGACCATGCAGATGAGCTCGCCGTCGACGACGCCCGAACCCTGGTCGGACATCACCGTCGCCTCGAAAACGACGAACGCCGTGTCGTGGCCGCTGACCGAGGTGGTGTGTACGTCGCTGTAGCTGATCTGGGCCGCTTCGTCGCTGAGCGACGCCTGCTGGTCGGACAGCATTGAAGCCGAGTCACCGGAGTAGCTCGACGACAGGACCTGGGCGGTGAGGATGGCGTCGGCCTTCTGCAGCTCGATGCCGCCGGAGGTGTCGTCCGGCGCGGGGGCGAGGACCCAGCCGGGAGCGGCGGTCATTGACACTGGACCGCCCACGATCACCGTTCCCGCGCTCGGGGCGGCGATCGCCGCGTCGAGGCCGATGCCCCCGAGCACGACGCCGGCCATGATCACGGCCACGACGACGGTCCCCAGCCAGCGCGCCGGGTCGAATCCGACGGTGCGCCGCCCGAGGGTCGGGGCGGCCCAGCCCGGCGCCCAACCGTGTGATGGCGCCCAGCCCGGTGCCTCGCCCGGGGGCGGGGCCCAACCCGGAGGCGCGGCCCAACCCGGCTCGGTCCAGCCCTGTGGCGGCGGCCCGTAGCTCCCCGCCGGCCCGTGCGGGGCAAGCCTGTCGGGAGGTAGATGACTCATCGTCTGAGGTGCTCCAGGCGGCGGGAGTGGCGTCGTCACATCGTAGGACGCCGCGAAGTCCGGCGACCGTCGTTTGAGCAGCGGCGAGTCCACGACATGCTCTCCGTCTCAGGGGCGACAATGTCGAGCGTCCGAAGAGGAGGAAGCCATGACCGGATCGGCACTCGTGAAGCCGAAGAATCATTCCAGCGTCAGCAGGGCGGCGGGAATCGCCGGGCTCGGCGCACCCCTCGCGTGGGCCGTCGTAGCGGCGCTGGAGCTGGCGCGTGCCAATGTCGGCCACTCGCTGCCGGCGCGACCGGAGCGATTCTTCAGCGACTCAGCCTGGCACTGGCCGATCGTCTTGATGGTCGGAGTGATGATCGCCGCCGAGATGGCCGCGGCTCTGGGCCTGCAGCGCAAGGACGGCCGGTCCGGCCGCCGTCTGGCCGGCGGCGTCGGCGCGCTTTTCGTCGTGGCGCTGATCGCGCGCTTCGCCATGGCCATGCTCCTCCCCGCCGACCCGGGCGGCTACAGCGTCAGCTGGGCCGCTGCCCTGTGCGCCGATCTCGTCCTCATCGCGCTGCCGGTCGCCCTGTTTCTCGCGGCGGTCCTGATTCGGCGGCCGGGCCCCGGGCTGGCCTGGCTGTCGGCGGCGATCGCGATCGCCATGATCTGGACGGCGATGTGGGCCGGATTCTGGGCCGCTCGTGCCGGCGCCAGCCAGCCGCAGCTCCTGGCCATCGAGCCGGTCGAGGCTCTGGCTTCGATCTGGGCGGCGTCGGTAGGAGCCTGCCTGCTGGGCTACCCGGCGAAGCTGCCGGGCGGCACCCGGCCGGCAAACCTGCCGCGGGTCTCGAGATGGCCGGAGATACCGGCGCCCGGGCGCAAGGCGACTCTGGTGCTGGCTCTCGTTGCAGTCGCCGGAATCGTCGGCGCGTCGGGCTCGTTCGTCGAGTCATACGAACCCTTGATCGCGGCTCAGCTGACCGGGCGAACCAGGGTCGAGACGATCCACGCCGATGCGGTCGATCGCACCTATCGGGTCTATCGACCGGCGAACGAGATCGCCCGGCCGGGCCTGGTGATCGTCCTCCACGGTTCATTCGGCGGCGGCTTCCAGATCGAGTCGGACTCGGGCTTCGACGCGCAGGCGGACCGGCTCGGCTGGATCGCGGTCTACCCCGACGGCGTGGCCGACGGCTGGGACACGTTCGGCAGCACCGACAAGTGGGGCCAGCACCCCGGCGCCGACGATGTCGCTTTCGTCTCGGCGCTGATCGACCGGTTCGAGGCCGGCAACGGCGTGGATCCCGATCGCGTTTACGTAACCGGCCTGTCCCGCGGCGGGATGATGTCCTACCGCCTGGGCTGCGCGCTGTCGGACCGCATCGCGGCCATCGCGCCGGTCTCGGGCAACATGGCGACGGTCGGCGGCAGCGCCGACGTCCCGTGCACCCTGGCGCGGCCGGTCTCCGTGCTGGCGATCCACGGTACTGCCGACGGCACTATCCCCATCGACGGCGGCAAGGTCGATATCACCTTCTCGCCGCTGGCGGATGTGATCGCGCGCTGGCGCTCGCTCGACGGCTGCGCGGCGACATCCACCTCCTCGGCCGATGGCCCCTCCACCACCACGAGCTGGACCTGCAGTGGCGGAAGCACGGTGTCGATGCGGGTCGTAACGGGTGGCTGGCACACCTGGCCTGCCGTCTCGGGCGGGCTCGCCTCCGCCGGCGGCTCCCCCGACTCCTTCGACGCCTCGCGCCTCATCGCCGACTTCTTCGCGGCGCACCCGAGGGTGGCGAGCGGGGGCTGAGGCATCGGGCTAGAGGTCTATCACAGGGAACCAGAACGTCGGCGTCGGGGTGGCGGAGGCGAAGCCGGCCGAATGTGGCAGGAGTCGTATTGACACGAAGACCGGCCGATTCGTCGACTTGTCTCCCCTAACTCCATCGCTCGACTAGAATGGATCGGCCGTCATTCGCCTGGTGGCGGCTCTGGTCCAGTTCCCGAGCCGGTTCGAACGGAGAAGGGCTCATGTTGAGCATGTTGGGGGTCCAGCCGAAGTGGACGTGCCTGAGGACGCTCGACGGGCACGGCCACTGGGTGCACGGCGTCGCCTTCAGCCCCGACGGCAAGCTCCTGGCCTCGGCGAGCGCCGACAGAACCGTCAGGCTCTGGGAACCCGCCTCCGGTATCTCCCTGCGAGTGCTCGAGGGCCACAGCGACAATGTCCTTGCCGTTGCCTTCAGTCTCAACGGGACGCTCCTGGCCTCCGCCGGATGGGACATGACCGTCCGAATCTGGGACCCGGCGTCCGGTCTGTTCCTGGGGGTGCTCGAGGGGCATACCGGCTGGGTTCTGGCCGTCGCCTATAGCGCAACCATGCTGGCTTCCGCAAGCGCCGACAAGACCATCCGGCTCTGGGACGCGGCCTCCGGTCGCTGCCTGCGGGTTCTCGAGGGGCACAGCGACGACGTGAACGGTGTCGGTTTCAGCCCCGACGGGAGCCTCCTCGCCTCGGCAAGTCAGGACCGCAGCGTCCGGATCTGGGACCCGTCCTCCGGTCGATGCCTGCGGACCCTCGAAGGGCACCCAAACTGGGTGAATGACGTCGCCTTCATCCAGGGCGGCAAGTTTCTGGCCTCGGCAAGCCAGGATCGCACGATTCGGATTTGGGATGCGGGCTCCTGGAAGCCGGTGCGTAAACTCGAGGGCCACACAGGTCCCGTGGACGCGATCGCAATCAACTCCGCTCGGAAGCTCCTGGCGTCGGCGAGCGCCGACAAGACCATCCGGCTCTGGGACCCGTCCTCCGGGCACTGCGCGCAAACGCTCGTGGATCACAAGATGGGTGTGCAGGGGCTCGCCTTCAGCCATGACGGGAAGCTCCTCGCCTCGTCGAGCGCCGACAAGACCATCCGGCTTTGGGGACCGGCAAGCTAGCAGGCGCTGCACCGAATGCCCGGACGTCCAAGCCCGAGCGTGGTAGGGGAGGGAGGATTCGAACCTCCAACCGAGGCTGTATAAGAGCCGTGCTCTAACCGTTGAGCTACTCCCCCGCCGGCCGCGATCGTACACCACCGAACCGATCCCGCGGCAAGCCTCGCTCAGTCCACTCCCCCGCGGAGCACTTCGATCTGGGGGCGGTGCGGGATCGTCTCCGGCGTGTTCTCGGCCACCAGGGCCACGCCGTCGCGGAAGCGGCGCAACTCGCCTTCGGTGTTGAAGAATCCGACACTGATGCGGATCGCGTCGAGCGGCGGGATAGTGCGGGCGATGCACAGCGTTCGCTGCGACAGCTCCTTCAGGGCCCTGGACGAGCGCCAGCCGGCGATCCGGAAGGTCACCAGGCCGGCCATATTCTCGCGCGGTGTGAGGACCTCGACACCGGGCACCTCAGCCAGCATCGCCGCCGCCTCGCCGGCCAGCCGGGCGACGCGCTCGTGGATCCAGCTCAGGCCGACGAACATCGACAGCCAGGCCGTGCTGCGGGCGAAGCCGACGACGGACGGCCCGTGGAGACCCGCTCCTTCGAACCTTCGGGCGTCCGGCCAGAGCTTGGCCTCGGCCTTCAGGTCGATCGATTCGAAGCTCGAGTAGCCGGCGAATACCAAACGCGGTCGATCCAGGACGGAGGTCGCGCAGTAGACGGCGCCGATGCCCTCGGGCCCGAGCAGCCATTTCTGCCCCGGCGCGGCGTAGAAGTCGGCGCCCATCTCCTCGACCGAAACGGGGATGGCACCGACGGCCTGGGCGCCATCGACGGCAACGAGCGCGCCCCGTGAATGCGCCATCTCGGCGATCTCACGGATCGGGAGGCGAGCGCCGGTGGCCCATGTGACGTGCGAGACGGAGACGAGCCGCGTGCCAGGCACGATGGCCCGGTCGAAGGCCGCGAGGATGGCCGCTGCTTCGGGGGCTCCGTCCGCGCCGGCGCCCGCCGCTCCCATGTCGATGTCGGCGATCGCGAGCTCCACACCGTGACGCTCGCGGACCGCCCATAGCGGCCCCAGCCCGCCGGCATGCTCCAGATTCGTGGTCACGACGCGGTCGCCGGGCTTCCAGTCGACCGACCCCGCCGCCACGTTCATCCCGTCGGTGGCCGCGTGAGTCAGGGCGATGTGGCTCGGGTCCGTGCCCAGGATCGCGGCGATCGACGCCCGTGCCTCGGCCTTGCGCTCCAGCGAGTCCTTGTAGAAGTCGATGTCGGCCCGGCCGGTGCGCAACTCCCAGGCTTCGGCCTCGGCCATGGCCCGGGCCGCCTCCCTGGGGAGTGGCCCGGCGGTGCCCGTGTTGAGGTAGATGCCCGCAGCCGTGGACGGCAGCGCTTCCCGGATCAAGGGCATCTTCTGGTCATCGGGGAGGAAAGGGGTCACCACGCTCCGAATGATAGGCCGCAATCGCGCGGCGCCCGCCGCGATCTGCCGCCCACCGCGTGCCGGCCCGCCGCCGGCCCACCGCCCGCCCGCCGTTTACTCGCCCCCACCAGTGCCTGCCCGCCGCCTACCAGGGGTTCGAGCCGCCGCTAGAACCCTCATCCGGTCCGGCCTCCCCATGCCACTCGATGCCGACCGGAACCGCGATGTGGGCCCGAAGG
>Ga0182021_10011477_pt1 | contig 10516 bp, 6 predicted proteins | sample 612E3MmetaG_FD_120493 | JGI IMG/M metagenome (GOLD analysis project Ga0182021, IMG submission 120493) | Permafrost microbial communities from Stordalen Mire, Sweden - 612E3M metaG (Illumina Assembly) | ecosystem: Environmental > Terrestrial > Soil > Wetlands > Permafrost | place: Sweden... | reverse complement strand
GAAGGTGCTGACCGACAGGTGCGTCACTTTGGCGGGAGTGACGGTCACCGTCTGGGAGCCGGTGATCGACGCGGTCACCTTGTCGGTGGCACGGACCCACTGGCTGCCGGCGGTCTTGAGGACGACACCGAGCGAGAACACGTGGACACCCTTTTCGGCCGCCTTGAACGCGTAGTCCGCCGGCAGGGTCGCCTTCGTGTCAGAGCTCGTAAAGTGGATCGCGCCGAGGTATCCGGCGGCGACGTTGCCATAGGCGTCGAGGGCTTTCACCGTCACGGTGTGGGTGGCACCAGCGATGAAGGCGAAGGTGCTCACGGACAGGTGCGTCGCCACGCCGGGAGTGACGGTCACCGTCTGCGAGCCGGTGATGGACGCGGTGGTCTTATCGGTGGCACGGACCCACTGGCTGCCGGCGGTCCGCAGGACGAGCGCCGGGTTGAGCGTGAGGGCAAAGGCATGGACGCCGCCGTCTGCGGAGGTGAAGGTGTAGTCCGCGGGCACGCTGGCCCTGGTGTCGGAGCTCGTGAAGTGGATAGCGCCCCGGTAGCCGGTGGCGACGTTGCCGTAAGCGTCGAAAGCCTTCACCGCAACGGTGTGGGCGGCACCCGCGACAAAGGCGAAGGTGCTGACGGATAGGTGCGTGGCGGAGCCTGGTGTGACGTGAAGCGTGGCCGTGCTCACCTGCCAGCCATCTGTGCCGGTGACTGTGTGAGTGCCGACGACGGTGGACGTACACGAGTGAGCCGGGCAGGCGGTGCCCGAGTCGATCGTGAAGGTCGTCTCGGAGGTGGCGTCCCAGGAGTTGCCGTATGCGTCGAAGCCCCGGGCCGTGTAGACCTGACTCAGACCCGCGGCGATCGTCGCGCCAGAGGGGCTCACGCCCAGGTGGTCCCAACCGGCGTGGCTGATGGCGATGGCGTAAGAGGTCCCGGTGATTGCGGAGTTGTTGGTGTCGGTGACGGTGAGCGTCTGGGAGCCGGCTGTGTGGAACGTCGCGTAGAAGACGGGAGCAATTCCCTGGTCCGTGCTCTGGAACGTGTAGTCGGCGGGCTTGGCGGCGTGGCTGTCGGAGCTCGTGAAGTGGATCGTGCCGGTGTAGCCGGTGTTCACGAGATAGTCCGAGTACTGGGCGTTCACCCAGCAAGGTGTCGCGGCGCCGGCCATGGCGCCGCTGCAGTTAATGGAGAACGCACCGCCGTTCGGTACCACATTCGTCGTGGCGGACGTTTGCAGGCTGAGGCTGGTGTCGGTGACGGTAACGGTCTGGGACTTCTCCGATGCAAAGACGACCGTAAATGTGTGCGTTCCCGCGTCGCTCGTGTTGAACGTGTACGAGCCCGGCAGCGTGGCGCTCCCGTCAGTCGACGTGAACCCGACCGTGCCCGTGTAGTTGGTAGCGACGTTGCTGTCGGCATCCCTCACGGTGACCTCTACCTGCGTCTCGTGGCCCACGACCGCGGTCGACGGGGTAGAGGCCGTGAGGCTCGCCGCCGGCCCGGGAGCCACGTCGATTGTCAAACTCCCGCTCGTGACGGTCGGGTCGGTGACGTCGGTCACCGTAATGGTCTGCGACCCAGCCGTGATCGGAATCATCACGAACAGATGAACCCCGAGGTCGCCGAAGTCGCACGTAGGGAGGGGATTGGAGAAGGTGTAGTCGTAGGGCAACATGGCCGCAGCGTCGGTGGATGAGACGTGGACGGTGTGGTTGAAGCAGGCGTTCACGCCGCCACCGGGGGCAACGGCATAGACCCGGAACTTGAAGTTGTCGCCGGCTACGGCTGCGCTCGCGTCGATAACGGATAGCGAACCGCTCCCCGCGGCACGAGCCGGCGACGGCACGGTGAGTGCCGCCCCCGCGAGCACGAGCGCGGCGCCGAAAGCGAAGATGCAAGACAGGCGACTCGGCCTGTGCGACCTGACGGCAAGCACGACGTCCTCCCCCTGGCCGTCGGGCAGCAGGCGACAGCCGCACACTGATTGCTTCGGCCGGGCCGGCCAACGCCGCCGTTGAAACCCGAGCGCGCCCCATGCGCTCCCGGCGCCCAGCCGCTATTCGTCGCTCCGCCGCGGGCAAGCCTCACGGGGACGGATCAGTTTGTCCGTGCCGGATCGTGGCCATCCTAGGCCTGCCCGGATCGTGGCGCAAGGTGGTCTGGGCCGGGCCTGCCCATGAGTCTGCACCTGGTCCGCTGGCCAGATCCGCGTCTCGCGCTCTATAGAGTTCCGGCGCTCGAATCCGCCGATCGGATCAAGGAGCTGTCGATCAAGCTGCTCTGTCCGGGCCACGAAGCGCCCGTTCACATGTGAATCGGGCCGGCCACGACCGATGATCCTCGACCGCGTCCCGCTAGCTCGGGCTCAACCGGCGCCGGCGACGGACCTCGCGCTGCCTGAAGAACCACCAGAAGCCTATTGCCAGGGTGCTGTAGACGAACACGGTCAGGGCGATCGTCCAGAGGCCGGTAGGGCTCGGGTTGGGCTCGTAACTGCTCACCGGATAGAGGATCACGTGGGCAAACAAGAGGAGCGACATCGCCCACACCACGGCCCACCTTGCGCGATTCCATGAGAAGAGTTCTTCGCCCTCGAGGTAGCGCAAGGGGATCAGGCCGATCGCGCAACCTTCGACCGCGGTGACGAACATCCGGGCGAGCAGCCGGTTGGCCACGACCGCGCCATCCCCGGCGATCGGCCCGCCCGGCTGGAACGGCACGCGGACAAACCAGGCCACGAAACCGACCGCAAGCAAGATCGTGACGCCCCGAAACGCCATGCGCCCCCTGTCATCCGCGCTCAGGACGACCGCGAACGTGAAGCCACCGATGATTCCGTAGACGTACCCCGGCTCGACCGCGGTGACCCGCGTGATCAGGACGCAGGCCGCGGCGAGGCCAAGAGTCCAGAGCGCCACCTTCACCTTGCCGCCCTGGCCGTAGTGCCGGCGAACGTAGAGCTCGCCCGGGACCTGTGACACCGCCGTGCCGACCGCGATCCCGAACAAAGTCGTCCCGAACGTCTCGAGCCCGTTGCGGAACGGGAAGGTTGGCTCCAGGAACGAGTACAGCAAAGTCGCGAGGCCGAGGTACGCGAGCAGGCCGGCCCTGGTCGTGGACAGCGCCTTGACTCGGGTTCCTGCGCCGGCCAGGTGACGCCGGCCGCGCATCCACTTCGGGCGGCGCCGGCGCACCCAACGCTCGATCAAGGTCCGGTTGGCGGAGAGCGTGCGGTTGAAGATCGGCGTCGGGGCGCCGAGCAGGAGCATGAGGAGCATGGTGATCCCTATGCTCCGGGCCACGTCCGCGGGTGCGAGGGACACGTCGAAGGGGCCGGGCACCGCGTCGGTAATCGACGGCGCGGCTGCCACCGGTGCGTCGAGCAGGAGGACGGCGAGCTCGTCGGCGCTGACTTCGGAGACGAACGCCCGACCTGTGACTGGGTCGAGAGCGGCGGCCGAGCCACCGCGGACGCCTTCGAGGTCCGCGGCCAGGCGGAGCGTCCCGTTCGCGGCGATGTCGTAGACGAGCGCTGCCGCACGATCGCGGAGCGGCACGAGGAGCGCGTGCCGGCCCGGCAGCAGAACAGCGGTCGAGGCCCCGCCCCGACCGGCAGGCCCAGCGGCGCCCGTCGGATCCGGGTCGATCGGCGAGCTCGACGTCTGCTTGAGCACGTCGCCGGGTCCGACCGAGATCGTCGAGATGCTGCGGGCTCCGTCCTCGACGACAAGTACCGCGCCGCTGGCCGGGTCGGGGACGATCGCGGTTGGGCCGGAAGCGGGAAGCGACCCGCCGATGATCGCCGGCGTGGATGCGCTCGCGTCGATGACCGAAACGCTGCCCCCGCCGGGGCTGCCGGCTGCGTTCGTCGTGGTCGCACCGGCGTACACGACCTCCCTGGCCGCATCGAGGGCAAGGGCGGAAACTGAGCCTGGGAGCGTGATCGTCGTCTCGATCGTCAGATCTGCGCTCAGCACGAGCAATTCGGCGGCGCCCTGGATGGCCACGAACAGCCGCCCGGACTTGGGGTCGAACACCATCAGCGACGGGTTGCCTGGGACGTCCGTCGTCCGGAGCAACACCGGCGTCCGCGCCCGCCCATCGACCTCGGCAACCCGGCAGTCCGCGGTCAGCGAGACGAACACGTGACCGGTACCCGGGTCCAGCGCCACGTCACTTGGGAAGCCTCCGACCGGGATCCGGGTCTCGACGTGAATCGTGGACGGATCCAGCGGGCGACCGTCGATCACGGACAGCGTGCCGGCGGTCAGGTTCGTGACGAACACTCGACCCCGAGGGTCCGTCGAGTCGACGACGATGCCGCCGGGGCTGGGCATCGTGTCCACCGTGCCTCCGACCCGGTCGACGATCACAGGGTCGGTGCTCGCGGCGATGGGTGCCGGACCGCCGCCAAACCCGCCGAACGTGCAAGACGTTGCGGCCGGAGTTGATGGCGATGGCGATGGCGACGGCGCCGTGCTCGCGGTCGCGCTCGGAGAAGGGACCGGAGTCGTGCGGCTGAAGCTGAATGTGCCGCTCCGGCCGTTTGTGTCCTTGAACGTCCCGGAGAGGACCTTGCCGTCGGGGGAGACGACGCCGGTAGAGTGCGAGGTGTAGCCCGCCGTCACCGAATCGAATTTCACCGTGTTGCCGCTGACCGACCCGGTGACCGTATACGTCGCGGCGTTCGCGGTTCCGGAGATCGCTCCGGTCGAGAAATCCTCGGATGTGATGGCGAGCGTATTGTGGAACGAGCCGATGTTCGCGACGGCGAACCCGTCCCAGTTGCCTCGCACGTCGACCGGACCGGCGGCCAGCACTGCGGACGTGGTCAACGCAAGGACGAACGCCGTCGCCAGGACGCCCGCCACGACCCGCCGCATTCTTGCTCCAGCCTCGCCTCGCCGACCGCGGGCATATGCCCGGGGAGGCGCCGACGCTACCACAGGGTGTCGTGCGGCGTGGGAGTGTCCTGGCTGGCGAGGAAGGACCACGACAAGACCTTCGCGGAGGTCGCCGCACGACCGATCTGCCCGTCGGCGAGGGACGCCCGTCGTCGCTATCCATTGCACCAGGCCCCCGCCGGGGACGATGATCTGCTCGACGGCGCGGCCGCATGCGTCCAGCGGGCTCGTGCCGTATGGAGGGTTCCCGATGGCTGCCGAACCGTTCCCCGAGCCGATCGTTCTCGACGATGCCGCTCCCGAAGCTCCGCCGCCCGAGCCGGCCCGCTCGCGGCGCTCGATCCTGGGGGCCGGCCTGGCCGGGCTGGCCGGGCTCGTCCTCGGCTCACTGGGTCGACCGCTACCCGCGGAGGCTGCCGCGGGCGGCTCGCTCATCATGGGATCCGCCAACAGCGCCGGGACCACCGACACCAGTCTTTCGACCAATTCGAGCGGGACCGCTCTCCAGGCCACCCAAAACGGAGCCGGAACTGCTTTGCGTGGCATCGCCAACAACGGCATCGCGGGTTTCTTCACCAGCGCTAACGGTTCGGGCGTGTCCGGCGTGGTGGCCAACAACACCAAGTACGGCGTGTACGGCGGCAACGACGCGTTGACCTACGGCGGCGGTGCCGCGATCCGCGCCAACGGTGAACAGAACCACGGCCTGGTTGCGACCACGGCCGCCACCAGCGCCTATGCCATCAAAGCAACGAACACGAACCCGGGCAGCGGCGGTTCGGGCGGTCCAGCGATCCGTGCCCTGGCGGGAGGAGGCACCGATGCAAAGCTCGATGGGCTGGGCGTGCTTCACGGCGCCGGGGAGTTCTGCGGCACGATCGGGGTCGTGGCCATGGCCAGTGGAAGCGGCTATGGCGTCTACGGTTCCAGTCAATCGTCGACTGGAATCTACGGTTCCAGTGTCTCGGGTGATGGCGTCTACGGTTCTAGCGACTCGGCGTATGGCGTCTGCGGTGCCAGCGCGTCGGGGTACGGCGTTTACGGTTCCAGCGACTCGGAGGCCGGGGTCTTCGGTGAGAGCGAGTCGGGCTACGGCGTCTCCGGCTACTGCAGCAGCGGGGATGGCGTCCTCGGTTCCAGCGACTCGGGGTACGGGGTCTACTGCAACGGCAAGGCGGGAGTCTCCGGCAACCTACACGTCGTCGGCACGCTGTCCAAGGGCGGCGGCTCGTTCAAGATCGACCATCCCCTCGATCCGGCCAATAAGTTCCTGTACCACAGTTTCGTCGAATCGCCCGACATGAAGAACGTCTACGACGGCGTCGTGACGCTCGATTCGAAGGGCGAGGCCGCGGTGACCTTGCCCGACTGGTTCGAGGCCCTCAACCGCGACACCCGTGTCCAGCTGACGGCGGTTGGCCAGGCGGCGCCTGATCTTCACGTGAGGACAAAGGTCCAGAACGGCGCCTTCTCGATCGCAGGTGGCAAGGCGGGCCAGGAGGTGTACTGGCAGCTCACCGGCATCCGAAAGGATGCCTGGGCGGACGCCCATCGAATCCCGGTCGAAGAGGAGAAGCCCGCCGCGGAGCGCGGGCTCTACCTCCACCCGACCGAGCACGGCCAGTCTGCCGCCAAGGGTATCGATGCGGTTCGCAACGCCGCGATGAAGCCGCACGCGGGTAAGTAGCGGGTCGAACGGGGGCTGAGCAGGTCGTGGCGCCCGATCCGTTACCTCATGGCCACACTGGAGCCTGAGGACCTTCTGACGGCTTCAACGTCGACAACCCGAACCCTGCGGGGAGACGCTGGGTTGTCGACACGTGCGTGGGGACTACACCTGGGCGCGGCCTGCTCGGGGTCGGGTTCGTAGCAGCTGGCCCTTCAAGCACCTCGCCAGCCACGCTTCGAACTCGTCGGCGCTCCAACCCCCGATGTCCGTGAGCTCGGCATAGACCTCCGGCAAGGTCAGCGCGTCGAGGATGGCCGTCGCATGCGCCACGTCAACCGCGGGCGCCAGCTGTCCTTCGAGCGACCGGACGAAGCGTGCGATGCCGGCGCGCCGCATGCCGAGCACCTGCTCCACTTCGGCGCGGACCGACGGATCGGTCGCTGCTGCGTTGCTGTGGATCGCAACCACATCGTGCCCGAACTCCCAGCGTCGGCGGATCGAGCTTGCGAACAACTCGAGCTTCCGCTCCGTTCCGGCCTCGCTCATGGCGTCTTCGTATAGCGCCTCCGCAGCCGGTTGGCGCAGGATCGTGTCGCGAAGCTCGTGCAGGATCCCAGCCTTCGAGCCGTACACCGCGTATACCGTCTGCACCGCCACGCCGGCCTCGTCGGCGACGGCCTGGAGCGTCGTCGCACCGTAGCCGCGGCTCCCGAAAAGGGTCCGCGCGGCATCGGCAATACGCCGACGGGTGACGGCCGCCCGCTCGTCCCGCAGGGTAAGCCTCCCTTTGACATCGCCCATGTCGGTAGAGTATCACTCTACGTCAATAGAGTACCACTCTAATGAACGTAGGAGATGGCATGTCGACCGAAGAGAACATCGCGGCGTTCCGCAGGCTCATCGAAGTTGGTTTCACTCAGGGCGACCTCAGCGTCGTGGACGAGTTGGTCTCCCCCGCATGCATCGAGCACCAGAGAGGGAATATGCCCGGCATCGAAGGCACGAAGGCGACGATCACGACCCTTCGCAGGTGGTTCTCGGACTTCGAGCTCACCGTCGTCAAGGTCGCAGCCGACGGCGACACCGTCTGGTCGCTCAACCGCGCCCGAGGCGTGAACACCGGTTCGGTCATGGGCTTCCCGCCCACCGGCAAGTCGTTCGAGACCGACGTCATGGACGTCGCCCGGTTCGAGGACGGCAAGATCGTCGAGCACTGGGGCGTGCCCGATCAGCTCGGCCTGCTCATGCAGCTCGGCTTGATGAAGCGGCCGCAGTCCGTCGGCGCCCGCTGAGTTCGGGCGGCATCAGGGCCAGGAGTCAACCGGAGCGTTTGGGCCGCGAGGAGGCGCATGCGGAGCCGGTGGGACGGGCACTCTGGATTGGCTCCGCATATGGCAGTGCGGACAACTCGGGCGCACGCGCCGGGTCGAGTCCGTGTCTGTGGCCGCCCGAATGCGTCCGGAGGTGGCGCCCGAATCCTTGAGCGCTATTCCTTCCGGCCGGGCGGCCAGGTCCCCATGACCTGACGAAGAATCGCGAACTCGCCGACGTGGTAGGCGTTGTGGTCGGCGACCAGGCGGACCTCGCGGAGGATGGTGTGCCCCGGGGTGTTCGGGATCGTTGCCAGCAGGTCGGTGGCGGGATCGGCCACGAGCTCGTGGAGCGCCGTGCGGTCGGCCCTAAAACCCTCGACCGTCAGCGCGAACTGCTTGGGCGTCGCAGAAGCGTCGCGCGCCGGCCAGTACTCCTCCGGCCAGTTGGGCGCGAGGTATTTGCGGTTCCGAATGTAGTCGAGGATGTCCGCCTGAGCGATCCGGATGTGCTCGAGCAAATGCCAGGACGTGTACGGCACGTTCGGCGGCATCCGGTTGATGGCGTCATCTGGGAAGTCCGCCACGGCGGCGTCAATCGGCATATGGGCGCCGTGCCCGTCGATGAGCGCGAGGAGCTGCTCGCGCAGGATGTCGCTGGCGACCATTTCGTCCTCGGTCTGCTGGACTCGTCGGCGCGTGGCCTTGGCGCCCAGGTGCTCGATGCCCTGGACGCGCCCTCCACGCTGGTCGCCGACAATCCTGCCCCATCGACCGTAATTCGTCCCGGTCGCCGCGCAAGAACCGCGGTCGGCCGCGCAATGCCGGCTGGCCGGCGTCGATGTGTTTGAGGATCGACCGGATCTGTAACCCCGATTCTCGCAGACCCATTGCGTCTCGCTCCCGACGGGAGCGATGATCCGCTCGACGGTGCGGCCGCACGCGTCCAGCGGGCTCGCGCCGAGTGGAGGGTCTCCCGATGGCTGCCGAACCGTTCACCGAGCCGATCGTTCTCGACGATGCCGCTCCCGAAGCTCCGCCGCCCGAGCCGGCCCGCTCGCGGCGCTCGATCCTCGGGGCCGGTCTGGCCGGCCTGGCCGGGCTGGTTCTCGGCTCGCTCGGGAGACCGCAAGCGGCGGATGCCGCGGCAGGTGGCTCGCTCGTCATGGGAGCCTCCAACGACGCCGGGACCACGAACACGGATCTCGCCACCAACTCGACCGGCACCGCTCTCTATGTCCACCAGAACGGCACGGGCACGGCCGTTCGGGGTATCGCCAACAACGGCATCGCCGGCTTCTTCACCAGCTCGAACGGATCGGGTGTCAGTGGCGTCGTGGCCAACAACACCAAGTACGGCGTCTACGGCGGCAACGACGCTCTGACCTACGGTGGCGGCGCCGCCATCCGGGCCGCGGGCGGCCAGAACCACGGCCTCGTGGCCACTACGGCGAGTACCTCCGCCTTCGCCATCAAGGCGACGAACACGAACGCGGGCACCGGATATGCAGCCGGGCCATGCATCCGCGCCCTTTCGGGAGGCGGCACCGACGCCGACATCGATGGGCTGGCGCTGCATCGCGGCGCGGGGGAGTTCTGCGGCGCCAGCGGCGTGGTTGCCGTCGGCAAGTCGAGCTTCGGCGTCTACGGCTCCAGCGTCTCGTCGTACGGCGTGAACGGTGTCAGCAACTCGATGGCCGGCGTCTACGGTGTCAGCGACACGGGGGACGGTGTCCACGGTTCCAGCTCGTCGGCGACCGGCGTCTACGGCCGCTGCGACTCAGGAGTTGGCGTCTACGGCTCGACCGATTCGGGGTTTGGCCTCTACAGCAACGGCGACGAGATAGTCAACGGCGACCTGAACGTCATCGGCACCCTGTCCAAGGGCGGCGGCTCGTTCAAGATCGACCACCCCCTCGATCCCGCGAACAAGTTCCTCTATCACAGCTTCGTCGAATCGCCGGACATGCTCAACGTGTACAGCGGCACGGTCACGCTCGATGCCAAGGGCGAGGCGACTGTCAGTCTGCCGGCCTGGTTCGACGCCCTCAATCGAGACGCTCGGATCCAGCTCACAGCGGTCGGCGAGTTCAGCCCGCTGTACGTCAAGTCGGAGATGCACGGGGGCTCCTTCTCGATGGCTGGTGGCAAGGCTAGCCAGCGGGTGTACTGGCAACTCACCGGCATCCGACAGGACGCTTGGGCCAACGCCCACCGCATCCCGGTGGAAGAGGAGAAGCCGGCAGCCGAGCGCGGGCTCTACCTCCATCCGACCGAGCACGGCAAGCCCGACACCAAGGGGATCGAGCAGGTCCGGAACGCCGCGATGAAGCCGGCCGGTCACAAGTAAAGCCTGCGCCCATTGCACCGGACCTCCGCCGGGTCGATGATCCGCTCGGCGGTGCGGCCGCATAGGTCCTAGCGAATCTCGCGCCGTTGGAGGATTCCTCGAATGGCTGCCGAACCGCTGACCGAACCCATCCTTTTCGCCGATGCCGCCCCGGACGCTCCACAACCCGAGCCGGCCCGCTCGCGGCGCTCCATCCTTGGGGCCGGCCTCGCCGGCCTCGCCGGTCTGGTCCTGGGCTCGTTGGGGAGACCGCAAGCGGCGGATGCCGCGGCAGGTGGCTCGCTCAT
>Ga0182021_10011475_pt1 | contig 10517 bp, 7 predicted proteins | sample 612E3MmetaG_FD_120493 | JGI IMG/M metagenome (GOLD analysis project Ga0182021, IMG submission 120493) | Permafrost microbial communities from Stordalen Mire, Sweden - 612E3M metaG (Illumina Assembly) | ecosystem: Environmental > Terrestrial > Soil > Wetlands > Permafrost | place: Sweden... | reverse complement strand
TGGCGCGCCACCGGAATGAAGGACGGGGACTTCGATAAGCCCATCGTCGCCGTGGCCAATTCCTTCACCCAGTTCGTGCCCGGACACGTCCACCTCAAGGACCTGGGCCAGCTCGTCGCCCGCGAAATCGAACTGGCGGGCGGGGTCGCCAAGGAGTTCCACACCATCGCCATCGACGACGGCATCGCCATGGGGCACGGCGGCATGCTGTACAGCCTGCCCTCGCGCGATCTGATCGCCGATAGCGTCGAGTACATGGCGAATGCCCACTGCGCCGACGCGCTGGTGTGCATTTCCAATTGCGACAAGATTACGCCCGGCATGTTGATGGCGGTGCTGCGCCTCAACATTCCGGCCATTTTCGTTTCCGGCGGACCGATGGAGGCGGGCAAGGTGCAGCAGGGCGGCGTGGTGCGCTCCGTGGACCTGATCGACGCCATGATCGTCGCCGCCGACCCGCGCATCAGCGACGAATTCTCGGACGAAATGGAGCGCTCCGCCTGCCCCACCTGCGGAAGCTGTTCCGGGCTGTTCACTGCCAACTCGATGAACTGCCTGATGGAAGCTCTCGGCCTCGCGCTGCCCGGCAATGGGACTCTGGTGGCCACCCACGCGGATCGCAAGGGTCTGTTCGCCGAAGCCGGGCGGCGTATCGTGGACCTGGCGCGCCGCTATTACGAGCAGGACGAGACCGGCATCCTACCGCGCGGCATCGCCACCTTCGACGCCTTCGAGAACGCCATGGCGCTGGACATCGCCATGGGCGGAAGCACCAACACCGTGCTGCACCTGCTGGCCGCCGCGCACGAGGCGGAGGTGCCGTTCACCATGCGCGACATGGACCGCCTCTCGCGGCGCGTGCCGAATCTGTGCAAGGTGGCGCCATCGTCGGCGACCGTGCATGTGGAAGACGTGCACCGGGCCGGCGGCGTCTTCGCAATTCTGGCGGAGCTGAATCGCGGCGGCCTGCTGCATCCGGGCGCGCACACCGTGCACGCGCCTACGATGGGCGACGCTATCGAACAATGGGATGTGCGCGGCGGCGGCGAGAGTGTGCGGGAATTCTATCGCGCGGCTCCCGGCGGAATCCGCACCATCGAGCCGTTCAGCCAGAGCCAGCGCTATCCCACCCTGGACCTGGACCGCGAAAGCGGCGCCATCCGCGATGTGGCGCACGCCTTCAGCCAGGATGGCGGCCTGGCCGTGTTGTACGGCAACATCGCCGAAGACGGCTGCATCGTCAAGACGGCGGGCGTGGACCCGGCCAGCCTCACCTTCACCGGGCCGGCACGCATTTTCGAGAGCCAGGACGACGCTGTCGAAGGCATCCTCGGCGACCGCGTGCAGCCCGGCGACGTGCTGGTGATCCGCTACGAAGGGCCGAAGGGCGGACCGGGCATGCAGGAGATGCTGTACCCCACCAGCTATTTGAAGTCCAAGGGGCTCGGCAAGGCGTGCGCACTCGTCACCGACGGACGGTTTTCGGGAGGCACCTCTGGTCTCTCCATCGGTCACGTGTCGCCGGAAGCGGCCGAGGGCGGGGCGATCGCGCTGGTGGAAGACGGCGATCGCATCCGGATCGATATTCCGCAACGCGGCATACGGCTGGACGTGAGCGACGCGGAACTGGCGCGGCGGCGCGCGGCCATGGAAGCGCGCGGCGCGGCGGCGTGGAAGCCGGTGTCGCGCCGGCGCACGGTATCGAAGGCATTGCAGGCGTACGCCGCCATGGCCACCAGCGCCTCGCGCGGCGCGGTCCGGGAGTTCTAGATGACGGCGATGAAGCTGACTGCTGTATTCATGAAAGTGCCCGAGGGCTATGTGGCGTTCATCGAAGAACTGCCCGGCGCCAACACCTAGCGAGCGACTCTGAACGAGGCTAGTGCGGCGACCGCATGGAACTGTCTTTTTGTGGGGCAGCTTGGCAAGCTGCGTGCCGGTTGCCAACCGGCACGCGCGGCGATTGCCAACCGCCGCGCAGGATGCCATCCTGCCCCACAGAAATCGTACCTTTCCTCACGGTCACAGTGCTAGAGAGAATCTGCGTGAAGCAGTCGCTCTGGTTCTGGACGCGAGTCGCGCGATGTCCGAGCAGTCCCTGGAAGGCGCCGTTGCGATCCGTGAGACTTTCGTGCTTCCCGCGGCATGAAGCGGGTCGATCCGATTCGTCATTTGGAACGCTGTGGTTGCGAGTTCTTTCGCTATGAGGGCAATCACCGCGAGGTGAACGACTTCCTAGCACGCAAGATTTGCGCCGACCTTCTGATTCCGAAACCGTAAGCAGGACGGAGTGCCGGCTGGTGCGATCGGCGTGTTACGAGATCTATCCTGGGACGGGACCGCGCGCAGGATCAAGCTTCCCAGAAGGTGGCAAAATGCATGGGATTTGGGATGTTGGAGTGCTATAATCCGCCCAGGCTGTTTATGGATCCAGCCCGCTGGAAACGCGTCGAAGAGATTTACCACGCGGCGTCGGAGCGCAAGCCGGAGGAACGGGCGCCCTTTCTCGCGGTGGCTTGCGCCGGGGATGAAGACCTGCGGCGCGAGGTGGAATCCCTGCTGGCGCAGGCGTCGGCGGAAGGCCTGCTCGACCGGCCCCCGTGGCAGCCCGAGCCGAGCGGCCGGGAGATGCCTTCGGACGCAGTTCAGCTAGCCGCTGGACATCGAGTCTCTCACTACGAGATTCAGGCGAAGCTCGGCGAAGGCGGCATGGGCGTGGTCTACAAGGCCAGGGACACCCGCCTGAGCCGCGTGGTCGCCATCAAGTTCCTATCCCGCGAAGCCGCCGATGAAGGCGGGCGCCGCCGCTTTCAGCAGGAAGCGCAGACCGCTTCATCTTTGAATCATCCACACATTCTCACGGTGTTCGAAGTGGGCGAGTTCGAAGGCCAGCAGTACCTGGTGACTGAGTTCATTGACGGTGGAACACTACACAATTGGCGGATCTCGACGCAGCCCGGTTGGCAACAGGTAGTGGAACTGCTCACTGGCGTGGCTGACGGCCTGGCCTGCGCGCACGAAGCGGGAATTGTGCACCGCGACATCAAGCCCAAGAACATCCTGGTAACCAGGAACGGCTATGCGAAGCTCGCTGATTTCGGGTTGGCCAAGGTGCTGGAACGTGTGGAAGTAGATTCTCAGGCGGAGACACTGACGACGGCAACGAAGCCGGGAGTCATCCTCGGCACGGTCGCATACATGTCGCCGGAGCAGGCTTCGGCATGCCCCGTGGACACTCGCAGCGACATTTTCTCCTTCGGCACTGTGCTTTACGAAATGCTCGCCGGACGGCGTCCGTTCACGGGACGCACCAATCTCGATGTCTTGCACGCGGTCATTAACCGCGACCAGCCTCCAGTAGAGGAATGTTGTCCGGAACTGCCGGTCAGCTTGTGCGTTGCGATAGCGAAAGCCCTGGAAAAGAACCCCGCTGACCGCTATCAGACCATGCGCGAACTAGTCGTGGATCTGCGCCGGCTGGTACGTTCCGATGTAACGCGGCGCGCCCAGCCAAGGGGTTCTCCTTCACACGCGTTTCGGTGGCGATGGGCAGCCACGGCTGTCCTGGCACTGGCCTCGATCGTCGTTGCTTGGAATATCGCGCATCGAATAGCGCCCGCGGAGATTCAGACCCTCGCTGTTCTCCCATTTGCGAATGCGGAGACGGGTCCTGATTCGGAGTATATGAGCGATGGGATCACCGAAGAGATTATCCAGCGGCTTGCGAAGATCCCGGGCCTGCGTGTGGTGTCTCGGAATTCCTCATTCGGCTATAGGGGCCACCAGCAAGACTTACGCGCAGTTGCCAAGTCGCTGGGCGCAACAATGATCGTGACGGGAAGCGTCCGGCGCTCGGGCCAGAAGATCCGAGTGGCTGCTGAATTGCTGGACCCGCGTAATAGTTATCAAATATGGTCGCACAGTTATGACAGGGAGATTAATGATATCTTTGCGGTCCAAGACGAGATCGCAGCGATGGTCGCCGAAAGCCTTCAGTTGCAGATCGGAAGAGGACGTCCCCGTGCCGACGAACGACGCACCCAAAACATGGAAGCCTTCGACCTCTACTTGCGCGGGCGGTACGAGGCTGCACGCAGAGACGACTCTGGGTTGCGCAAGGGCGTCGAGTTTTTCCGGCAAGCGCTGTCCAAGGACCCAAACTATGCGGCAGCAAGTGCCGAGCTTGGAAATTGCTACCTGTTGATGGCCGACTACGGCCTTCGGCCTTCCCAGGAGGTCCTGCCGCCGGCCCGCGCTGCCTTGCTGAGAGCCGTCGAGTTGGAGCCCGAATTACCCGAAGCTCAAGCAGTGCTGGGCCAATTGTCCGCCCTCTTCGATTGGGACTGGCAGAATGCCGAGAAGGCGTTCGGTCGCGCTATCGAATTGAATCACAACTATGCGCCCGCCTACCATTGGCGCGCACAGTTTCTGGGACGGTTGGGACGCTGGGATGAAGCGATGGCGGATATGCACGAAGCCTTGCGCCTTGATCCGATTTCGATACCGACGAACACGGCACAGGGCTGGCTGTTTCTGTATGCACATCGTTTCAAGGAGGCCAAGGAACAAGCCGAGAAGACTTTGGAACTGAATCCCTACTTTGTTCACGCGCATGTCTTGCGCGCTCAGGCCTGCGCACACCTGGGGCTCGCCGCGGACGCGAAGGCATCCATCGAACGGTCGGTTGCGCTCGCCAGCGATGAGGTGTTAGCCACGCGATATTCTGCAATTACCTATGCCATCCTCGGTATGCGAAAGGAAGCCACGGAGGGCTTGGTCTTCTTGCGGAACCGGGGCGGAGACCGTCAGGAGGCGTTCATCGGATTTCTGTGCGCTTATCTCGGGCTGGCCGATGAGACGTTTCAATGGCTCAACAAGGCGTACGAAGATCGCGACACACAACTGCCTCTCATCAAGACATATCCTGCTATGGACCGATATCGGAAGGACCCCCGGTACTTAGCCCTTCTCAGCAAACTCAAGATGCCAGCTGATTAGCGGCAACCGCCCTTGTCAGAGGAAGAAAGGGAAGGGATTCAATTCTTCTTCCGCGAGGACGTGGGACTGCCATCCCAGAGCAACCGGCGTTTGGTACAGGCGCCCCGGTCCCAGTTGCGCCCAGGAGCTTCGCAGCCCCGGCACAATAACCTTGACCGCTGGTACTCCTGTATCTGCGCGCGTCACATTGCATACCAGAATCTCAGTCCCCACGCGTGCGGCGGCACGAATGCATTGTGCCAGCCGGCCCGAGACTGAAGGAGTGAGCGGCGCCGCTGGGACAAGAGAACAAACCCCCTCTGGCAGTACATATTTCTGATTATCCAAGTTCGCGCCAAACACCCAGGCTTGACGATCCATCGGGAGCTGGTAATGCTCGAGCATAGAGGTTCGGCTCCAATAACGTTCAGTGCCCAGCATTTGAAACAACTCGGCGACTGCCCGGCGGACAGCGTCTAGCAGTTTGAAATCAGCCGCCATCCCGAAAAGGATCGCCTCGCCTTCCAAGGTTGCCGATACAGCCACAACCACTGGAATGCCAAAGTCGGTGGTGACGTCGAGTAAGTGTAAGGATCGGCCGCGGTCGCGCAAGTATGACTTTACGCGGCTCAGATCTTCTTCGTCCATTCGGTCAGTGTCGATAGCAGGCCGAAAACAGCGGTTGTACCACCAGAGCGCGACGGCGTCCCGCTCCACGAGTTCCAGGAATCCGCGCAGCGTGGCTTCTTCCACTGTCGCCGCCGCCGCGTATCCCGTGGTCAGGTTCGGGAAGAAAATCCGCGGTTCCGGCGGCGCGTAGCGTAGGAAACACGCTGCGGCCGGCACCAACTTGGTCCTGCCCTCCGACAACGACTGGCAGGGCATCCACTCCAGGGAGCACTCCTTTTCCCAAGGCTCCGGAATGTACTGAGTGTGACCGAAGATCGCGTTCCAATTGTTCCTTCCGGCGTACTGCCGGTCGCTGAACTGGAGGAAGGACAACGGATCGATCGCGGGCTGGTTCAATTCGGGAAGCGGGGATGTGACCAAGCGCTCGTCCCCACGAAAGATGGCGCTACGGCGCTCCGTGGCCTCACCCAGGCAACTGGCATGAGCTTCCTCGTCGGACCAGCCCTTTCCAGACACCTTGCCCAACTTCATAGCCGGAACTGGATAGGGTCGGCGTGGGTGCTCTGGTATCCGAAACTCACCCGAATATATATGGATTGGGGAGCTCCCGGTCTCGACTTTCACGAGGGAGTTGATGAAATCCGGTCGTGAATTATTGACATTCATGCTCTTCTCGCCTATTATATTAGCGCTCGCACCGGCGAGAAGGAGATCCCTGATGGCCAAGAACGGTAGCGACAGACCAATCGCTTTTAATGGAAGCAGCAGCGAATACACGGTTTTTCTCGCCAAGGAAGCGTTGACCCAGGCTTCGATTACCTTCGATGCCGATGGCAATCTGACAATTCAGGTCAAACCTCCCTTAGGGCGAGCGGTAGAGGATACACGTGTCCCTCCGGGCAGTACTGTCGCTCTACCGAAGCAGGTCAAACTGACAATCAAACTGAAATAGCCGCCTTGCCGGACACGTCGGAGTTCGCAGCCCTGATTCAAGATCTGCTGAGAAGGGACCTATCCCAAGAGGCCTTGGTACTATGCGAGCGCCGCTTAGCCTTTGATCCCGCCGATGCCACCGCGCTCACCGGTTTGGGCGTGATTCACGTGCTGCAAACCAACTACGAGCGGGCAAAAGTCTATTTCCGCCGGGCGGCTCGGGCAGCGCCACACGACCCGGACCGGTGGAGCAACCTAGGTACGGTTTGTCTGCTTCGTCAGGATTATCGGGGCGCCGTCCACTTCCTGGCCGAAGCGCGCCGCAAAGGCGCGGTGGCCATCGATGGATACGCCTTGGCCTGCCGCAAACTCGCGGCGGACTTGTATTACCGCGGTTCGTGGTCTAGCGCGGTTCGCTACCTGCAACTGGCTTTGCGTGAAGATGCCGCGGATGCCGCTGCCTGGAGCGATTTGGGCGCACTCTATGCTCGGGCGGGTAGGATTCGAGCGGCCGACAGAAGCTTTCGTAAAGCCATCGCCCTAAACCCAGAAACGTCGCTGTTCCGGAGCAATCTTGCAGTGAACTGCAATTACCGGAGTGACCTGTCTCACGAGCAGATCCGAGACGCCCACATCGAGATCTTTCGTCCCTTGGGACCTCCCGCCGACGATTATGCTAACGAGCCGGCACCGCACCGCCGGCTACGTGTCGGCTACTATTCGGCGGAATTCCGGTTTGGGCCGCCGGCGTTCTTTCTTCCCGCAATGCTAAAATACCATGATCGCGCGCAGTTCGAAGTCTTTTGCTACTCGAACACGCAGAAGTTAGACGAGTACACCACAAAACTGCGCTGCCTGGCCGATCACTGGCGCGACGTCCGGGAGTTGGACGACGGCCAGCTTACCCAGCAGGTTCGCGCCGATGGGATCGATGTGCTAGTGGACCGTACTGGGCACTTCGAGCACGGGCGGCCTGGTCTGTTTTCGCGAGGGGCTGCTCCCGTCCAGGTCAGCTTGCCAGGCTATCCGGCCACCACCGGAGTTCCGGGTATCGGCTACCGAATCACCGATGTATATGCGGATCCTCCCGGCATGACCGACCATCTCCACACGGAGGTCCTTTTCCGATTGCCGGATTGCTTTGCGTGTTACACACCGGCGGAGCGGTCTCCGGAGGTCACGCCATTGCCGGCCTTGCGTAATGGCTACATCACATTCGGATGCTTCCAAAAGAGACAGAAAATCACTGCGGCCATAATCGAGCTCTGGGCCTGCATCCTGGCTGCACTACCGGGCTCACGCCTGAAGTTTCATCACCTGTTCAGCGGAATCCAAGAGGTCCCACGAGAGTTTCGCCGGGGAATCGAAGCCGTCTTCCGCAAACGGGGAGTCGGTGCGGAACGTATCTCTTGGGCCGGAGGGCAACCGCACTATGAACACCTTGAGTCCGTCGCGTCTGTGGACATTGCCTTGGATACTTTTCCCTACAATGGCATGACTACCACCTGCGAGTGCCTGTGGATGGGAGTCCCGGTGGCAACGCGCGCCGGAGACGCCCACGTTTCGCGAGTGGGATTGAGCTACCTCAGTAACGTCGGGTTGTTCGACTGGGTCGCGGCTTCGGATGAGGAGTATGTTGCCCTCGCGGTGCGCCATGCGGAAGATCTGCATGAACTGGCAAAGACTCGCTTGAATCTCCGATCTGCCGTACGGGCCTCCCCCTTGACCGATGCTCATTCGTACACGCGCAAATTGGAAGGCGCATTCCGAACCATGTGGCATTCTTGGTGCTCTCGACGAGCCCCGTGAAGGCCGCGGCAACGCCGGCAACGGCGCCACGAGCGTTGCCGCCAGGCCGTGGACCGAGCTGTCCTGGCTTTTGTGCGCGACGGTCAGCCGGGCACGCATCCGGATGCCGAGGTGCACCAGACGTATATCTTCTGGAGCGATCGAAAGGTCGCTCGGTGGAACTGCGCTTTTTCGGCGGCCCAAGCGTTGAGGAAGCCGCCGAAGTCCTGAAAATCTCCCCGCAAAGCGTCTTGCGCGACTGGAGACTCGCTCGCGCGTGGCTCATGGGCCAACTGTCGCAGTAGGAGGATGGTATCCGGGCGGCGATCTTTTGAGTCTCCGCGGCCTTCATTCGGCGTCCTCCGTTCGGTTGACGCGCTCGGAAAGATGCGCTCCCCGAGGCCGGCCATATCAGGAACGATAAGCGCGCCAGGCTCCGCTGATCCGCTCGGCGGTATCGTTTATCCCGGCTTACGCTCCCGAAAACGGCCCTTCGAGGAAGTGTCTGCCGGATAGATCCCGATATGTCGCGTCCGCGTCGACTGGCCGCGTGACGGCCAGCCCACAAGCCACCCTACAATTCCCGCCAGGAACCGTCCAGCGACACCCAACGGTCGCCTTCGCCTATCTCGCTCTCGGCGAGACTCAAGGCGCCGTGGCCCTCGTCGCAGAGGAACTCCGTGGTGACGGGCTCGAACATGCTGCCCCAGGACCCCATGGTGACGGGGCGCGCCAGGCGGCGGAGGCACTCCGGACAGCGGCGGCGCTGATCGTCGAATGCCCAGACGGCGGCCAAACCGAAGCCGCCCAGAAAAGCCAGCGTGGTGCCGATTCCGACCACCCACACCCGCAGCATCTCCGGGGTAAGAAGGTCCCACAACCTGCGGGACCCTTCGATCCACGCCAGCGGCATCAAAACGATGATGGCGGCGATCTTGACGGTCAGGAACAGCCAGTAGCGCCAGCCGTAGCGCCCCACCGACAGGCGGCCGATGGCGAACAACGTCGCGCCGATGGCCAGCGCCATCATGATCGGCACCACGGCGCCCACCACCAGGTCGCCGCGCGGGTCGTAGCGCAGGTGGCGGTGATCGATCAACTCGATGGGCTCGATGTTCCAGTAGATGGCGGCGCGCACGATGGAGCGGGTGGCCTGGAAGCCGCGCGAGACCAGCGCCAGCACCACCGCCCCCGCCGCCGCCAGAGCCATGACGAACTGCGGCCCGAGCGTCCAACGGAGCAGGCCGGCGCGATTGAAGCGCATCCAGAAGGCATTCGACAGGGCGTCGCGGCACAGCAGCATCAATTCGGCGCGGTCTCCGCCGGCCACCACGCCGCGGTCCACCAGAATGCAGAGGCTGACCAGGCGCGAGTCCCAGCGCTGGCGGAACTCGTGGCGCACGGGGGGCGGCGCCAGGCGGCCGGCAATCCGCACGAGCCAGCGGTAAAGCGCCGGCGGCGTCACTCCGTCAGGTTGGGACATAAGGCCACTCCTAACATTCGACGCCGGATTCCCTTATCATGTTCCCAGGGCGCAAACCGCGCGGTATGGAACCTCCCACCTCCACCTTCGCGCTGCTGGCAACGGGCGGCGAGCCATCGCTGTCACGGGCCTTCGAACGCCACCGGCGGCGCCTGGCGGTAATATTCCGGCAGCGCGTCCAGCCGATGCAGCAGGCGCTCCACCGCCTCCTGCTGGGCGAACAGCCGGCTGGGAGTCCGGCTATCGGCGGGCTCCGGCCCCAGCGGATTGCTGGCCGACCGGAAGGGCACCTCTTCCCCCGCCCGCCGCTCCCGGTTCTGGTAGCGAGTGAGGTCGATAATGGCGTGATCGGCGATGGCCGAAAGCCAGCGCAGGAAGCTGCCGGGCGATCGATACGGGAAGTTGCCGATATCGCGGAAGGCCCGCAGGCAGGTCTCCTGCACCAGGTCTTCCACCTCGCAGTACTCCTGCGCGCGCGGGCTGAGCTTGTAGTGAATCAACACCGCCAAACGCCGCCGGTGGCGTTCGAAAGCGCGCGACAGCGCCTGTTCGTCGCCGCCTTTGGCTTGTTCCAGCAGCGCGAAGGTGGATGTGGGAGATTCCATACCTGCGCGGTTTGCGCCCTGGGAACATGATAAGGGAATCCGGCGTCGAATGGGTTAGAAGATACTTTTATGTCGCACCCTGACGGAGAGCCGCCGCCGAC
>Ga0182021_10011473_pt1 | contig 10517 bp, 8 predicted proteins | sample 612E3MmetaG_FD_120493 | JGI IMG/M metagenome (GOLD analysis project Ga0182021, IMG submission 120493) | Permafrost microbial communities from Stordalen Mire, Sweden - 612E3M metaG (Illumina Assembly) | ecosystem: Environmental > Terrestrial > Soil > Wetlands > Permafrost | place: Sweden... | reverse complement strand
TATCCGAATGGCGTGGCGAGCGCTATAAGGCATTGATATTACATCGTTAAGTGCGCTTTAGCGGGTGGGCCTACGAACCAAGGGGTCGTGGGTTCGAATCCTGCCAGGCGCGCCATTCAAACAAGGGCTTAGGGAAACCTAGGCCCTTGTCATTTTGGGGTCGGCTAGCACCGGGCTGGCATTCGGTCCAGAATACCCCAGGGGGCGATTTCACCCCAGGCAGTGCCCGATTACCAGCCGCGGCGCGATCGCGGGGTGTGGGGTCAACGGCGCGCCAACCCAGGGTGATCCAGCTAATCGCTGAACGGCGAACTAGAATTTTCTCAGCTTTTGTGCGGCCACAACTCAGAGGAAGGCTGTCTAGCTGGTTAGTCAGTTTGGAAATCTAAGGTGCAATCGATCCAGACCGCGTCGCTACTGCAAGGGGATATTCTTTTCCTTGATCACCATTCCCCAGGTCTTCTGCTCTTCCTGAATAAAAGCGGAAAAGCTTTCCGATGAGCTGACCACTAACTCGAATCCCTGTTCCGTCAGGCGTTTCGCAATTGCAGGTTTTTTGACGGCTTCCGTGAGCTGCCGGATCCAGAAAGCGACGATGGAGGGCGGCGTTCCTGCCGGTGCCAGCAAGCCAATCCAGCCATAGGCCTCAAATCTGGGAAAGCCCTGTTCCGCAAGCGTCGGCAAGCTCGGAAATGCAGCGCTTCTCCTAGCGCTGGCCTGACCAAGTGCCTTGATCTTGCCAGCCTTTACCAGGCTTTGCGCATACGGAGCCGTGCCCCACATCAGCTGGACGCGGCCACCCATAAGATCGACTTGCGCAGGAGCGCCACCCTTGTACGGCACATGTGTCATGGCAACATTGGCGTTCATATTGAACAGTTCAGCAGTCAGGTGGCCGGAACTGCCAGCACCGACGGATGCGAAGTTCACTGCGTCTGGATGCTCCTTTGCATATTTGACCAGTTCCCCAATGCTGTTAGGCGGAAAATCTTCGTTAGCCACCGCGACCATGGGGGCGCGCGCAACCAGCGAGATAGGCAAGAAATCCTTTTCGGTATCGTAAGGGAGCTTTTTGTAGACCAACGGGTTGATGGCATGAGTATCCAGTGCCAGAAGCAGCGTGTAGCCATCAGAGGGCGCTTGGGCCACTACCGCGGCACCAATCGAGCCGCCGGCGCCGCCGCGGTTTTCCACAACGATGGTCTGTCCTATCGACGACGCAATCTCTTGCATGAGCGTGCGTCCTATCGTGTCGACCAATCCTCCGGCGGGAAACGGTACGATCACGCGCACCGTCTTGTTAGGGTAAGCCGCTGTTTGTGCCTGGACCGCACCTGTCAGTGACACGGCAATCAGGCAAAGGAACGCAATACGAGCAGCTGGACGTCCGGCCAGGTCGATCTTGTTCATGGGCATTTTCCCTTTCAAGTGTCGTGCTGGCACAGTTTCCACCCGCACCGCGCAATTACTGCCTTGCGTAGATCCTCTTCCAGAGGTCTATATCCTTGTTGATGTAGTCCTGGAATTCCGCCGGCGCCATGCGCTGCAGGACGATGCCGCTGCGCGCCGTAAGCGCGTCGACGACCTCTTTGTCGGTGAGCGCTTCGTTCACGCTCTCGTTCAGCTTTTCGACGATCTTCGCCGGCATGGCCTTCGGCCCCATGAGCCCGTAATACACGCCCACGTTGAAGTCGTACCCAAGTTCCTTGAACGTCGGCACTTCTGGCGCGAGCGGCGAACGCGCATTTCCGGTGATGGCCAGCGACATGATCTTGTCGGACTTCGTATCGCCGAGCAGCGGGTTGATCAGCAGGTCGACCTGCCCGCCAAGCAGCGCGGCCAACGCCTCGCCGCCACCCTTGTAGGGTATGTGCGTCATCCTGATTCCGGCCACCTGCTCGAAGAGCACCGTCGCCATGTGCGGTGTGCCGCCTTCGCCCGATGAGCCGTAATTCAGCTTTTCCGGATTTGCCTTGGCATACTCGACTAGTGCCCTCACGGAGTCGAGTTTGGAGGATCGGGTCACCTTCATGATCACCGGACCGATGCCCATGTAGGCAATCGCCGCCAGGTCTTTCTTCACGTCGAAATTCAGGTTCGGATATACGGCCGGGCTGATGGCAATGCTGTTCGCGACGACGAGCAGCGTGTAGCCGTCCGGCTTCGCGCGCGCCACGACCTCGGCCGCGAGATTGCCACCTGCGCCGGGTTTGTTTTCGACGACGACCGGCTGTTTCAGCCTGGTTGCGAGGTTCTTCGCGATGGTGCGCGCGACGAGGTCGATGCTGCTGCCAGGCGAAAAGCCGACGACGAAGGTGACGGCCTTTTCCGGATAGTTCGCCTGCGGCGATGCGGCCGCACCGAACAGGCTGGTGCCGACTGCCAGGAAAAGAGAAATCAGAATGCGAAATTTCATCGGTTTGTCCCGCTATGGAAACGCATCAATCGACCTTGACCTTGGCGTCGATGACGACCTGACCCCATTTCTTCGACTCCGACGCCATCATTCTCGCCAGTACGTCGGGCTTGCCGCCGACCACGTCGAAGCCCATCTCGGTCAGCTTCTTGTTGATCACCTTGTCCTGCAGTGCGGCGTCGAACGCGGCGTTCAGCTTGGCGACGATCTCTTTCGGCGTGTCGGCGCGCACCACGAAACCGTACCAGGAGATCAGTTCGAAGCCGGTTACGCCCGATTCGTGCATGGTGGGCAGGTTGGGAAACTGCGGTGAGCGCTCCAGCGTGGTGATCGCGAGCGGGCGCAGCCGGCCGGCATTCACCAGGGCCATCGACTCGGGCAGAATGGCGATCGACATCGTTGTCTGTCCGCCCGCGAGCGCCGCCAGCGCGGGCGCTCCGCCCTTATAGGGAATGTGCGTCATGTCGATGCCCATCATCTTCTTATACATTTCGGTGCCGAGGTGGCCGGGCGAACCGTTGCCGGCAGTGGCGTAGTTCTCCTTTCCGGGTCGGCTTTTCAGATACGCGGTCAGCTCCTCCATGGTCTTCACCGGCACGCCGGGGTGGACCAATACCTGGCTCGCCTGCTTGGTGGCGAGAATGACCGGCGCCAGATCCTTCTGTGGATCGTAGGGCGACTTTTCCTTGTAGAGATGCGGATTCACGGCGAGCGCCGCCGAAGTGCCTAGGAATACGGTGTACCCGTCCGCTGGCTGGCGCAGCACTGAGCTCACCGCAATGTTGCCGCTCGCCCCGGGCATGTTCTCGACGATGATAGCTTGCCCGAAGCGGCTGCCCACGGCTTCGGCCATCACTCGAGCCAGAAGATCGGTGGATCCGCCCGGCGCATAGGGCACGACGATCTTCATCGTCTTGCTGGGAAAATCCGCCGCCGGATCGGCGGAATGCGCATTGCCCAATTGCAGCGCCGCAAACACCAGGGCGCCTGCGAGCAGAACGATGTTTTTCATGGCCGTATCTCCACAACGCAATTGTCGAAACTACGCACGTGCAGCAAGTCGCAGTTCAGGGCGACGTTTTGCCTTCCGCGCTTCACACATCAGTATAGCCGTGCAGTCGATCGTAAGAGCGCAGGGCATCGCTGCGTTCCTCCGCCGCTCCATATCCGCCGCCGCCCGGCGTGCGCAATATGACTTCGTCGCCCGGCGACAGGACCTGCGGGCGGCGGCTGTCGACCGCCACGCCATTGATCAGCACCTCGCCGCATGCCCCCGTCCCGCCCCCGCCTAGGCCGGGCGCGGGGACGCGTATGCGCTCGGTGAGAAAGACGATGGCGAGAGGCCCGCCGTGCTTGCTGACGAAGCAGACCTCTTCGCCGAGGCCGCCGCGCGTGCGCCCGGCGCCACCCGAACCCGGCCGCAGGCGCTTGTAGCGGAAGAACACCGGTGCATCGCGCTCTGCCACCTCCACCGGGGTCGGCGAGATATTGCTTGGCCAGGACATCACGGACGATCCGTCCTTTGCGGCGGTGGCGCCCATCCCGCCGTTGTAGAAGAGCACGTTGGCGAAGGGCTTGCCGTCCGGCCGGATGCCGCTCATGTTCGCGATCCACAGCGGCGAGCCCGCGCCCGCCATCACGCGGTCTGGCAGCACCGCGTGCAGCGCGCCGAAGATCACGATGGGGACGTAGTGGCCGGTGCAGGAGCGCCCGCCGACCGGGGCGGGCGATTTCGGATTGAGGATGGTCCCCTCCGGCGCCACCGCCCGGATCGGCCAGAACAGGCCGTCGTTATTGGGCAGATCGGGGAGCAGCAGGCACTTGATCGCGTAGGCGGTCATGGCATACGTATAGGCCATGACGCAATTGATCGCGCGCGGCTGCTGCGGCGACGTGCCGGCGAAATCGCATTCGATCTCGCTGCCCGCAATCTTCACCGCGACGGCAAAGCGGAAGGTTTCGTCGAAGCCGTCGCTTTGCATCTCGTAGCGGTAGACGCCGTCAGGCAGTTTCGCGATGGCGTTGCGCATCGCCGCGTCGCCGCGCTCGAAGAGGGCCGCCGCGAGATCGTCGATCCCGTCGAGCGCGTACTCGGTCAGCACTTCGTTGAGGCGGCGTGCGATGAGTTCCACCGCTCCCACCTGGGACCAGATGTCACCCACCGTCTGCTCTGGCGTGCGCACGTTGGTGCGTATCAGGGTCAGCAGGGTCTCATCCGGCTTGCCGTCGCGCAGCAGGCGCATCAGCGGCATGTGGAAGCCCTCCTCAAACAGTTCGCGCGCATCGACGGAGCGGATCTTTCCGCCGATGTCGGGAACGTGGCCCGCGGTCGCGGCGAAACCGATGAGCCTGTCGGCGTGGAAAATCGGTTTCACGATGCAGACGTCGTTCAGGTGTCCGGTTCCTATCCACGGGTTGTTGGTGATGTACACGTCTCCGTCGCGCATGCCGGCAGCGCCGATCCTCTCCAGCGCGGTCTTCACCGTGCGCGGCAGGGTGCTGATGAAAGACGGAATGCTGCCGCTGTTTTCGGCGAGTGAGCGTCCGGCGGAATCGGTGACGACCACGGCGAAATCGTTGGCTTCCGTCGACAGCGTGGAGAAGGAAGTGCGCACGATCAGCTTCGCCGCCTCGTCGGCGATGGAGCGCACGCGCGTCCAGAACACTTCGAGGAAGATCGGGTCGGCGACGCGCTCGCCGCCGCTGGCTTGGTTTGCCGCGCTCATGATGCCTTGTCCTCGATGTTGATGATCAGATTCCCGCTGGCGAGTTGCTCCACGCGCCCTTTCGGCCCGACCACCAGCGTCGAGCTCGCGTCCTCGACGAGGAGCGGCCCCGACGCGGCAAAGCCGGTGCGCAACGTGGCGCGTTCGTAAATCGGCGTGGCGACGTAACCGCCCGCCTCCCTGAAATACACCTGGCGATGCGATTTGGGTTCGGCCCTGGTGCCCGCAGACAGCGCTTCGGGCACGAACCTGGTGCGCGGCGGCGCATCCGCGGCGACGCGCAGGTTCACCAATTCCACCGGCACGTCAGGCGGTGTCCGGCCGAACTTCTCCCGATAGCCGGCTTCGAATGCGGCAATCAGGCGCGAGCGCACGCCCGCGTCGGGAAGCGCCGTCCCCGCATACGGACCTTCGGGCAGCGCGACAGAGAGATTGAACCCTTGCCCGACGAAACGCCCGTCGGCGTGGCGCGTCAGGCGTGCCGGACCGAAGCTATCGGCAAGAGGCGCAAGCGAAGCGCGGGCATCGGCTTCCAGTTCCGCGAACGTCCGCTCCAGCGCTTCCAGCGAATCCGCGGCCGGCCGAAAGCTCATGGTGCGTCCGCGGTCCGCCCGCGCCGATGCGATGAGCAGGCCATAGGCCGATGCCACCCCCGCGGCAGGCGGACAGATGACGGTCTTGACACCGATCTTCTGCGCGACGTAGTAGCAGTGCACGGGCCCGCCGCCGCCGGTGCACAGCAGCACGAAGCCGCGCGGATCGCGGCCGCGCTCGGCAATATGCACGCGCGCCGCGCCAGCCATGTTCTCCGCGACGATGTCGTGCATGCCCCAGGCCACATCGATGGCCTCGCGGCCAAGCGCTGCCGCGATGCGCCCGATCACGGCATCGGCCCTGGCGCGGTCGATGGGCAGCGTGCCGCCCGCGAAATATTCGGCATTCAAGTAGCCGAGGATCAGGTTGGCGTCCGTCACCGTCGGATCGTCGCCGCCGCGCGCGTAGCAGGCTGGGCCCGGCTCGGAGCCTGCGCTCTCGGGACCGACTTTCAGCAAGCCGAGTTGATCCTGGCGCGCGATGCTGCCGCCGCCGGCGCCGATCTCGATGAGATCAACGGTGGTGATGCGAATCGGCAGGCCGCTGCCCTCGGCGAAACGCTTGCGCCGCGCCGCCTCGAAACCGAAGGCGATCGCCGGCTGCCCGTGCTCGATCAGGCTCAATTTGGCGGTGGTTCCACCCATGTCGAAGGCGAGCAGCTGCGAGCGACCGTCATGTAGTCCGTAGCGGGCTGCGGAAATGGCGCCTGCGGCCGGGCCCGACTCGAGCAGTTCAATCGGGTTGCGCTTGGCGTCAGAGATATGGCAAAGGCCGCCGTTCGACAGCATCATCAGCACGCCCGTGCTCAGGCCCAGCGCAGCAACCCGCGCTTCGAGCGCGGTCAGGTAGCGGCTCGCGAGCGGCTTGATGTAGGCATTGGCGACCGTCGTCGATATGCGCTCGAACTCGCGGATCACCGGCGCAACGTCAGAAGACAGGGTGACTTCCAGCTGGGGAAAATCGCGCCGTATCCATTCGCCGACCGTGCGCTCGTGCCGCGTCGCTGCGTAGGAATGCAGCAGGCACACCGCGACCGACTCCACGCCGCGCTGCGCCAGTCCGGCGACGGCCTCGCGGACGTCCGCGGGCGCGAGCGGTTCGAGTTCATTGCCCGCCGCGTCCAGCCTGCCGCCGATCTCCGCGCGCAGATTGCGAGGCACCAGTGCGGGCGCACGCTCGATCGCGAGATCGTAGAGGTCGTACTTGCGCTCGTGGCCGATCTCGATCACGTCCTTGAAGCCCCGATTGATCACGAGACCGGTGCAGGTGCCGCGGCGTTCGATCAGCGCGTTCGCGAAGAGCGTGGTCGCGTGGACGATTCGTTTCACTTTCGACGGATCGATGCGGCATGTGTGCATCAGCCGCCGCATTCCGTCGGCCACGCCTTCGGCGGGATCGCCGTGCGTGGTCAGCACTTTCAAGCTGTGCATTCTTCCGGCTGCGTAGTCGAGCGCGACCACGTCGGTGAACGTGCCGCCAATATCGATGCCTATTGCCCACTCTGTCACAAAGGCTCTCCCCGCGGGCCCGGCATGCCGGGCCAATTGCAAATAATCGGTGCGCGCTGCGGGACTCGATTTGAGCCGTGGCCGCGCCGGATCAGATCCTCAGGTCAGTGCCTGGCATGCCAGACGGATGCGGCGGCAGCCTTCCTCGAGGACGGCTTCGGAAGCCGCATAGGATACGCGAAAGCACGGCGACATACCGTAAGCCTCGCCGTGCACGACGACGACGTTCTTCGACTCGAGGAGATACATGGCGAAGTCCGCGTCGTTCCGGATGACGTTGCCGCCCGGCGTCTTCTTGCCGATGGCGCCGGCGCAGGAAGCGAAAACGTAGAAGGCGCCTTCGGGCCGGTGGCATTGCACTCCGGGCGCCGCATTGAGCCAATTGACGACGTCGTCGCGGCGGCGTTGAAACCGCTCGCGGCTGGAAGCGACGTAATCCTGCGGTCCGTTCAGGGCTTCGACCGCGGCCGCTTGGCTGATAGCCGAAGGGCTGGAGGTGCTTTGCGACTGCAGTTTCATCATGTTCTTGATGAGGGCTGCGGGCCCAGCCGCGTAGCCGATGCGCCAGCCGGTCATCGCGTAGGCCTTGGACACGCCGTTGATCGTGAGGGCGCGCTCCCGCAGCGCCGGCTCGACCTGCAGCGGCGTGGCGAATTCGCGGCCGTCGTAGCGCAGGTGCTCGTACACATCGTCCGCCATGACGGCGACGTGCGCGTGCCGCATCAGCACATCGGTGAGGGCCTTCATTTCGGCCCGGCTGTACACGGCCCCGCTCGGGTTGTTGGGCGAATTCAGCACCAACCAGCGCGTGCGCGGCGTGATCGCGCGCTCGAGTTGTCCCGGCTGCAATTTGAAGCCGTTCTCTGGCGGACACGGCACGAAAATCGGATTGCCCCCCGCCAGGCGCACGACGTCGGGATAGGAAACCCAGCAGGGTGCGGGAACGATGACTTCGTCGCCGCGCTCGACCGTGCACACCAGCGCGTTGAAAATCGCCTGCTTCGCGCCGGTGGAGACGATGATCTCGTCGGCCGCGAATTTCAGACCGTTTTCACGGATGAACTTGTCCCTGACCGCCGCCTTGAGTTCCGCCGTGCCGCCGACATCGGTGTACTTGGTCCTGCCGGCGCGCATGGCGCGGATCGCGGCTTCCTTGATGTGCTCCGGCGTGTCGAAGTCGGGCTCACCCGTGGTCAGCCCGATCACGTCATGCCCCGCCGCGCGCATGGCGCGCACGCGCTGCCCGGCCATGGAACTTGGCGATGGTTTGATTCGGTTCAGTCTTTCGGCTATGCGTATCATTTTGCGGTTCCGGGAATCTCTACTGCTTGCGCGCCGCGGGTCAAGACTTTGATTCGACGCACAGGCGCATTGTAAATGTTGGCGCGGGTTGGGTTCTCGAAAATCTGAGCGACCAGGGCGGGCAAGCCATAGAGTTGAAAAAACGAAAACGGGAAGGGAAATCATGGCATCCGACCTGCCCGAGAAGGCTAGAGCGCTCGCCGCGCACCTGAACCCCTTCATGGAGGAGCATGTCGTATGGTGGCTTTGGGGCCGGAACCCGTCGGCCAGCTTGGCTCAAAAGAGAACGCTTCAATGACCGCAGTTGGCCGTAAGTGTGAATTGCCCGTGGAGCCCGAAAGCGGCCGCTGGTGCCGTCATGGGGGCCGTCAGGATCTTGTCGGCGACCCAGTAGTTGCCCTGGTACGTCTTGCCGTCGATTTCGCAGGTTACGGGGTAGCGCGGTGAGGTTTGGTCCGTGCCATATTTGCGATCCGCGAAGTTGCGGTAGAGTGGCGTTGATGTTGATGTTGATGTCAGTGTCAACCTCTGATTTACTTTCAGGCTTGCAACTTTCCAATAAGAGGATCGCCATGTCTGCCGCCAGTCCATTCATCGATGCCCGCGACTTCCTGCTCAAGCACCGCACCGACTATCTGGTCGCGACGCGCGATTTCCGGTGGCCAGTGCTGGAGGAGTTCAACTGGGCGCTGGACTACTTCGATACTATGGCGGACGGCAACGACAAGCCGGCATTGTGGCTGGTTGGCGAAGATGGGGCAGAGCAGCGGCGCTCGTTCGCAGAAATGTCAGCCCGCTCCAATCGTGTCGCCAACTGGCTACGTTCAATTGGCGTAAAGCGCGGCGACCGCATCTTGATGATGCTCGGCAATGAGGTGCCGCTTTGGGAGACCATGCTAGCCGCGATCAAACTGGGTGCCGTGCTGATTCCGGCGACCACCTTGCTTACGCCCGATGATTTACTCGACCGCTTTGAGCGCGGCAACGTACGTCACGTCGTAGTTGGAGCCGCCAATCTGGACAAGTTTGCGACCCTGGCCGGCAAATACACGCGAATCGCCGTGGGTGGGGTCGCACCCGGCTGGCACAGTTTCATCGACGCCGACGCCCATCCTGCGAGCTTCGCGCCGGACGGCCCAACCATGGCCACTGATCCGATGCTCCTCTATTTCACCTCCGGCACAACCTCAAAACCTAAACTGGTTTTGCATACGCAACAAAGCTACCCGGTCGGCCATCTGTCGACCATGTACTGGATCGGCCTAAAGCCCGGAGACGTGCACCTCAACATCTCTTCCCCCGGATGGGCCAAGCATGCCTGGAGCTGCTTCTTCTCTCCGTGGAACGCCGGCGCCTGCATCTTTATCTACAATTACGGCCGCTTTAATGCCAAAGCCATGCTTGGCGTACTCGAACGCTGTGGGGTCACCACCCTTTGTGCGCCCCCGACGGTGTGGCGCATGCTGATCCAGGAAGACCTCGCAAGCTACCGCGGGCGCCTCGAAATACGCGAACTTCTCGGTGCCGGGGAACCGCTCAATCCGGAAATCATCGAGCAGGTGAGAACGGCCTGGGGGATCACCCTGCGCGACGGATTCGGCCAGACCGAGACTACGGCGCTGGTAGGCAACTCTCCCGGTCAGGTACTGAAACCGGGGTCCATGGGAAGGGCGCTTCCGGGGTACCGGGTCGTTCTGCTCGACGCGGGGGGCAAGGAGGCAGACGAAGGCGAAATCTGTCTCGTCCTCGACCCGCGCCCGCTCGGACTGATGGTCGGCTACATGGATAGCGTCGAGAAGACGGCCGAGGCAATGCATGGCGGCTACTATCGCACTGGCGACGTGGCTAGTCGCGATGCCGACGGTTACATTACCTACGTTGGCCGCGCCGACGACGTCTTCAAGGCTTCGGACTACCGCATCAGTCCCTTCGAGCTGGAGAGCGCGTTGCTGGAGCATCCGGCCGTCGCCG
>Ga0182021_10011472_pt1 | contig 10517 bp, 11 predicted proteins | sample 612E3MmetaG_FD_120493 | JGI IMG/M metagenome (GOLD analysis project Ga0182021, IMG submission 120493) | Permafrost microbial communities from Stordalen Mire, Sweden - 612E3M metaG (Illumina Assembly) | ecosystem: Environmental > Terrestrial > Soil > Wetlands > Permafrost | place: Sweden... | reverse complement strand
CGGGGCCGGGCGGCGTGCCGGTCCTGGTGGTGCTCGCCGTCCCGGAAACCGACGTGCTCGCGGTGCGGCGCGCGGCGCGTCCAACCGACTGGGTGATGCTGCACCGGGGATCGCTTTCGTGGGCGGGTGACCCCGTTGCGGTGGCCGCGGGAGGGCCCGGCGCCGGCTCGCTCCGTTTCCTTGGCACACTCAGCCCCGCCGGTGGCGGCAGCACCATGCCGCAGCCGCTCGCTCGGGCGAGCGGCCGCATTCGCTACCTCGCCCACGGCGCCGAGCCCGCCGTCATCGGACCGGACGAGCCGGTGCCGAGTGCGGCGCCCTCGGGGCTGAGGCTGGGAGGGCTGCTGCGCCGGCTGCTGCTGGCCTGGGCGCTGCAGTCGCCGCCGCTACTGGACCGGCGCACCAGCGTGTCCGACCGGCTGCTCATCTGGCGCGACGTGCCCGACCGTCTGGCGCGCTTGTACCCGTTCGCGACCTTCGACGCGCCGCGACCGGTCCTCGCAGACGGCCGGCTGGTCTGGCTCGCCGACGGCTACCTGGCGTCGGCGCGCTTCCCGCTCGCGGACCACGTGGCCTGGAACGGCGACGAAGTGAGCTTCCTCCGCGCCGCGTACCTCGCGACGGTAGACGCCGTGTCCGGCGCCACGTGTCTCTATCTGCGCCCCCCCGACCTGACCTTCGCAGCGCGGCTCGCCGCCGGCACCGGGGCGCGCGCCCTGCCGAGCGACAGCCTGAGCACGGACCTGCGCCGGCACCTTGGCTACCCGGCGGGGCTGTTCCTCGCGCAAGCGCAGATGCTCGCGCGGCACCGAGGAGACACCGGGACGTCGGCGCGGCCGTGGGCGCTCGCGCTGCCCGGGAGCGCGACGCCCAAGGGTGCGGGCCCTGCGGCGCCGCGGCCGGTACTAGCGTTGCTGAGCATCGGTGGGGAGCCGCCGCAGTTGTGGCGCCTCCTCCCGCTCGCCGACGCCGCGGGGAACGCGCTCATCGGTATCGTCGCTGGAACGGCCAGGGCGGACGGCACGCTGTCGCTGCGCCTGGTGCGGCTGCCCGGCAACTCGTTCCCCACGATCGCCGCGGCCGAAAGCCGGATCTCCCTGTCGCCCGCCGTGGCCCGCGCAGTCGCGGAGGCTGCGGGCCCCGCGGGCACCGTGCGCCGGGGCGCGGTCGTCGCGATCCCGGTGGCGGGAACGGTGGCTTACGCCCAGTTCCTCTACGCCTCGTTGCGGCGCCAGGACGACCCGGTGCTTCCCTCGGGCGTGGCGGTGCTCGCCGCCGGGCGCCTCGGCGTGGGCGCCGACGCCGCGAGCGCGGTCCGCGCGCTCGCGGCGGCCGGGGAATCGTCCGCCGCCGAGGCAGGCACGCAGATCTCGCTCGCCGAGGCGAGGGCGGCATTCCTCGCCCTCGATTCCGCCGCGCGCCGCAGCGACTGGGTCCAATTCGGGCGTGCCTACGAAACGCTCCGCCGCGCGCTGGGAGCCGGCGGCACCGCGGCGCGACGCCCTTGAACACCGCGCGCACCTCCTCTAGTTTCGGCCGCCTGCGGGAGGCACAGTGACAGGACAGACGGTCGTCATCGCATTGGGAGGCAACGCGCTCGCGCCGGCCGGCGAACGCGCCACTATCGCCAATCAGTTCCGCCATACGCGGGAGAGCCTGGCACCGATCGTGGATCTGGCCCGCGAAGGGTGGCGGATCGCGATCGTGCACGGCAACGGGCCCCAGGTCGGCGACTCGCTGGCTCGCAACGAGATTTCGGCCGGCGAGGTCGAGCCGCTGCCGCTCGGCGTGCTGGTCGCGGAAACCGCGGGCTGGATCGGCTACATGATTCAGCAGTCACTCCAGAACGCGCTGGAGCGCGCCGGCATCGCGCGCGATGTGGTGACGGTCATCACCCAGACCGAAGTTGCGCCCGACGATCCGATGCTCCGGAAGCCGACCAAGCCCATCGGCCATGAGCTGTCGCCCGAGCGGCGCGAACGCCTGGCCAAGCACGGGGTCACGGTGGGCCAGGACGGGAGCGGCCGCTGGCGACGGATGACGGCGAGCCCGATCCCCATCGGCATCGTGGAAGCCCCCATCGTGAGGCGACTGGTCGAGCAGGATACGATCGTCGTCGCGGCGGGGGGCGGCGGCCCTCCGGTGTATCGCGATCCCGTGCTCCAGCTGGAGGGGGTGGACGCGGTCGTGGACAAGGACCGCACCGCGGCGATCCTCGCCACCGAGCTGCAAGCGGCGCTGCTGCTGATCCTGACCGACGTGCCAGCGGTTTACCGCGACTACGGCACGGACCGTGCGGCACGCATCCCGCGTATGACGGTCGCTGAAGCGGAATCCCTGCTCGACGCAGGGCAATTCGGCAGCGGCAGCATGCGTCCGAAGGTGGAGGCGGCGGTGGCCTTCGCCAGGAACGGAGGTCGGGCGATCATCGCGGAACTGAGTGAGGGGCTCGCCGCCATCCGCGGCGAAACGGGAACAACCATCGTGGACGAGGACTGATGAACATACACGAGTATCAGGCGCGCGAACTGCTGGCGCGCGCGGGCATCGCCGTGCCGCCCGGCGTGGTCGCGACGACCGCGGCCGAGGCGAGACGGGCGATGGAGCGTCTGGGCGTTCCGAGGGTCGTGGTCAAGGCGCAGGTGCACGCGGGCGGACGCGGCAAGGCGGGCGGCGTGAAGCTCGCCGACACGCCCGAACAGGCCGAGCGCCTCGCGTCCCAGATCCTGGGCATGAAGATCAAGGGGCTCACCGTCACCAAGGTGCTGGTGGTGCCCGCGACCGAGATCGCGAGCGAGGCGTACGTCGGCGTCATCGTGGACCGCGTGACCCGCTCGCCGGTGTTCATGGTGAGCCCGGCCGGCGGCATTGACATCGAAGAGGTGGCCGCCAAGACGCCGGAGAAGATCTTCAAGACCACGGTGGACGCGCGCTACGGGCTGCTGCCGCACCAGGCCATGGCGCTGGCGTTCCGGCTGTACACCGACGTGGCGCAGGTGCGCCAGGCCGCCGACATCCTGCAGAAGCTCTACCGCGCGTTCGTGGACGCGGGCGCGTCCCTCGCGGAGATCAACCCGCTGGTCGTGACGCCGAAGGGCGAGGTCGTGGCGCTCGACGCCAAGATCGCGGTGGACGACAACGAGCTGGAGCGGCGGCCGGCCATCGAGGAGCTCCGCGACGCGTCGGCCGAGGATCCCAAGGAGGTCATGGCCCGCGGCGCCAACCTCACTTACATCAAACTCGACGGCAACGTCGGCTGCTGCGTCAACGGCGCCGGCCTCGCCATGGCAACGATGGACCTGGTGAAGTACTACGGCGGCGATCCGGCGAACTTCCTCGACATCGGCGGCTCCTCGAATCCGGAGAAAGTCGTCACCGCGCTCAAGATCATCACCGCCGACCCGAACGTGAAGGCGATCCTGTTCAACATCTTCGGCGGCATCACGCGGTGTGACGACGTGGCCAACGGCATCGTGGCCGCGACCCGGCAGTTCACGGTGGACCGCCCGCTGGTGATCCGCCTCACCGGCACCAATGAGAAGGAAGCGGTGAAGATTCTGGAGGGCGTCGGGATGCGGGCCCTCACCGACATGGACGCCGCGGTCGAGCAGGCGGTGAAGCTGGCGAAGGGAGGGGCGGCGGCGTGAGCATCTTCGTTGACCAGAACACCCGGCTCGTGGTGCAGGGCATTACGGGCCGCGACGGCTCGTTCCATACCAAGCAGATGATGGAGTACGGAACACCCGTCGTGGCGGGCGTCACGCCCGGCAAGGGCGGTCAGAAGTTCGAGGGGAAGGTCCCGATCTTCAACACCGTCGCGGAGGCCGTGGCTGCCACCGGCGCGAACACCTCCGTCATCTACGTTCCCGCCCGCTTCGCGGCCGACGCCGTGTTCGAAGCGGCGGACGCGGGCGTCAAGCTGGTGGTATGCATCAGCGAAGGCGTCCCCGTCCTCGACATGACGCGCGTCTGGCCCTACCTGGTCGAGCGGGGCGTGCGGCTGATCGGCCCCAACTGCCCCGGCATCATCACGCCGGGCGTCGCGCGGGTCGGGATCATCCCGGGGAACATCTGCACGCCGGGGCCGGTGGGCGTCGTCTCCCGCTCGGGCACGCTGACGTACGAGGTCGTCTACCAGCTGACCCGCGCCGGGATCGGTCAGACCACCTGCGTGGGAATCGGCGGCGATCCGATCATCGGCACGAACTTCATTGACTGCCTCACCGCGTTTCAGGCCGATCCGGCCACGAGGGCGGTCGTGATGATCGGCGAGATCGGCGGCACTGACGAGCAGCAGGCCGCCGAGTTCGTGAGGGCGAAGATGAACAAGCCGGTCGTGGGTTTCATCGCCGGACAGACCGCGCCGCCGGGGCGACGGATGGGGCACGCCGGCGCGATCATATCGGGCAGCTCGGGCACCGCGGCTGAGAAGATCGCCGCGTTCGAGCACGCGGGCATCGCCGTGATGAAGCGGCCCGCGGACGTCGTGCCATTGGTCAAGCCGAAGCTGTGACGCTCGCCGCCCTCCTCGACCGGAGACGGGTGATCGTGCCGCTCGAAGCTACGAGCGTGCGCGAGGCAACCACCCAGCTGGCGCGGGCCCTGGCCCGCGCCGGCGCCGTCACCGACGAGGCGCGGCTGTCGGAGGTCCTGAAGAACGAATGGCCGGAGGACGTGGTGATGGTCGCAGGCCGCGCCTTCCTGCCGCACTTCCGGACCGACGCGGCCGGGGCACTGGCGCTGGCCATCGGCGTCGCGCCCCAGCCCATCTGCCGCGCCAACGACCCCAACCGCTGTGCGCGCGTGGTGGTCCTGATCGTCGCCCCGATACGGGAGGCGTCGGAGTACCTGCGCGCCATGAGCGCTGTGGCGCGCGCCCTGGCTTCCGACGAGGTCCTCGAGGGCCTGCACGCGGCGCGCACTCCCGACGAAGTGCTGGCCATCGCAGGCCTCAGGGACACCCCGGTGCCGGCCGAGGTGACGGTGCACGACGTGATGACGGCGAACGTCATGACGGTGGGGCCGGACAGCACGCTGGACGATGCCGCGCGCGAGATGCTCAGCCGCGGTGTCCGGGCGCTCCCGGTCACCGGAGCCAACGGTGAGGTGCTCGGCCTCCTGACCGACGGCCACCTCCTCAAGCACCTGCTCCCACAGACCGTGCAGCAGCTCTCGACCGGCCAGATGCAGGCGATCAAGCGGCGCACCGCCCGGGGCTCGCCGGTGGCGCCGCGCGAGGTGCACGTCCGCGATGCGATGGACCGCACCGTGCTTTGCCTGGCGGAAGACCAGACCATCGCCGACGTCGCCGCGCTGATGCTGGCCAGGGACGTTGACCGTTTCCCCGTCACCCGCGACGGCACCCTGGTCGGGTTCCTGACGCGCGGTGACATCGTCCGCAAACTCCTGGGGTACTGAACCGCCGATGCTCACGCTCGCGATCATCAAGCCCGACGCCATGGCGTCCGGGAAGGCAGGGAAGGTGCTGGCGCACCTCGAGTCGGCTGGATTCAAGGTCCGCGCGGCGCGGCTGGTGAGCCTTTCCGGCCCTCAAGCCGAGGCATTCTATGCCGTCCACCGCGAACGCCCGTTTTTCCATCCGCTGGTTGCCTTCATGACCTCCGGGCCTTGCCTGCCGCTCGCCCTCGACCGGGACGACGCCGTCGCCAAGCTCCGTGAGGTGATCGGCGCGACCGACCCAAAGGACGCCGCACCAGGCACCGTCCGTGCGCTCTACGCCGAGTCGAAGGAGCGCAACGCGATACATGCGTCCGACAGCCCCGAGAACGCGGGCCGCGAGGTCGGCTTCTTCTTTTCCGACCTGGACTTGGGGTAAGGCCGCGTAACCCCACTCCGCAGCGTTGACCCAAGCAGGACAAGGAGTTAGCTTCACCCGCCATGCTGCGTATCAGCCTCGCGGCGGTGCGCGAGGGTCCGGTCGCGATCGCCGATCAAGTCGCGCCTGACGATCCGCTCGTGGCCGCAACCGCTCTGACGCTCACAGTCCCGCTCGCCGTTGCGGGGCGGCTCAGCGCGGCTGGCGAGGGCAAGTACTACTGGCAGGCGACGCTCCGAACGGTGGTCAGGGCAGAGTGCCGCCGTTGCCTGGCACCCGTTGACGTCCCGATTGCCGAGTCGCTGGGCCTCGTCTTCGTGGAGGAGGAAGAGGCCGAGGGCGACGAGGATTGTTATCTGGTGCCCCGGCGGGCGTCCTTTCTGGACCTTTCCGAGGCCGTGCGGGAGGAATTGCTCCTCGCCGCACCGCAATTCGTGGAGTGCCGCGAGGATTGCCGCGGCCTCTGCCGGCGCTGCGGAGCCGACCTGAACGCCGGGCCCTGCGGCTGCGCACCCGAAGTGGACCCACGGTGGGAAGCGCTCACGAAGTCACATCGAGAGGAATGAGGCATGGCGGTCCCGAAGAGAAGGACATCGAAATCCAAGAAGCGGATGCGGCGCACGCACTTCAAGGCGAAGGTCCCCACGCTCTCCCCCTGTCCGAAGTGCGGGGAGATGCGCCGCCCGCACCGCGTATGCCCCAATTGCGGCTTCTACAAGGGCGAGAGGCGGATCGAGATCGAGGACTGAGTGATTCGCATCGCCATAGATGCGATGGGGGGCGACCACGCCCCCGCCGTGCCGGTCGCGGGCGCCGCCCTCGCACTGGGCGAGTTGCCGGCGGACGTCACCGTCCAGCTCGTCGGCCAGCCGCGGCTCATTGAGCGTGAGCTGGAGCGGCACGCCGCCGATCGCGCCCGCGTGGAGGTTATCGAGGCGCCCGACACGATCGCGATGGGAGAGAAACCTCTTCAAGCCATCCGATCCAAGCCCAACTCCTCCATAGCGATAGGCATCGGCCTGCAGAAGGCCGGCAACTCCGATGCGTTCATCAGCGCCGGGAACACCGGCGCCGTCATGGTGGGCTCCACGCTCATCCTGGGGCTTCACCACGGGTTCGAGCGGCCCGCCATCGGCACGACCTTCCCGACCAGCCGGCAGTCGGTGCTGGTGCTGGACGCGGGGGCCAACGTGGATTGCTCACCCTCGGAGCTGGTGGGGTTCGCGCATCTTGGCGTGTTGTACGCGCGCGATGTGATGGGCCGGGCCAACCCGGCGGTGGCACTCCTCAACATCGGCGAGGAAGAGGAGAAGGGGAACGCGGCCGCCAAGGCGGCGCATCGCCTGCTCCGGACGAGCGGCCTGCCCTTCGTGGGCAACATCGAAGGCCGCCACATTCTCCTGGGCCGCTCGGAGCAGGGCGACTTCGACGTCGTCGTGTGCGACGGTTTCGTGGGCAACGTGCTGCTGAAGTTCTACGAGTCGCTGGGGCGGCTTCTCCATGGCCTGGTGGAGCGGGAACTGGGCGCAGCCACCGCGGGGAACGAGTCCATGACCCGGATCTGGCGCGCGCTCGACTATGCCGAGTACGGCGGCGCCCCGCTGCTCGGCGTCAAGGGCGTCTCGATCATCTGCCACGGCCGCTCCACGGCCAACGCCATCCGCAACGCGGTGCGGTTGGCGGTCGAGGCGACGCAGCACCAGCTCGTGCAGCACATGAGCCGCGAGTTCGCGGCAGCAGGGAAGCCGGCGTGAAGGCGCCCGCGGTCGCCTTCGCCGGCCTGGGAGCGCTGGTCCCGTCCCGGGTCGTGACCAACGCCGACTTCGAGAAGACGCTCGACACGTCGGACACTTGGATCCAGGAACGGACCGGCATCCGGGAGCGGCACTTCGCGGGGCCGGGGGAGACCACGTCGGGCATGGCCCGGGACGCGTGCCTGCTGGCGCTGGCGGACGCGAAGCTTGAGGCGGCGGACGTGGACCTCATCGTGGGCGCGACGGCGTCGCCGGACCGGCTGCTGCCGTCCATGGCGTGCGACGTCCAGGCGCTGATCGGCGCCAGGCAGGCCGCCGCGTTCGACGTAATCGCCGCGTGTCCAGGATGGATCTACGCCCTCACGGTCGCCAAGGCGATGATCGAGGCGGGGTCGGCGCAGCGCGCCCTGGTGGTCGGCAGCGAGAGGCTGAGCGCGATCACCGACCAGACCGACCGGGCGACGGCCGTGCTGCTGGGCGATGGCGCCGGGGCTGCCGTCCTCGTCAAGGCGACGGGGGAGTCGGGCATCCTCTCGAGCTATCTGAAATCGGACGGCACCCTGGCGGAGCTGCTCTACCGGCCGGGGGGCGGCGCGGCCCACCCGCCGAGCGAGGCGCTGCTCAAGGACCACAGCTACTACCTCAAGATGGCCGGCCGCGAGGTTTTCAAGGCCGCGGTGAAGGCGATGGCGGAGGCCGCGCAGTGCGCCCTCGACCTGGCGGGCGTCACGGCCGACCAGCTGAGCCTGCTGGTGCCGCACCAGGCGAACATGCGCATCATCCAGGCGACGGCCGAGCACGCGCACATGCCGATGGAGAAGGTCTTCGTGAACGTGGATCGCTACGGCAACACCAGCTCCGCCTCGATCCCCCTCGCGCTCGACGAGGCGCGCAAGTGCGGCCGCCTCAATCCCGGAGACCTCGTGCTGCTGGTCACGTTCGGCTCCGGGTTCACCTGGGGAGCGATGGTCGTCCGCTGGTGAGCGTCGGCCTGCTCTTTCCGGGCCAGGGCTCGCAGCGCGTCGGGATGGCGAAGGACCTCGCGGAGGCGTTCCCGGAGGCGCGCGCGGCGCTGGAGACGGTGGACGAGGCGCTCGGCATCCGGCTCTCAGCCGTCATGTCGGATGGCCCGGAGGAGCTGCTGACCCGCACCGACCACGCGCAGCCCGCGATCCTGGCGCATTCGGCGGCGGTATGGGCGGTGGTGGCGTCGCGCCTCGCAGGGAGCGTGGCGGGGGCCGCCGGCCACTCGCTCGGAGAATACAGCGCCTACCTCGCAGCCGGCGCGCTCGGGCTGGTCGAGGCGGCGAGACTGGTGCGCAGGCGTGGCGAACTGATGCACGAGGCCGGCACGGCCCGCCCCGGAACCATGGCGGCCGTGATGGGGCTGGACGCGGAACGCGTGACCGCGGTGTGCCGGGAGGCGAGCGGACCGGACGGGGTCGCGGTGGCCGCGAACCTGAACGCCCCGGACCAGATCGTCATCTCGGGCGACCCTCGGGCTGTCGAGCGCGCGGGCGAGCTGCTCAAGGCGGCGGGAGCCAAGCGCGTGATCCCGCTCAAGGTGAGCGGAGCGTTCCACTCGCCCCTGATGGCGCCGGCCGCCGCGCGATTCGGCGAGGCGCTCGGCGCCGCGGCGCTGGCCGCTCCCGCCTTCCCGGTCGTGGCCAACGCCAGCGCCGAGCCGGTGCGCGACGCCGCGACGGCGCGGCGCCTCCTGGCCGCGCAGCTCACCAGCCCGGTGCGCTGGGTCGAGTCGGTGCGGGCGCTGGCCGGCCTGGTGGGCGACGGTGCGACGTTCGTGGAGGTGGGGCCCGGCAACGTCCTGGCCGGCCTCGCCCGGCGCATCGTGGCGGGCGGGCGCACCCTGAACCTCGGCACGGCCGCCGAGGTCCGCTCGTACCTGGAGGCGGCGTGAACCTCGACCTCGACGACAAGGTGGCGATGGTGACGGGCGGAGGCCGCGGCATCGGCCGGGCCATCGCGTCGGAGCTCGCCTGCGGGCTCGGGGCGCGGGTGGCCGTGCTCGACCGCGACTACGAGCACGCGCTGGAGGTCGCGGCGGCGATCGCGTGCGGCGCCACCGGCTTCCGGGTGGACGTCACCGACCCGGCCGCCATCGAGGCGTGCGTCGCCGCGGTGGAGCGGGACCTTGGTCCTATCGAGGTTCTCGTCAACAACGCCGGCATCACCCGCGACAGCCTGCTGGCGCGCCTCTCCGAGGAACAGTGGGACGCGGTGATGGACGTGAACCTGAAGGGCGCCTACCTCACGATGAAGGCCGTTTCACGCGGGATGATGAAGCGCCGGTCGGGCCGGATCATCAACATCGCGAGCATCGTCGGCCTCGTGGGCAACAAGGGGCAGTCGAATTACGCGGCGTCCAAGGCGGGGCTCATCGGCCTGACCAAGGCCGTCGCGAAGGAGCTTGCGCCGCGGAACATCCGGGTCAACGCGGTGGCTCCCGGGTTCATCGAAACGGACATGACCGCGGGGCTCTCGGCCGAGGCCCGCGAGGCACTGAGCGCCCAGATCGCGCTGGGGCGGCTGGGAACGGCGCAAGACGTGGCCTCTGCGGTGGCCTTCCTCGCATCGGATGCCGCGGCGTACATTACGGGACAGGTCATCGTGGTTGACGGTGGGATGGTGATGTAGCAGGGCTCACCCTTTGGAGGGACGTAACTCTCATGGCCGACATGGCGAATCTCGAAGCCCGAGTGAAGGACATCATTGCCGAGGAGCTGGGCGTCGAGCGGGAGAAGCTCACCAACGAGGCGAGCTTCATGGAGGATCTCGGCGCCGACAGCCTCGACACGGTCGAGCTGGTGATGGCCTTCGAGAAGGAGTTCGACCTCGACATCCCGGACGAGGAAGCGGAGAAGCTCCGCACCGTCGGGGACGCCCTCACGTACCTGCATCAGCGGATG
>Ga0182021_10011471_pt1 | contig 10518 bp, 9 predicted proteins | sample 612E3MmetaG_FD_120493 | JGI IMG/M metagenome (GOLD analysis project Ga0182021, IMG submission 120493) | Permafrost microbial communities from Stordalen Mire, Sweden - 612E3M metaG (Illumina Assembly) | ecosystem: Environmental > Terrestrial > Soil > Wetlands > Permafrost | place: Sweden... | reverse complement strand
TTGGTCACCCGCGCAATGACCACTTTCCAGCCCTGATCGGCAAACTTGGCCAGGGTACCGCCGCACATGGCTGCGGCATCGTCCGCGTGAGGGATAACTGCCAGGATCGTTTTGTTCATGATTCACCTACCCCGCGTCAAGATAGCTCTGCCGCACGCAGCTGGATCTTCTGGATGGCGGCCAACACCAGCTGCATGTCTTTTTCACTGCCCAGCAGGACGGGCTGGGGGAGCCAGACGGTCTCCCAGGCTGCCTGGGCCGTATTGGAAAATTTCGCTTGCAGGAAGTGGAAATCCTGTTTGGCCTGCTCGCCGGAGAGGCGCTTGCGGAATTCTCCGCTCTGGAAAACAGCCATTTCATGGAGCGGCGGATAACTGTCCTGGGTGGGGAAGCCCTCGGCGTTTAACGCCTCGACAAAGCGGGCGATCGGCAGGTTGGCAAAAGCCAATCTGTCATAGTGGAAGATGTAGGCGTAGTGACCGTTGCAGGTGCAACGCGGATCCTCTGTCTGAGGGGTGATGCCTTTGATATGGGGCAGCTCGTGGTCCAGGTAAGCCGAGTTGCGCCTCCGGACCGCACGCTGATCATCTGCCCGCTTGAGCTGGCAGCGCAGGATCGCACCCTGCCACTCGCTCAGCCGGTAATTGGATCCATATATAAAGTGGGAATAGTCCCATTCTCCAGGCATGCGCCCGCAGTCATGGATCGAACGCGCCGTGCGCTCCAGTTCGGGGTTGTTTGTGATGATCATGCCGCCCTCCCCAGCCGTCATCAGCTTGCTGGCCTGGAAACTGAACGTACCGATATCTCCGATGGCACCGATCTTGCGGCCTTTCCATTCGGTGCCGTGGGCATGCGCGCTGTCTTCCACCAGGTAAAGCTTATGCTTTCGGCAGATCTCCTGGAGCGCATCCAGATCGGCGGGATGCCCGCCCATGTGGACGGCAATGATCGCTTTGGTCCGGCTGGTGATGGCAGCTTCAGCCAGCCCCGGGTCGATGCAGTAGGTGTCGGGAGTGCAGTCGACCAGTACCGGCATGGCACCGGCGGTAAGAACTGCGCTGGCGGTGGCGATGAAGGTGAAGTCAGGGACGATCACCTCGTCACCCGGGCCGATGCCCAGGGCAGCGATGGCTACCTCCAGTGCAGCTGTCCCATTTGTGACCGCGATCCCGTATCTGGCCTGATGGTAGCTGGCAAACTCCTGCTCGAAGGCCAGCGTCTGCGTGCCGGGCGTGCGCCACCAGACCCGGCTCTCCAGCACGTCCAGGAGTGCCTTTTTCTCCGCCTCGTCATACTGGGGCCATTCCGTCCAGCTGCCCGGATGCAATGGGTTTCCACCTTGGATCGCAAGCTTGTCCATCCAACACCTCCTGAATCAAATGTTTTCATTCGTTCAGAACCACACCCCATATTTCTTTTTTGGCACCCAGTTTCATTCCTTATTTCGGGAAGGTGTCGGTTGATTGATCCTTCCTATGCCTGGCGATGGTCACCTGGGGTGGTTTGTCCACCGTGATTTTTTCAACTGCGACCATCCGCTCTTTTTAGCTGAGTTTACGGACCATGTAAAAATCTGCTGTGTTGTACAGCGTTTCAATGATGGTCCCCAGTACCGCGGCCCGCTGGCCGAGGTTGGAGGCGACCAGCTGCGGGCGGATGGGGATCACCCCCTCGATCCGCTGATAGATCGGTTCGATCAGCAGGTCAGCAGACCTGGCAACCCCTCCGCTCAGGACGATCATCTCGGGGTCATAGCAAACCGTCAGGGCCGCCACGGTCTGGGCAAGATAATCCACGGTATCCGCAATGATTGGCCGGGACCACTCTTCGCCGCGGCGGAAGGCGTTAAAGACATCTTCGGCGCTCAGGGCAGCCAGTTTCTCCGCTGGAAGGCTGGCCTGCAGGGCTTCCCGGGCTCGAGTGGCTATGCTGGCACCGGAAGCAAGCGATTCCAGCGCACCGATCCCTTCACGCCGGACGCCCAGGTGCGTGCGGTCTGGCAGCAGGAAGCCTATTTCTCCGGCGGTCAGGTGGGATCCGCGGTAGACGGTCCCGTCGATGATCACACCGGCTCCGATACCGCTCCCCACGATCATCAGGACCAGGTTGGTGCAATTCTGCCCGACCCCAAACCACATTTCCCCCAGGGCTGATAGATTGACGTCGTTATCCAGGATCACCGGTAAATGAAAGCGTTCGTTCAACCTCTCCTTCACGGGGAAATTGCGCCATTCCAGGGTGGGTGCCCATTGCACCTGCCCGTCCTCGGTATACGTGATCCCAGGAGCGCCGATGCCGATGCCGCGGATGTGTTTGCCGGTTTCCTGGGCAGCCTGCAGCAGCTGGTCGATGATCTCGACCAGCGGCTCATAGCGGATGTTCCCGGGTGGATCCTGCAGAAGGGAGGCTTCCTTCAGGATATTGCCTGCCAGGTCTGCCACCACACCATATAGGCGGGTCTCGTTCATGTCCACCCCGATCACCAGGTGCCCTTCGGCATTGAACTCCAACAAAGGCCGTTTCCGCCCGCCGCTCCATTCCTTCTGCCCGGTCTGGCGGATCAGGTCCTCGGCGGTCAGCTCCTCGACTATCCGTATGACGGTCATCAGGCTTACTTGTAGAGATTCGGCGATCGCAGTGCGGGCGATGGGACCCTCACGGCGAATGACGTCCAGCACGGCAGAACGATTGATCCCGCGCATTTCGGTCGCAGTAATAGTGGGTGTGAGTCTCAAGAGGAAGCCTTTTGGCTTATTACTAACATCGAGTGATACTTATTCACACATAGTTAATAAGTATTATACAGAAGAGAAATATGAAATTCAAGAGGCAATCCTGACTTTCGGGAACAGGGTCGGTCATTAAGTTAATACCTTCAATACTGGATCAGACTGACAACCGGGTCTCATGAACCAGCTCACTTTACCAAGGAGAATGGGGCGAGAAGTAATTTTTTCTTTCATCCTATTTTTGGTTTTTATATGTCCAATGATTTACATAATCCCCATTTTTGTGTTTCTCGCCTGGATTTGATTCCGGACGATGAATCCACGTTTCCCTGACTTAGCCAGGCCGATTAGTTTACAGCATTCCAATCGGACGATGTGACGTTCTACATTAGATCATCTAATTCACAGAAGGAGACGAATCAGGATCAACCGGATTGACTTCGAAGGTTATCTTACTCACAAATACCTGAAATTGAGAATGGGTCGTAGCAATGAAAGAGCCTATAATGGTATCAAATAGAGGTGATATGAAACGAATACCGTTTGTTATTGTCAGCCTATCCATCCTGGCTTTCGCCTGCAATCTCTCAACGATCACACCCGCGGTCAGTACCCAGTCGTCTGTTCCATCTATGGTTAATACCCAACCTTCTGCCCCACCGACGGAAACGCTTGGGATGGCAACCGATACTCCTCCAGAGTCGCAGGCGAATGTCACCTGTAACGAGCTGTCCTTCTACCTTGACCCGTTGGTAGCCTTCCACTATACCTGCGCCACGGTACCTCAACAACTGGTCGGAATTGGCGCCCACCCGCAGTATACCCAGGTAATCCTGACAACGTATCAGACCGGCAGTTCCGTGTCCCCGGAGATCGATGTGTTCTCTGTCCAGAGCTACAATGAGGATTTTCCCCCCGATGGGATCAGCAAGTTCCAGTCGGATCTACAGGCGCTGATTGATGGAGGAACACCGGGGGACAGCCTGCCTTTCCTGAATCCGGATGAATCCGCCCAGATCATCCATGCCCAGTACCAGGTTCTCCATGGTCCCAGCGGAAGCGGCATACGCTATCTTACCGAGTCTGCTCAGAACTATGCTGTGATTGACAATAATGACCTGTTCTACACCTACCAGGGATTGACAAGCGACGACAAGTATGCGATCACGGCCATTCTACCCGTCTCCAACCCAATCCTTCCCAATCACGGCGATACCTATCCCGGCGGTGAGACCTTTCAACAGTTCAGTGATGCCTTCAATACCTATATTGCTGATACAAAAGCCCAGTTGGATGCACAGGCTCCCACTAACTATTCCCCCAGCCTTGGCCTGCTGGATGCCCTGATCCAGAGCATTCACATCCAACCATAGGATATAACTGAAAAAGGAGTTATCTATGGTCCCTCCCAAATATAAAAACCCTTTGACGCTTAAAGAAGGGGTCAAATATTATTTGATGGCGAAAAAAGAGGATGGTTCACAGCTCTATTCCGAAGTGATCTTCAGCTCCTATTCGCCGGCCCCTGTATTTGTACATGTAAAAGACTCATCGGGCCGCAGCCTGCATGTTCTCAGGGAAGAATTGTTTGAGAAGGACACATCGCCGGAATAAGGCCGGTACCTATGGTGAAAACGAAATTTATCACAAAGCGTGATGGGCGGGTCGTTCCGTTCACTCAGGACAGGATAACCAATGCCATCTATCGAGCTGCGGTGGCTGTCGGTGGAAGAGATAAAAAAACCGCGCAGACTCTCAGCGACCAGGTCGTCACGATCGTGGATGATATCTATGCACCGGATAAAGTACCATCCGTGGAAGAGATCCAGGATATTGTTGAGAAGGTTTTGATCGAGAATGGCCATGCGAAGGTTGCGAAGGAATATATCCTTTACAGGGATGAGCGCAACCGGAGCAGGCTTCAGGGAAAATCTACATCCGAGCAGCACAAGGACAACATTCCCTGGGAAAAGTTATGGTCGGTGCTGGATTGGGCGGTGGATCACGGCCTTAATACCATCGAAGGGTTGAATAAACGAATAAAAAATGGGGAATTACAGGATATTGTGATGGAGTCGGAAACAGCCTATTCCCAGGACATCACCAGCGTGGAAAACTCTATTTTGGAAAAACGGGACGAAACAAAATTGGTGATCTTCGCCGGGCCATCCTCATCCGGTAAAACCACCACAACCCGGAAAATAGCCCTCCGGCTAGCTGAAAAAGGGATCACTTTCGTGGAGTTGAATCTCGACAATTATTATTTTGACCTCGAGCTGCATCCAAAAGATGAATTCGGTGATTACGATTTTGAAACCCCCCAGGCTCTGGATATCGAGCTGATCAACCGCCACATCCGGGATCTGCTGGACGGAAAAGAGATCCCGATGCCATCTTATGATTTTAAGACAGGGAAACGCACCCACCAGACCACACCCACTCATATATTAAAAAACGATGTCATCCTGATCGACAGCCTGTATGGCTTATATCCCCCTCTTACCGAGGGGGTGAAAAGCGGTTCCTTTAAAGTGTATATTGAGCCGTTATTACAAATGAAGTGTACCAATGGGGAATACGTCCGGTGGACGGATAACAGGCTCATGCGCAGAATGCTCCGGGATGCCACCTACCGGGCCTCTGATTACGGGCAAACATTAACCCACTGGCATTATGTCAGGTCGGGAGAGTTAAGGAATATCATGCCCTATATTTCTTCAGCCGATTATATTGTAAATAGTGGAATGCCATATGAGCTGTCAATATATCAACCAAAGTTAGTCGGATATTTTGAGAAATGGTCGCAGGAGTTTAAGGAAGATGCACTTCGACAGGATGCCTACAACCGGGCCTCTCGAGTTTATGCTTTGTTGAAAACCATCCTCCCAACCGCGGATGATACGATCGTCCCGTTTGACTCTGTAATCAGAGAATTCATCGGGGGGCTTGATTTATCAAGTTAAAACGAGCATTTGATAATTGTATTAAAAGCGGAATGGATGGATGTTCCCCGTGCAGATACGACTTACCCTGGCCTGAAACGCGACGGGGTCAATCCCGAATCGCAACGCTCCAGGTGGACGGCCATACACGGGACCAGAAACAGAAATTGATTTTCCCCCAGGCCGGGGATGGATGAAGCCGTTCCCACTGCGGGAGTCGTGTTTTCCGGCCCCCCATTGCTATGAATCCATTGGCTCCATGTGGATCAAGACGGTATCCAGGTCGGGGATCTCCCCTCGCAAGGCAGCTTCCATCTGCTCGGACAGCTCGTGGGCATTTTGGATGGAAGTTTCCCCTTGCAACAAGCAGTGGAATGTGATATTCAGCCGGTCTTTTTCTTTCAGTAACGTGATCTCATGGATTTCACAATGGATCCCCATGACCTGGGGCAGTTTCAGAATGAGCTGTTCTATTATTTCATCGTGGTAGAAGACAGCCTGGGTGGGACGATCGATCTGCCCTTGGACGGGTTCCAGGTGAGTTAACACCTGGTCGAAACCGGGAAGTGTATCGGAGATGGCCTTCTCGAAAGCGCTGGCCCGGGTGTGAGCTTCTTCGAGCTGTAATTCATCCTTGATATCTAGATGTACGGTGAGGATCCGCTGGCCGCCCACTTCAGAGACATGAATATGATGTACGCCCAGTCCGAACCGGTCGCCGAGCGCGTGCAGAGCTTCTGTCAGGTTCTCGCCTTCCATCTGAACCGGTTCGATATGCACCAGTACGCTGGCATGGGGCAGCAGATCCTGCACGGCTTTTTCTGCCTGATCGGCGATCTGGTGGGCATGTTCCGAGCTCGTACTGCGGCTGACGGCCAGGGTCAGATCGGCAAAGTACTGTGCCCCGCTCCGACGCACGCGCACCTGGCGGACCTCTTCGACCCCCGGGAGCCGGGCCGCACGCCTGATTTCATCCTGCAGGTTTTCAGGCACTTCATCCAGCAGCACGCCCACCGCCCGGCGCCCAAGCCGCAGAACGGAGATGGCCACGATCGTGGCTACCGCCAGCCCGGCGATGGAATCAGCCTTTGCCAGCCAGGGAATATTGAATTGATCGGCAGCCATGACCACTACCAGGCCTAAAATCACCACCGCCGAGGACCAGATGTCATTCCTGAAATCCAGCGCCTCCGCTTCCAACGCCTGGCTGTCATATTTCTTTGCCACATGGCTGAGGCGCCTTGCCAGGATAATATTGACGATAATTGCAACAACCATGACCAGGAATGACCAGATGGAGGCCTTCACGGACACTGACTTGAAGAAAAGCCGCTGGATCGCCTCGTAGAAGATGCCGGCGCAGGCCGCCAGGAGCAGCAGCACTTCCCCCAGGGCCGAGAGATTTTCGACTTTTCCATGGCCATAGGTATGAGAGCGGTCCGCCGGACGGCCGGAAACCTTTACGGCAAAGAAGGTGACCCCGGCCGCGACCAGATCCATCAAAGAGTGGGCAGCTTCTGCCAGCAATCCCAGGCTGCCGGTTAAGATGGCCACGGTGGCCTTAACCAGAGTCAGAAAGCCGACGGCCAGTATGGAAGAGAGTGCAGCCCGGTTTTTTTCTTTGTTGGTGACGGTTTCATTCGTGCCCATAGGGTTCCCTGGCAATTCATATCGGCAGAAGCCGAGCAGGCTAACTAAAAAATCTCCTGACGCACCAGGAGGTTTCCAGACCGAACAATCCAACCATAACATGGACTGTGGTTACCTCCTGGTTGAGTTTTGGCACTGTGGATCGTAGGGTTTGCTGTCCCAGCCACTTTGAGCGGAGCCTTAAGCCGGCCCAGCCTGGTCTACCCCTTGGAGTCTCTCGACCTTTCGGGGCAATGGCCTGTATATCACACAGACGCCTCACCTAACGAGGGTATTTAGGTTGAAGGCAATATACTCGCTGGTTTTAATTTAGTCAAGATGCTTTACGAAGGTTCAGATATCCCTTTCTGGATCTGTTTGACCAACCTTTATCCGCCAGCTTGAGGGGCCTTAACATGACCCGATCGAATGTCCGAAGACTTTTTTTCTCTCTCCTGGTCAGCGAGCCTTTGTTCCATCGTTTCCCGGTCTTTTCCATGGCTGACTTAGGGCGAACACCCCGACCCGCCGGCGTGTTTCCCGGGAAAGTTAAATGACAAATTCGGCCATGGTCGTTTTAAACGCCCGGGTGTTCAATTCTTCCAAGGATAAATTGGTAAGTTCCTTAGACATAACCTCGACCGCCCAGGGACCAGCATACCCCATATTTTGGACACAGCGGATCAAACCCTGGATGTCGTATTCGCCTTCTCCGCAGAATCGTCTGGCCCGGGATGGATCGTGATGAGGACTGCCCGGCAGGGTTCCATCGTTCAGCTCAAGGTTGATCAGATACTTCAAGGGAATTCGACTGATTTCTGAGTACGGTATTCCAAGATTCACTACCTGGATGATATCCAGGATGAGGCCCCCGTTCTTCGCTCCGGCGGTTTCCACCATGGTGATTGCATCTATTAGATTGTCGATCATCGCACAACCCATCAGCTCAAAGCCGATCGTGGCACCGTAATTCTCCGCCTCGCGGCACAACGCCGCGAACGCCTCAATCACCCGGGGCACCGGACAGGGGCTATTGTAGAAATCCCCGATCTTGACATGTTTCGCCTGCAGGGCTTCGGATGCCTCCAGGAGTCTTCTTTTCCGGCTGTCCGATTCCGCCTTCCGACCCCCATCCAGGAACCAGTCCGTGAGAAACTCCAGTTCCACGTATTTCATCCCGTTGTCGTCCAGGATCATTTTCATTTCTTTAAGCTGCCGGTGCAGGGTGATGTGTTCCAGGTCCGTATGCCAGATCCCAACCCCTTTAAAACCAGCCCTGGCTGCGGCTTCCACCCTATCTTTGAAATCATGGGGGCTGATCTCCCCATCACCCGGGAAGACCCCGGCGGTCGTCCAGAACAGATTCATCAACTCGATGGCATTCTTCACGGGACCGTCCCTTCCAAACCTCTCGACCGGATGCTCCTATTATAGTCACAAGAGAACCCACGTTGCCCTTTGGATCAATTCCCTTTTCCGCGCCATCCAGGTATAAGGTCCAATACGGATTGTCCTGACCGATGATCATAATTATATATGAAACGGAACTACCAGCTTGCTATTTACAGACTGGTTGGTTTTCCCCCGACTGTAAAAGTGAAGAATAGCACCGGATCTGTTTGTGAGCGGATGACCAGGCCGGCGCTTTCGAATACAGCCCGCACCCGGGTCCGCGAGAGGGGATGTCCATGAGCCGCCAGGCTCATGTCGGCCAGCACGAACAGTCCGCCCGGGCGCAGGACCCGCGCAGCCTCGCGCCCCCCTGAGCCTGGTCGCTCCAATGGTGAAAGGAGACCGTGCTGGTGACCAGGTCGACCGAGTCATTCTCCAGGGGCAGGTGCTCTGCCGGCGCTAGGTAGATCGTTGCGCTGGAGATCTGCTCGCGCGCCTGGGCAACCATGCCTTCGCCCAGATCGACCCCCACCAGGGCGGCCGAAGGCCAGCGTGCCTGCATCCTGCGCAGCAAACGGCCGGTGCCGCAACCGATGTCCAGGATGCCTGTAGGTGTAAAGTCGTCAGGGATGCGCTTCAATACCCCACGGTGAACACGGTCGAAGAACAGCCACTGCGGAAAAGAACGTTCGTAAGTCTTTGACCACCGATTGAAGTGTGCACGTTCGTTGATATCCTTGGATTCAGGCATGGGATCCCTCAAGCTTTTAATAATCGCAGGACCATCGCAGGCGACGGGAGGAAATTGGAGGAGCAGGCAGATTGGATGAACATCCCCTGGGTGAACCGGGTGATAGCCAGACCCTGGATGGTGGCGATGAAGGTCATTGCCAGCTCCTCCGGGTTTCCCCGGACGACCTAGCTGGCAGCCTGGCCGGTTTTGATTAGTTCGATCAGGTTTGAATTGACCTGTTGGCCGAGGGTTGCCACGAACTTGCCAGCATCAACCGGGGTGTCCTGGTTGACCGCGATTGGGTTAAGGCTAGCATGTACTCGGGGTGGATGACCAGACCCTGGAGCATGCGGTCGGCGATGCGGGTCAGGTATTCCAGTCGCAGATCTTAACTTTCCAGGATACCGGTGGGTAGACCATAATAATTGCTCATGTTGCCATTTTATGAAAACTTGCTTTTAGTGCCGGATAGAGTTCGCAGTAAAGCGGATATGTCTTGCGATAGGTATCTACCTGGACCGGATCAGGGGTAGTGCTACCCGTGATCTGAATCGCCGATTTACAGGCGGAGATCACATCCGGCCAATTGCCTGCCCCAACACCTGCCAAAAGCGCCGCACCATATGCCGCCCCTTCGCTTGTGTTCACCGTGACCAGTTCGGCTTCCAGACTGGAGGACAGGATCTGTCGCCAGAGTGCACTCTTTGTTCCTCCGCCGGAAGCGCGTACCTGGCGGATTTCGCCAAGACCTGCGTTCCGGATAAGCGTAAAGATATCTTTTAACCCAAAGGATACGCCTTCCAGCACAGCTCGCGTCATGTGCCCCCGTCCATGGCGTAAGGTCAGCCCAATAAAGGCTCCGCGCGCCAGGGGATCTGGATGTGGGGTTCTCTCGCCGGAGAGGTATGGCAGGAATTGAAGTCCTTCGCAGCCTGCTTTCACCGGTTCAGCTTCTTTCAGCAGATCATCAAAGCTCATATCCGGGGCGAGCGTATCGCGGTACCACTGCAGACTGCCAGCCGCGCTGAGCATGACGCCCATTAAATGCCACATTCCGGGCAGGGCATGACAGAAGGCATGCAGTCGCCCT
>Ga0182021_10011470_pt1 | contig 10519 bp, 7 predicted proteins | sample 612E3MmetaG_FD_120493 | JGI IMG/M metagenome (GOLD analysis project Ga0182021, IMG submission 120493) | Permafrost microbial communities from Stordalen Mire, Sweden - 612E3M metaG (Illumina Assembly) | ecosystem: Environmental > Terrestrial > Soil > Wetlands > Permafrost | place: Sweden... | reverse complement strand
TCGATTGCTCGTGTCATCGGGAGAGATTCAACAGTGAGACTTTGCTCGCCATCGTCAAGATTTTGTCCGAATTCGGATTTTTTCAACCCGGTGGCGAGATAGATATGCAGCACTTCGTTGCAGAATCCGGGAGTTGTATACATCGCAGTTAATTTTATGAACTTCTCTGCAGTGTAGCCGGTTTCTTCCATGAGCTCGCGTTTCGCACAGTCCAGGGGATCTTCGTTCGGTTCAAGTTTTCCTGCGGGGGCTTCTAATACAAATATTTTAAATGGATACCGGTATTGTCTCACAAGAAGAATATCTCCATTGTCAAAGAACGGAATGACGACTCCTCCGCCTGGATGAGAAATTATTTCGCACTTGCGAATATTTCCATCCTGTTCTTCCATATCTTCGATAACAAGATCGAAAATGCGTCCATGAAATATTCGTTCGGACTTAATCGTTTTTGGCAGAAACATTCGGAATAGGTGATGAGAGTTGAACAACATGTTGTGCATAACCGGAAGATATACCTTCCTTCATAAACGCAATGTAAATCTGTTCACGGAGGGATGCTTCTATGCGGCCCTTCTTTTTCCAATTGTCGGTACGTGCAATCAGTTGAAGTGTGCAGGATGATTCTCCCATAACTCTAAAAAAGAATTCCGGTGCAGGTTGCTTCAGGAGATCGGAGTGTTGAATCGCAAATCCAAGCATTAATTCTCGGACATGATCAATAGAGGTTCCGTAAGCAACAGTTACTTCCACAAGAACGCGGATTTCCGTTCCTGGATATGAATAATTGATCACTTTTGCTTTCGTCAATTCAGCGTTTGGACTAACAATGAGATTGTTGTCGAAGTCGAGAATCGTCGAACTGCGGAGTCCGATCTCGTGGACATCGCCGATTTCACCGGTTGGAAGTTTGATACGATCACCGATACGGAATGGCCGATCAATCATAATTACAAATCCGGCGATCATATTGGCAAGAGTTTCCTGTGCTGCAAGGGCAACAGCCACCGAGCCGCCGCCAAGGAAGACGAGCAGGCTACTGACATCGACACCGAAATGTCCTAACGAAATCACGACTGCGATGAACAGGGTGAGAATCATCGTCAGCCGATTGAGCAACGGCAGTATTGCTGTGTTCAGTGTCGATGATGGTTGAGAAGTGTGCCGTTGAATTGCGTATTTCAGCGAAGTATCGATTAAGCGGATGATCAGAATGGTAATGAGTGATATAAAGACGATATAGATGATACCTTCCCCATATTGAATGAGTTGCTGACCCATTTTATCGGCGAGCGTGAAACCTTTTGCGATTTGCTCGATTGCGAGGTAAAGACCGATAACGATGGCAAGCCATTTGAGTCGAGGGAGGATTACGTCTAACAATAAGTCGTCCAGTTCGTTGTCGGTTCTGGAAATTAATTTTCGTCCTGCAGTTCGAAGGAAATACTTCACAAAGAATCCGATGATCATAACGGTCACAAATGCAACGAGGCCGTTCCAGAGATGGAGTGAAAATCCACTTCCTACATATTGTTGTATGCGTTCGAACATATTACCTATTTTAATAATTCCCTCTGCTTCCCGGTTTCACTGCCGTGCTTCCGGATTTGCACATAGGGCATTCCTGCGGCTGGTGAGTCACTGCTTCCAATAACAAAACAGCGAACTGTTTCGTATTGAATTGCACTTTACCGTTGCTTCTATCGACAATACATCCGGTGCCGACAACACTTCCTTTCGCGTTAGTGACAAGATCAATTACTTCTTTTGTGGAACCGCCGGTTGTTACGACATCTTCAACAACCAAAACGCGTTCACCCGGGATGATTTCAAATCCGCGGCGTAATTCCATTTTGCCGTCTTTCCGTTCGGCAAAAATAGTGCGGGCGCCTAACATTCGGCCAACTTCTGTTCCAACAACGATGCCGCCGATTGCAGGTGAGAGCACAACTTCGACTTCGTTATATTCGAAGTGCCGCGCTATTTCTCCGCAGAGGAGATGAAGATGTTTGGGAAATTGTAATACGCGGGCACATTGGAAATATTGCGGACTGTGCAATCCAGAAGTGAGCTGAAAATGACCTTCCAGAAGCGCTTTTGTTTCCCTGAAAAGGTCGAGGATTTGTTCCTTGGGTAGTTTCATATCTTTTGTACTTTAATTTGTGATTGGTAAAAAGGTACGAAGAACTCGTGTGAGGCGCAATTTACTGAGAGTATTTTCTTGCAGAGACAATATTGGAAGGAGATTATTTTAGAAGTGATTGGATTTCCTTTGCCAATGCAATATCTTTTTGCGTAATACCGCCTTCGCTGTGTGTAGAAAGTACCAATTGTACTTTATTCCATCGAATGTCGATATCCGGATGGTGATTTGCTCGTTCTGCAAGAAAGGCAATAGAATTGACAAAACCCATCGCTTGAATAAAATCCTTGAATTCAAATTTTTTCTTTATCTTATCCCCAAGTTTTATCCAACCGGTCAATTTTTTTAGTTCTCGATGAATTCCTGAATCGTTTAATATAGTCATTCGTTCACCTCATGAGAAAGGTCTTAACAAACTTGATAATTTTTGTGTAATATATTAAACAGCAAAAATCCAAAAGAAGTTGCAAATGCTTTTTTTATGTTCCCGCGCAATCGACTGAGTTGACATATTGATGGATATCTTTTCATGTGGAGAAAAACAACTAGCGGTTGTCTCGCGTCGTTCGATGTGTTTCAACTCCCATTTGGACGGCAGAGCTTTTCAGATGGCATTCTTTGTGGGAAGAATGCAACTGGAACTTTCATTTGTGAGAGTAAGTCTGTTGATGGATTTATTCTTCATCAACCATAAAGTGCGTTTGAGAGATATAACAAAAACAATGATGTGCAGATGATTGAACCAATCTTGTTGCCTTTTTGTATCCGATAATAAATAGAAGGACTCAATTGGGGTACAAAAGCAGATTGTCTTTTTGCGAGGAACCATTGAATATGGCAGCTCCACTGGTACACCATGATACAACCGATGTAAATCACAACCGATAAGCGATTAATAGGATAGCGTCCAAAAAGAGCTGCACAGAAGGGAAAAAATGCCGCTGCTGCCAGCTGTACCAACGTGAAGCTGAATATACTTTTTGTAATTCGTTGAAGATATTGATAATAATTGTTGTGTTTATACCAGAGGCTTCCCAACATGACAAAGCTGATAATGTAACTGATGAAGGTTGTCCCATGATGAAGAAGCATCTGCCCTAGTTCGCTGACGGAGCGTTTGTCGGAAAGATCGGGTACCTTGAGCTCAAGTACCAGGATGGTCATAGAGATTGCAAAAATACCATCAAAGAGAATCTCTAAACGATTTCTGCTAATGGAAGATAAAGATCCAACTGTTTTTTCCCTTGCCATAGGTATTCCTCTCCTTGAGGGCGGTTCTGGAGAAAAGTATTACCGCGAATATTTGTTAATTTCTCTTTTTGCTTTCAGCTACAAGTTTCTTGAATGCTTCGGTTTCATTCCGCACCTGCTGAATAAAGTCGTTGTCTTCAATAGTGCCGACGGCTGCAGTCATTTCTGCTGTATTTCGGTATGTGTTCTGACGAAATGTATTGTCATAATCTTTTTTCCTAGAAATGTACACCTGATCACAAATAAATTCTTGTATCGTCACCGTCCGGTCAAGTGCGGCATTCCATTGTTCTCGTGTCAGATCATCTGTTCCAAGCAAAGTACAGAGGGAAGCGCACGCATGCTTTTGTTTTTCGAGAGGATACTGTTGCCACAACGTGTTATATCGATCATGAATATCCTTCCATCCGGAAAGCGTCCCTGATCCGATGTCTGACCGGATCTGGTCTACATCTTTTTCTGGAATCAGTTGTCCGCCGAGGTTCGTCCATTTTGATAATCGATTGCCTTTCAATGTTTTGCCCATAGCTGCAAACGTGACGCTGGGATTGTCCTTCAGGTAGGTCGTCAGGTTCTTCACAGCATAATAATGGATCATGTCTGCATAAGCGTGATAAGATTTGTGTGCTTTGAGAATGACAATTCTCCGATCCGACTTTTCCATATTCTCGCCGAGAATGTCCAGACCGCTGGTATGGTTTTCTGAACCAGAGAGAAGTGTGCGCCCTAATTGCCTGAGTTCCTTTTCATTATTTTTCTCGATTGAAAGTCCCTGATTGCGAAGGTTGGCTTTCGCTGTCCAGATTTCTAAGAGGTGGCGGGCATGAAATATCTCTTCAACCGTGTCAGGTGCGAGTGAATCAAATTCAATATTCTGATTTTTACTTATTCGCTTGTCCCGATTCTGGAATTTCCATGTATTTCGTGCGAGCGCATACATATTGTACAGCCACCAGAAAGCCGGCAGCACTTCAAGCTCGTCTTTGGCTGCGTTGTTGTTCAGCAAAGAGAACGGCAACGGAATATCCATTTCTGCCGGATAGTCTGCTTTGGATAACAACACAAACGATGCGAATCGGCAAGAATGCTTGATGCTGGAACACAATCCCGGCCAGAATCCACGGCCGGCTTGAACTTCATTATCGTTGGCTCTGCTGTTGTGATTAGAGCCGATAGTGGCTCCGGCGGCAATATTGCTCTGCCCTGCAACAAGTGCAGCAATTAAAAATGAATTGTTGTGATGTTGTTCATGCCCTGGGAAAATGAGGCTGTTGAGTACTTCACAACATGAAATTGTAGAGTTGTCTCCGAGGAAAGAGTGGATCAGCTTGGCTCCATATTTGAGATCCGAGTTGCTGCCCATGATGAATCGAACTGCCTTGGAACCGTAAAAAATGTGACATCCATAACCGATAATGCCGTTTACCAGTTCAACACCTTCTCCGATTTGCGTTGGTTCACCTTCAGAGGAGTTGATTGTAAGATTCTTCAGTTTGTTGATACCATTGATATAGCAGTGAGAACCGACTTTTACGTCTTTAAGAGTTCTTGAGTTCTTGATTACGCACTGGTTACCGATCGTGCCATAGAATCCACGACAGCTTTCAAAACTATTTTGTGTTATGGCTAATAATTTATTTTGTAATGCAACATCGTCCCGATATTTTGCCCAGAGATAGGCATCTGCCGGAATCATGCCATCGAACGGCAGCACGCGGCGGCAGCCGGCTTCATTCATGAGTTCAAGCCATATGCGGGCGTCTTCGGGTTCCCCATCTTTAATAATGCCATTCCCAAATTTTGCACAGTTAGTCGTGTGCATTTCGTCGATGTTAAGCAGCATGCATTGATCACTGATGATGTAGTGTGCTAAATATCGTACGTGATGAATCGCCACATTGTCTCCAATGTCACAGGCTATGATGGTACTGTTCGAGATCCCAACCGGCGCTTGCAGATTATGATGCTCGAGAAGCACGTTCTGGATACATCCAATCCGGACGAATCCGAAAAATGCAGTGTTCTTGATTTTTTCAGGATCGAATGGGTCTGTGACAAGAATTTCATCCCAGTTGTCGGATGTATTGTTGTTTCCGATAAGTCGTTTCACTTCGTCTGTCCGTAAATGGCGCCACCGATTTTGAGGCCAAGGAACTTGTGTGTTACGATGGCAATATTCGTCTTTACCGCTTGGAATAAATTCTTTTGGGATGAAATTTCTTCCGATTCTATTTGCCGGAAGAATGGATACGTTGTCCATAGTACGCCTCTTCTATCGATTCAGAGTGGTAATGTGACCGTTATTATTTTTTTCATATACCAATCGCTCTTTGAAAAAGAAATGTTGGATGGATTTTTTGACTTTAACTTAAGAAACCTTCAACACGATGCACTTTGCCAAGCGTTGTGCCGAGAAAACGTTCGCCTATCTCCGCAAACTTGTGTGGTACGTCGCTGACGAAGAATTGCAGGTTCGGTTTCATTTTACTCGTATTTTCTAAATGTAATTCTGTCAGCATGTTCTTCACAACGAGAGCGGTGGCTTCCCCGGAATCAATGAGCATAACATCATTGTGCAGCACCTTAGTGATGACTTTCCGTAAGATGGGATAATGTGTACATCCGAGTACGAGCGTATCAATTTTCTCAAGACTCAGAGGGAACAAATATTCCTTAGCGATCAATTCTGTCGCCTTATGGTCGGTCCAGCCTTCTTCAGCGAGAGGAACAAACAGCGGGCATGGTTGTCCGAATACTTTAATTGTTGGATTAAGCTGGCGAATGGCGTTTGTATAGGCGTTACTAAAAATAGTGCCGAGGGTTCCAATGACGCCAATCCGTTTCTTTTTCGAAGCCTGCACGGCTGCTTCTGCTCCCGGAAGGATCACGCCGACTACCGGTATCTTTGCACGTTTCTGCACAATATCGAGTGCAACTGCAGAAACTGTATTGCATGCGATAACGATGACTTTAACATTATGTTGAAGCAGGACATCGGTATCTTGCAATGCATATTCACGCACAACTTGGGGCGATTTGGGGCCGTAGGGTACCCGCGCGGTATCGCCAAAGTACACAATGTTTTCATGTGGCAGGTGCTGCATTAATGCATGTACGACAGTCATGCCGCCGATGCCGGAGTCAAATACACCAATGGGTTGTGCGTTATTCATGGTCATTTAAGTCGTTGTTGATGGTACGAGTTCCGATTCAGACAGACTTCGAATCGTTGTGAGAATTTCTTTCTTCGCATGCTCTCTTCGTTCTGGATTATCAAGTTTCTTTCCCTCGTTATCCAGCAAATAAAACGAATCAACGATGCCGTCGACGCGTGTGGAGATCTTTGCAAAGGTAATGTTGAGTCCGAGCCGCGATATTGTTTCTGTAAGACGATAGAGAAAGCCGAGTGTGTCCGGTGCATACACATCAATAATAGTGAACTTAGGATGATCCTCAAACTCCACATCGCAACGAACATTCAAATTCATCGGCTGGGTACGGCGTTTCCACCGCATTCGATGGCGTTCCATCAGCTTAGAAATTTCAACACGGCCATTTGAAATTTCTTTTATATTGTGAGCGATTCGATCGCACAGTTCTTCCGAAAGAGGGATATGTGAGACAAATTCCACTACCCGAAATTTATCTATGACGATGCCATCGTGTCGGGTGAAAACCTGCGCATCAAGAATATTTGCGTCATTTGCTGTCAGGACCGCGCAAAACTTGGAAAGCACACCGGGAGAATCGCGGGAGATAAAGGTAACATCAGTGAAACTATCGGATTGCTGAAAAAGCACCGTGGCCTGGTCATGGGTGCGGATTATTTGAAGATGTTCAGCAATCTCTTTGGGTTTGAACGTTGCAAGGTATGATGTGTCTGAGAAGAGTGCAAGGTGTGTGTCTACTTCTTCGGGAGGGAATTCCGGAATGAGGCTCCTAAGAATATCGGCACGTGTTGCTTCTGCCTGCTGCATGGAGCGTTCATGAACCTGCTCGCTGGTCATCCGCTCTTCCATGATGCTCCGGGCTTTTCGATATAATTCCCAAAGAAGAAGTTCTTTCCATTCTGTCAAGACGTTCTTATTCACTGCTGAAAGATCGGCATAGGTCAATACATATAAATAATCGAGTTGTTCTATGTGTTCGAATGTCTGAGTGAAATCGACTATAGTTTGCGGATCGTTGAGGTTGCGCCGAAATGCTATCTGTTCCATGAGAAGATGATGACGGACAAGGAATGCAACGTCATCGATGAGATCATCGTACATAATACGTCGGAGGAATCGCCGCGCAATCGGTATGCCCTTTATTTCATGTTTTCCAAGGAGGGAGGGCTTTGCAATATCATGGAACAAACATGCGAGATACAACGTGTCTCTTCGGGGCAAAGAACGGAATACACCCCCAAAAGAAGAAGCTGACTGCTCTAGTGCTTCGGCATTGGCGAGAACAATCAATGTGTGTTCATCGGCAGTATAGTAATGGTATTGGTTATGCTGGAAGAATGATACCATTGGTTTCCATTCCGGTATCCATCGTTCGAGTAATCCAAGATCATTCATTTTGTGAAACGCATTGGCTACTCCGTTTGGCCGATGGAGAAGAAGCCGGAAGAGATTCGTTTCTGTTTGTGACTTCAAAGGTCTCATAGAATGCAAACATCTATGAATGGCATCTTCTAATGCGTAAGAAAATTCTACTCGACGTTCGCTTCTCAGCAAGAATGCGTTAAGAAGAATTTCATTGTCGATATGTATGCTCGATTTTGCACAATGAATTCGCCCGTCACGAAGAATAAATGTGTTGCCGACCTTGATTGTTTTTGTCTTTGAGGCTTCAGAAGGCCAACGGTGATTGGCCCAATCAAGGATCCGTGAGCAAAAGAGAGCAACTGTCTTCGATGCAATATAATAATCCTGCATAAAACGATCGACCTGTGTTCTTTTCGACTTTGCCCTATAGCGCAGATGTGAAGCAATGCGCGGCTGAAGGCCAAATTCAAGTGTATCGTGCAGTGATTTCGATTGGAGATGCATCTCGTTGCGTACTCGGAGAAGAGCATCAAAGGCAGTTTGTGTCTCTTTAAGAAACGATGAAGTGAATTGTTGTTTAACAAGCGGTGACTTGAGAAGATGAAGAATAGCTGTCTCTGTTGAACGAAGAGTTTTGGGAAGAGGGATTGCACCTGTTCCTCGCATCATCCAAAGTGCAGAATGAATATCGCGTAACCCCCCGGCACTATTCTTAATATTTGGTTCCAGTAGTTTTGAAGAGCTGCCGTATTTTTTGTGGCGTGCCTGCTGCATATCGGTCATTCGCTGTACAAACGCAATATGGTTATCGTCTTGGATCTTTTTCTTGATAACCGTCTGGAGTTGTCTAAATGTTTCTTGTTCCCCGCAGACATAACGCGCTTCAATGAGTGACATCCATGATTCAGTATCTTCTTCTGCTACTGCAATACATTCTTGTTTTGTGCGATAACTGTGACCGACATCGAGGCCGATATCCAAGAGCTGATGGAGAAATTCCTGAACAGCCGGAGTAGTCTCCTGTTGCAAGCGTTCTTCAGAAATCAGAAACATGACGTCGGTATCGGAAGAGAAGCATAATTCTTTTCTGCCGTATCCTCCCAACGCTACGACTGTCAAATGCCTTGAATCGTTTTCGAGATGTTCATAGATCGTTTGGAGAAGTGTATCAAGCTGTTGTGTGAGCGCAAGTGCAACTCGAATTCCTCCGGCGCCGGAACGGTGCAGTTGGAGAGTACCCTGAATACTTTTTTCGTAATTTTTTTTAAGGTGCTGGAGTGTTATCATAGATTCAATATAATCAATGGTGAAGAATGGTCAAAACATGAATCCCATCGTTGTGTAGAATGCGATTTTATCTTCCGAATGAGCGAGGGAGAAATTCACAATATAATCAGGCTTGATGATGGAAAGCCACACGCCACCGCCGATAACATTATGCCAACGATTGGAGTGTTCGCCCGAAAGGAATACACGGCCGGTTTCTGTAAATACAGAAATACCTGACCATAATGGAACGATAAAAGGAATACGTGCTAATTGTGTACGAACTTCTGCACCACCAAGGATGGAAGCGTCGCCGGAAAAACGCTGGCGTTCGAATCCCCGTAGTGATTCGTTTCCCCCAAGGAAAGCTGATTCAAAGAATGGATGCTCACCCCAAATCTTTTCACCAACTGTTCGGAGTGCAATGGTCACGGATGGAATGTCTTCCAAAGTGAAATACGTTCGAAGTTCACCTTGCAGTTTATAAAACGAATGCTTATTGTCCAAATAATTTGGAAAGTAAGAAATTTCTACAAGATTGTACATTCCTTGTGTTGGAAGCTTTTTATTGATGCGAGTGTCCCTCTGGACCTGCGTACTGATGTTTAAGAAGGCAAGGCTTTTATTATAGAGAGGGAGCTTTAGGGAGTCTAATAACGTGCCATGTTGGGGATTATTATCAATGAGTTTTAGAGTCATGCCGATTTTAGAGCTCATTTCGGAAAAAAGTGGATAATCGAGAGCGGCGTGAAAAAAAATCTGCCGCTGATCTACTTTATAGAATGCCGCGTCGGCATGTGATTGGCTGAACATTGTTTCATTCCCGAGCCCAAAGAAGTTCGACAGATCAAGTTGTGATGCATGGAATTGGAGAAATGTGCGAAAGCTACGGAACCAATCTCGAAATTCTCCAGCGGCGTCAAGCCGGTACCGATTCGTACTGGTTGCTAATCCGGCACGCACGCTCATTTGTTGCGCGTAAGGTTCCATCCGATATTCATATTGCGTATATACCGGGCCTCCACCGATGAAGATGCCGTCGTCCGGATTGATATCGAACCACGGGCTGAAGTTCCATTCGCTGCCCCAGTCTCGATACGAAAGGCGATCAATTGTATTTTGATTACCTGCACCATTTCTTGCTTGATCATGAATAATTTGAATATCGCTGTGTACTGCGATGGGAAATTCCGTGTCACGCGCATAGAAAACCGTTCCACGTGGCGAAAATGGATTGAGAGAGGCAAATACATTTCTGCTCTTGGTCTTATCTATGAGTTTGTTCTTTCCGCCGCCGCCATCAATAATGATTTTAATAGTACTG
>Ga0182021_10011469_pt1 | contig 10520 bp, 8 predicted proteins | sample 612E3MmetaG_FD_120493 | JGI IMG/M metagenome (GOLD analysis project Ga0182021, IMG submission 120493) | Permafrost microbial communities from Stordalen Mire, Sweden - 612E3M metaG (Illumina Assembly) | ecosystem: Environmental > Terrestrial > Soil > Wetlands > Permafrost | place: Sweden... | reverse complement strand
GCTCCTCTGCTCCTCTGCTCCTCTGCTCCTCTGCTCCTCTGCTCCTCCGCCCCTCCGCTCCTCTGCTCCTCTGCCTGTCGCCTCGGACCTCGGACCCCGAGTCCCGGAGGCTGGTCTCTGTCAACTGGGAAGGACCAACCCGTGAGCGGCGAGGAACGCGGCCATGTCGGGCGGGACGGGCGCTTCGAGGTGCAATCGAGAAGCGTCGCGCGGATGTGGGATCGAGAGGCGCCAGGCGTGCAGGAACGGGCGCGGACCCCCGTTCCCGCCGTCGTAGAGCGCGTCGCCGGCGACGGGGAAACCCGCGTGCGCGAGATGGACCCGCACCTGGTGGGTGCGGCCGGTGAGCGGGTGCACCTCCACCAGCGCGAACTCGTCCGACGCCGCGAGCCGCCGCACCTCGGTTCGGGCGGGTCGTCCACCGCGGCTGACCCGGAATCGACCCGGGGCCATGGCATCGGGGGCGATTCCTCCCGTGACGACTCGGAGCGTCTCGCCGGGGTCGCCGCGCACGACGGCGAGATAGCGCTTGTCCGCACGTCCCTCTGCCCACGCACGGGTGAGGGCGCGGGCGGCGTCGTGCTGGCAGGCGAACAGCAGCACGCCGGTCGTGAGGCGGTCGAGGCGGTGAAAGAGAAGTGGCTCGAAGCGCCGGCCGTCGCGGGCCGCGAGTTGGAGCGCCAGGCGCTCCTGGGCCGTGAGCTCTCCCGGCGCACGACTCCGCGGCGGCTGGGACGCGACGCCCGCGGGCTTGTCGATGGCGACCAGCCACCCGTCTTCGTGGACGATCGCGAGCGGTTGCGGTATGGGAGGTGGCTCGGCGAGGGCGTTACCGTCGTGCACGACGTCCACAACGTCAGCCAGCTGCAGTTGCCGCGAGACAATGCGGACAGCTTTCCCGTTGAGCCACAAACATCCATCGGCCGCGAGCGCCCGCACCCGACGGCGCGGCAGGCCCGTGAGTGCGGCGGCGCCCTGGTCCAGCCGCAGTCCGGCGTGGTCGGGGAGGACGAGGTAGCGGACGACGCCGGGCCGCGGCGCAGTGCCGGTCGGCCTGCTCATGGAACGACGCCCATGCGGTATCGAGCAGCAGAGGAGCAGAGGAGCGGAGGTGCAGAAGGGACAAGCTTGCGCTCCTCAGCCCCTGTGCTCCTCTGCTCCTCTGCTGCTGTCGGCGGGATGGCCGCCCGCGTCCTCATCGGGGATCACACCGCCGGGGCCGGGGCTACTTCCCAGGGGAGGATGAAACGTACGGTGGTGCCGCTGCCCGGGCTCTCGATCTCGAGTCGGCCGCCGTGGGCCGCCACCATCTTGCGTGCGATTGCAAGGCCCAGGCCCGGCGCGCCCGGGCGCCGGACAGCCATCGGCACCAAGAGCTTGGGTAGCACATCGGCGGGGATCCCCTGGCCGCCGTCCCGCACTTCAATGGTGACATGGTCCTCCTCGCCGCGCACGTGGATCAGGACGTCCGGCGGAGGGGTGGCGCTGCGGATCGCGTTGTCGAGGACCGCCTGCAGTGCATGGCCGATCGCACGGGTGTCCCACCGGGCTTGACGGACGATGCCGGAGGTCTCGACGCGGATCTCCACTGTCGTTGCAGGGGTTTCCCGGAACTGTACAGCCGCGATGTTCTCGTTCACCAGGACGGTGGGGTCCACGGATGTGGGCGCGAGTTTGACGGGCCGGCCGTACAGCAGCAGCGTGTCGAGGTATCGCCTGAGCGCATCCACCTGGTGGAGGATGGTGTCGAAGTGTGCCTTGACGTCCGGCGAGCCCACGCTCCGCCTCTGACCCATCTCGGCCTGGAGACCCATCGTGAATGCGTGATTGCGCACATCGTGGGCGATCTGGTTGACGAGGATTTCGAGACCCTCTTCGCTCTCGTCCGGCATGCCGATATGCTACCACCGCAGTTGCTTGACAAGGATTTCCCGCTCGGCGAGACTGCATGAGAGATCAGTCATCATGGGAGGGAGCCCCTGGGGGGAGGGCGTCGCAACGGTCTGCGGAAGTGCAGGAGAGCCGCAATCCTGCGCGCGGCCGTCGACGTCTTCGCCAAGCGAGGCCATGCCGCCGCCCAGATGCGGGAGGTGGCGGCACGTGCGATCTTCGGGGCGATCGACGAGCTCGTCACCGGATGGGTGCTGCCGACCCGACCGCGCCCCCTCGCCGAGCAGGCAGCCCCACTTGTGAGGCTGCTCCCGGGAGGGCTCGAGCAGCGGGCCGGAGGGGGGCGATGAACGAGCCACGTACGCTGCTGGACGTGTTCGCGGCCTGGCACGCGGCAAGCCAGGCGCCGGCCCTTGTGGACGTCCGGGGGGGCGGCGAGCGACGGCTGCCGGCCCCCGAGGTCGCGAGCCGTGTTGCCGGCCTCGCTCGCGGGCTCGCCGCGCTTGGGATCGGCAAGGGTGACCGTGTCGCATTGCTGTGCGGCGACCGCCCCGAGTGGCACATCGTGGATTTCGCGGTCCTGCACCTGGGTGCGCTCGACGTCCCGATCTACCCGACGCTGCTTGCATCCCAAGTGGGCCCGATCCTCGCGGACTCGGGGGCACGCGCGATCGTCGTGGAGAACACCGAGCAGCTCGCCAAGATTGCGGAGATCCGTGGATCGTGTTTGGACCTCCGCGAAGTCATCGTCATCGACGGTGACGCCGCCGAGGGCGTGAGGACGTTGGATTCGTGCGCCGAGCCGATGGACGAGGCAGGCGCGATCGCCTTCCTGGACGCGTGCCGCGCCGCCGTGCAAGCCGAAGACCTCGCGACCCTGCTCTACACCTCCGGAACCACCGCGGACCCCAAAGGCGTGATGCTGACCCACGACAACTTCGTGTTTGACGCGGTCTCCGCGGCGAGTGTGATGCCCTGGCCGGAGGGCGACATCGCGCTCACGTTTCTGCCGCTCTCGCACGTGCTCGAACGACTCATCGACTACGCCTACTTCTTCAAGGGGCTCACAATCGCATACTGCGGCATCTTGGAGGCCGGCGAGGCGATGCGCCGCGTCCGCCCGCACCTCTTCACAGCCGTGCCGCGCTTTTACGAGAAGGTCTACGACAGGATCTTTCACGAGATCTCGAACGCAAGGGGGGTGAAGCGCTCGATCCTCCGGAGGGCGGTCCACACGGCACTGTCGAGCGTGAAACGCGGACGCCGCGGTCCGGGCTGGCACCTCTTCAACCTCGTCGTCTACTCGAGGGTCCGCGCGGCTCTCGGCGGGCGGATTCGGTTCACGATCTCGGGGGGCGCGCCCCTTCCGGTGTTCGTCGCGAGCTTCTTCCACGGCGTGGACGTCAACGTCCTCGAAGGGTACGGCCTGACCGAGACGTCCCCCGTCATTTGCGTGAACCGGTATGGTCGGGCGAAGCTCGGCACCGTGGGTCCGGCGATCCCCGGCGTGGAGCTGCGCATCGCTCCGGACGGCGAGGTTCTCACGCGCGGCCGGCACGTCATGAGAGGGTACTGGCACAAGCCCGAGAGGACCGCCGCAGTGCTGGACGCCGACGGCTGGTTCGCAACCGGGGACATCGGGGAGTTGGACGCCGACGGCTTCCTCCGGATCACGGACCGCAAGAAGGACATCCTCGTCACCGCGGGGGGCAAGAACGTCGCGCCCCAGTCCATCGAGGACAGGTTGCGCGCCTCGCCTCTGGTGGAGAACGCGGTCCTCTTCGGCGACCGCAAACCCTACATCGTCGCGTTGATCGTGCCCAGCGTCGAGGGGCTCGAGAGCTGGGCAAGGGAGCGCGGACTGCCGGCCTCGGACGTCAGGACGTTGATCGGGAGGGACGACGTCGTCGAGGTCTACGGGCGTGTCGTGGCCGAGGTCAACCACGACCTGGCGCGCTTCGAAACCGTCAAGAAGTTCAGGCTCGTCCCGGAGCCGTTCACTATCTCGGGGGGCGAGCTCACGCCCACCCTGAAGGTGAAGCGCCGCGTGGTGGAGACGCGGTACTCGGCGATCCTGGCAAGCCTGTACGCCGAGGAGGCCTCGTTCGAGTCATGGGGGTAGCCCGCGGGCGGCTCGTCGCGCACCGCCCGGCGCCGCAACGCTCCGCCCGGTGCGGAGTCGCGCCGCTCGAGGCGGGCCGGCGTTGAGCAACCGGGGCCGCGACTGGCGCCCCTGCACCGGTCAGGGGGTCCCGCCGTGGGTCGTGCCGATCGTCCTGCCGACGCCCTATCCGATCGGACCCGTGACCGTCTACCTGCTCGTCGGCGAGCCTCTCACGCTGGTCGACACGGGTCCGGCGACCGGTGAGGCGTGGCGAGCGCTGAAGCGGGCGCTGGCGGAGCGTTCGCTGAAGCCGGGCGATGTGCGGCGCGTGCTGCTGACGCATGCCCACCACGACCACTTCGGGCTCGCACGGCGCTTCGTCCGGCTGGGCGCCACGATCGCGGCGCACCCGCACGAACGGAAGAACCTGCGGCTCGGTCGGAGCTACGGTCTTCTCTGGCGCCAGCTGGGGCTCGCGGGCCTGCCGGTCGCGCGGAGAATGGCGCTGGTCGCCTCACTCAGGATGCTCGACCGGACGGCCCGGTCCGTCCGGGTGTTCGAGCCTGTCGAGGACGGGCAGGTGATACCCCATGAGGCCGGCCCGATCCGCGTCCATCACATGCCTGGGCACACCCCCGGGCACATCGGGTTCGAGCTGGGGAGCGAGGACACCATTATCACGGGCGACACCGTGCTCGACGGCGTCGTTCCCAACGCCGTAATCGACGCCGACCCGGAGAGACCGGACCGGCTGTTCCAGTCGCTGGCGGCGTACGCCGCGACTCTCCGTCGCCTGGAGACGATGCGACCCCGCATGCTGCTTCCGGCGCACGGCCCTTGCATCGCCGACGTGGCCGGGCAGGCGGCGGCACTGCGGGAGCGCCAGGCGCGGCGGTCGGCCGACGTGCGCGCGGCGCTTGAAGGCGGGCCCGCGAGCGTGGCCGAGGTCATCGCCCGGATCTTCCCGCGGGTGACGCTGCTTCGCGTGTTCCTGGCGTTCTCCGAGGTGTTTGGACACCTGCTGGAGCTGGAACGTCTTGGCGCGGTCGAACGCGTCAGTGAACGCCGGCGCGAGCGTTGGCGGCTGATCCGCTGACCAGGCCGCCCGAGCGGGCCAGGAGCTCTCCCACCGGCAGCGGTTTGAGGCCGCGACGGTCGGTTTCGTCGAGAACGATGGGCAGTGCCTCGAGCAGGGGCTGATCGGGGCGGCTCGCGCCAAGGTGCATCAAAAGGATGCTGCCCGCGAGGGACACCCCGTTCTTCTCCTCGAAGTTGAGGATGCGCCGCGCCATCGCCTCCGGCCCCATGTAGCGCCGCGTCCCCGGCTCCTCGACCCAGTCGAGCGCGTCGAGCGAGTCATGGTCTGCGTGGGTCCAGTCGACGTGCACGAGACCCAGCTCCGCCGCCCAGCCCCGGATCGTGGCGTTGTGCTCCCCGTATGGCGCGCGCCAGAACCGCGAGGGCGGGCGGCCGATGGCCGCCTCGATCGCAACCGCGGTACGGCGCAGCTCGCTCTGCAGGCTGGCTCGCGTGACCGCCGGCAGCGTATCGTGCCGATGATTCTCGGCCCACGTCGTGAGGTGCGGATGCGAGTAGGTGTGGTTGCCGATCTCGTGGCCGTCGCGCGACGCCTGCCGCAGCAGCTCCGGGAACGTCTCCGCAAAGCGCCCTGTGACAAAGATCGTCGCGCGCACCCGTCGCTCCCGCAACAGCGCGAGCAGTTGAGCGGCGCCGGCCGACTCAACGTGGGCGTCGAACGTGAGGGCGAAGTACGGCCCTGCGCCCTGGACGGCGTTGACGTTCGCTGCCGTCGGCGGTTCGACCGCGAGGAGGAGTGCGCTCAGCAGCGGGGCGAGGACAAACACCTCGCCATTGTACGCAGGTCGGGGCGTGGCAGCGGACCGGGAGCCGCTACGCTACAATCCGTCCTGGACCTGATGTCTGGTGATGTGGAATCTCCCCAATTCGCTGACCTTTCTGCGCATCCTCATGGTGCCGCTGCTGGTGGTGGTGCTGCTGACGCGTTTCTCCGGGAGCGAGTTCTGGGGGCTCGGGATCTTCCTCCTGGCGGCTCTGACCGATCTGGCTGACGGGATGATCGCTCGCCGCACAAAGGCGGTGACCGTGACCGGGACGTTGCTCGACCCGATAGCGGACAAGCTCCTGATGTCGGCGGCGTTCATCTCGCTGGTCGAGCTGGGTCTCGCCCCGGCCTGGATGGTGGTCGTCATCGTCGGGCGCGAGTTCGCGGTCTCGGGGCTGCGGCACCTCGCCCACCAGCAGGGGGTCGTGATCGCGGCCAACTGGTGGGGGAAACTCAAGACGCTCTCCCAGATCGTGGCGGTCTCTCTTCTGCTCGCCAGCTACCAGCTGGGGCAGTGGGTGTTCCTCTCCAAGGCAGCGCTTTGGGTGGCGCTGGCGTTGACGGTCGCTTCCCTGATCAGCTACTTCAGCAGTTTCTGGCGGCTCGTCGTGGGGGACGGGCGATGAGCGTCCCTCTTGCCGGCGTGCTGCCCCGCGCTCTGGTGCGGTTCGGGTACCGTCACCCGTGGGCGGTGCTGGCCGGGGCCGTCCTGGTGATGGCCGGCGGTATCTTCTTGGGCACCCGGCTGAAGTTCGAGACGGACGTATTGAACCTGATGCCGAGGCGCGACCCGGTCGTGAGCGAGTTCAGGCGGGTGCTCGAGGATTTCGGCTCACTCGACACGGTGCTCGTGGCGGTTCCTGTCTCCGGCGAGGACAATCTCGAGAGCAGCCTCGCGCTCGTTGACGCGCTCGAGACGGAGCTGAAGACCAGTCCTTATCTCAGGCGCGTCGAGGCCCACATCGAGGACCCTGTCAAGCTCGCGGAGGCGGTGCTGCGTCATGCGGTGCTCTTCCTCGACGCGGAGGGGCTCATCTCGCTGCAGGAGCGCTTGAGCGACGGCGGACTCGAGGCGCGGGCGGCCGACATTCGGGCCGCGCTCGACACGCCCCAGGGTATGGTGGCGAAAGAGCTCGCGCTGCGCGATCCACTGGGATTCCTGCCACTCCTGCTTGCCCGGATCAACAAGACGCCCGCGTCGCTCAAGGTGGACTACGCGAGCGGCTACTACCTTTCCGGCGACCACAGCATGGTCCTGATCCTCGCCAAAGCCAAGGGGCCCGCGCAGGACATAGACTTCGACCGGACGCTGATCTCCGACCTCGAGGCACGCATCGCGAAGGTGCGCCAGGCGGTGGCTGAGGGCGACGGTGTGGCACTCGGCGACGTGCCGGCCGTCGAGATCGGCGGAGGCCACCGCACGGCCCTCGAAGACGCAACGCTGATCAAGAAAGACATCGTCTCCAACTCCATTTCCTCGGTGATCGGGGTGCTGCTGCTGTTCTTCCTGGCGTACCGCCGCTTCGCGACTGCACACTACGCGTTCCTGCCGCTGGGGACCGGCCTCGCGCTCACATTCGTCTTCACGGCGCTTACGCTCGGCGAGCTCAACTCCGCAACATCGGGCTTCTCGGCGCTGCTGGTTGGGCTGGGGATCGACTTCACGATCGTGACCTACGGCCGCTACCTGGAGGGCCGTCTCTCGGGCCTATCCCCCGAGGAGGCTCTCGAAGTGATGGCGGTGCGCACCGGACCGGCCGTCATGTTGGGCGCCATCACGACCGTCGGCACGTTCTACGCCTTCCTGGCGACGCGTTTCACCGGGCTGCGGGAGTTCGGCCTGCTCACCGGCACGGGGATCGTGTTCATGATGCTGTCGGCGTTCCTGATCCTGCCGGCGCTCGTCACGCTGTTCGACCGGCGGGGCGAACCGGCACGGCCGTCCGCGTGGCTGAATCTGACGCCGATCCTCGCCTGGGCCGAACGCCACTCCCGGGCTGTCCTTATCGCAACCGGTGTGGCGACCACGTGCGCCGTCGGAGCGCTCTTCTTCCTGCGCTTCGACGACGACGTGCGCAACCTGCGCTCTCCCTCGAACCAGGGCGTGGCCGTCCAGGAACACGTTTCGAAAGCCTTCGGGTTGTCGTTCAACGCGATGATGATCCGCGTGGAGGCGCCCGACACGGCAACTGCGCTCGAGAGGGTCCAGAAGCTGGCCACCGGCCTCGACCGCTTGGTGGAACAGGGTGACGTCTCATCCTACGAGTCCGTCGCCAACCTCGTGCCGCCCCGGGCAGCACAGGAGCGCGCTCTCGCTTGGCTCGCGTCCCACCGAGACCTGACCGACCCTGCCAGGGTCAAGCGAGAGTTGGACACGGCGTTTGAAAAGGCTGGGTTGGTGCCTGCGGTCTTCGAAACGGGGATGGACACCCTCCAGGAGGCGATGCGTCCGGCGGGGCCCGTGTCGCTCGACGTCTGGCGCGGGACGCCGGTCCAGCAGGTTGTAGAGCGGTCGCTTCACCATGCGGCCTCGGGAGAGACATCGGTAATGAACGTCTACTCGCCGCCCGGAAAGTGGCGGCGCGAGGCGCCGCCGGGACTCGAGGCGCTGGTGCGCGAAGTCCCCGGGGCGCACCTCACCGGCGTCAACCTCGTCTCCCAACGGCTTCGCCATACCGTGTGGCAGGACGCAGCCCTCGCGGGAGGGCTCGGCCTCCTGCTCGTCCTCGGCCTGCTGCTTTGGGACTCGCGGTCGCTGCGGTCTGCGCTAATCTGCCTGCTCCCCGTCGGCATCGGCGTGCTGTGGGCGCTGGGTCTGATGGCGGTCGTGGGCTACCCGCTCAACCTGCTCAACGTGTTCGTGATCACCATGGTGATCGGCGTCGGGAGCGACTACGCGATCTACATGATCCACCGTGTGCGCGAGGGCGGCAGCATCCCGGAACTCGCGGCGACGGCGAGGGCCGTTGTCCTCTCGGCGCTGACGACCATCGTGGGGTTCGGGACGCTGATCATGACCCACTACCCGGGCTTGCAGAGCATGGGCTGGATGGCCTCGCTCGGCGTCACCTTCGCGGTGGCGTCCGCGGTCATCCTGGTCCCGCTCGTCGTGCGGCGGACCGGCGGGCGCCGCCGGGATCCGGGCGGGGCAACACGCGTCCCCGATGCGAGTTGACAGTTGACAGTCGACAGTTGACAGTAAGACGGGAGCGGAGTCGTGGCCTCCAGCGAGGCCTTTACGCTCTGCTGTCTTAGCTTCTGACTGTCAACTGTTGACTGTTGACTGGTCGGGAGGGGGCGACGATGACGCGAGAGCTCGGCAAGGATCTGCTGCGGTGGCGCTGCCCCGAGGAGTGGCTGCCCGCCGACACCACGGCGAAGATCGAGCCGTCGAGCGGGATCATCGGCCAGGCCCGAGCGGTGCGCGCGCTCGAGTTCGGGCTCGCGGTCGAGTCCCTGGGCTTCAACGTCTTCGTGACCGGCCTGACCGGCACCGGGAGGATGACCGCGATCGAGCTTCACCTGCGGCCCCTCGCGGACGACGGCCCGCCGCCGGACGACCTCCTGTTCGTCTACAACTTCGCCCGGCCCGAGCAACCGCGCCTCCTGCGGCTCGCTGCCGGAGGAGGCGCCTCACTGCGCGACGGCCTCGACAAGCTGCTGCGCGATCTGTCGTCCAACCTGCCCGGAATCTTCGAGGGGGAGGAGTTCCAGAAGCGGCTCGATCTCGCCCTCGAGGACCTCAAGGCCAAACAGCAGGAGCTCATCAAAGGGTTCGAGCACCGGGTGCGCGAGGCGGGGTTCACGCTCGTGCAGGTCCAGGTCGGCTCGGTGACGCGGCCGGAGATCCTCCCGGTCGTCGAGGAGAGGCCCGTCACCCTCGACAAGCTGCAGAGCCTCGCCGAGGAAGGGAAGTTCGACCGCGACCGCGCAACGACCATCGAGCGGGCCCACGGCAAGCTCTCCGAGGAGCTGCAGCGCACCTTCCACGAGGTGATGGTGATGCGGGAAGAGATGGTCGCGCGTGCCGAGAATCTCCGGGGGACCACGGTTGAGCCGGTCCTGAGACAGGCGCTCGGCGCGATTGCCAAAAGCGTCAAGGACCCCCGCGTCGCGCCGTTCCTGGAAGAGCTCTTCGCAGACATGCAGGCGCACCTCGACCTTTTCGGCGTCAAGGCCGGTGACGACGGCGACCCGCTCCTGCGATACCGCGTCAACGTGGTGGTGGACAGCAGCGGCGCCAAGGGCCGGCCGGTCATCATCGAGACCGAGCCGTCGTACAACAACCTCTTCGGGACGGTCGAGGCGAAGGTCGGCCAAAACTTGCAGTCCACCTCCGACCACATGCGCATCCGCGCAGGCTCGCTCCTGCGCGCCAACGGCGGTTTTCTGGCGGTGAACGCGTTCGACGCCGTGTCGGAGCCCGGGGTGTGGCCGGCGCTGAAGCGTGCCCTGCGTTACCGGCGCGTCGTGATCCGCGCGCACGACATCCTGTTCGCGATCTCCGGGCAGGCCCTCCAGCCCGAACCGGTGGACATCGACGTCAAGGTCATCATGATCGGCGACCGCGCCCTCTACGACATGCTGCACGAGCTCGACGAGGAGTTCCGCAAGATCTTCAAGGTGCTGGCCGACTTCGACAGCGAGATGCCGAACGGGCGC
>Ga0182021_10011468_pt1 | contig 10520 bp, 7 predicted proteins | sample 612E3MmetaG_FD_120493 | JGI IMG/M metagenome (GOLD analysis project Ga0182021, IMG submission 120493) | Permafrost microbial communities from Stordalen Mire, Sweden - 612E3M metaG (Illumina Assembly) | ecosystem: Environmental > Terrestrial > Soil > Wetlands > Permafrost | place: Sweden... | reverse complement strand
CAGGAGTGGATTTGTTATTGTTTTGAGTTCTTGAAATAATTGATTTTAGAATTTCGGTTAGCTCCGCTATATTTTTTGTATATTCGGGCATCAGTTTCATTTTATCGGATTGTGATGCCTTATTCCCGGTTAATATATTCAACATTCCTTTTAGGAATTTTGCAGTGAAAATTAACTGCTTAAACTCCTCTTCATTTGAATTATCAATTATTAGTTTTAAGTCACTTATGTTAACTATTTTATTTTTAGAGTAGTTAAATAAATTGTCTAATAATTCAGATGAAAGCATATCCGACTAATTATTTAGGGATTTTTTTAATTTCATTCCCATCCCGGCTTTCGGCGGGACTGATTGGAATGAGAAAGTGTTAGAAATTAAAGATTTTTGCCGTGACAATTTTTATATTTTTTTCCGCTTCCGCAAGGGCATGGGTCATTACGTCCGACTTTTGGTGTAACTTTAACCGGTTGCTTTTTACCCGTTCTTGCAGCTTCATTCTCTTCAGGTTGTAAGTTTCCGATGTAACCCATTCCTTCCGATGATGCTTTTACGGTTTGCATACGCTGGGTACCGGTTTTACGTTGTACTTCAAGACTTCTGGCTTCTTCAGGTGTTTGTGTAGTGAATTTAAAAATAAAATTAATTACGTCTACAGAAATAGATTCCAGCATAACCTGGAATATCTTGAAGCCATCCATTTTATATTCTATTAATGGGTCTTTCTGACCATATGCCCGGAAATTGATACCTTCTTTTAGGTCATCCATTTCACGTAAATGTTCTTTCCATTTTTCATCAATTATACTCAACATTGCAAAACGTTCAATCTGACCCATCAAATCGTTTCCATATCTTTCTTCTTTCCTTTTATAAAAGGCGCGTGCTTCTGATAATATTAATTCTTTCGTTCCGGCTTCACCGAGTTTTATGAATTTTTCAGGAGTTAAATCCAATCTTACTAAGAAAGTTCTTTGAACCTCATCTTTTAATCCGTCAATATCAGATTCAGGTAAATATTTTGTAATCATTTCTTCAATATTACTCTCAACCATTTCAAACAAATCATCTTTTAATCTTTCACCCATCAACGCCTGTCTTCTTCTTTCATAAATGATTTTGCGCTGTTCGTTCATTACGTTATCATATTCAAGAAGACGTTTTCTGATTGCATAGTTATTCTCTTCAACTTTTTTCTGCGCCCGTTCTACAGAATTAGTAATCATTTTATGTTCGATAGCCTGACCCTCTTCGAATCCGCCAAATCGCTGCATTATACCGGCAATTCTTTCGCTTCCAAAAAGTCTCATTAAATCATCTTCAAGAGAAATAAAAAATCTTGAAGAACCCGGGTCACCCTGTCTGCCCGAACGTCCTCTTAACTGTCTGTCAATACGTCTCGATTCGTGACGTTCTGTACCTATAATATGCACACCGCCTACATTAGCAACACCCGGACCGAGTTTGATGTCTGTACCGCGTCCAGCCATATTTGTAGCGATTGTAACTGCTCCCGGTAAACCCGCATTGGCAACTATCTGTGCTTCACGCTGATGCTGCTTTGCATTCAATACTTCGTGTGTAACACCGCGGCGTTTTAATAAACGCGAAATGGTTTCCGAAACTTCAACAGATGTTGTTCCAACAAGAACAGGTCTTAAAATTTCTTTCATTTTCGTTATCTCATCAATAACGGCATTGAATTTCTCCCGCTTGGTTCTGTAAATCTGGTCGTTGAAATCTGTTCTCACACAAGGCATATTGGTAGGTATTACAACCACGTCCAGTTTATAAATATCAAAAAATTCCGTTGCTTCGGTTTCTGCGGTTCCCGTCATTCCGGCTAATTTTTTATAAAGTCTGAAATAATTTTGAAGAGTAATTGTAGCAAGTGTTTGCGTATCTTTTTCAACTTTTACGCCTTCTTTAGCTTCAATTGCCTGGTGAAGTCCTTCTGAATATCTTCTGCCGTGAAGAATTCTTCCCGTGAATTCATCTACAATCATAATCTTATCTTCCTGAACAACATATTCGACATCTTTATCATACAATGCATAAGCTTTTAATAACTGTTCAACAGTATGAAGCCTGTCCGAACGTTCTGAATATATTTTATAAATTTTTTCACGTTCAATTTCTTTCTGCGCTATGGATAGTGTATCATCATTTTCAATGTGAGCATCTTCAGTTCCTAAATCAGGTAGTGTGAAAAAATCTTTTTCCTGCGAAGAAGGTGCTAAATATTCTCTGCCCTTTTCGGTTAAATCAGTAACATGTGATTTTTCATCTACAACAAAATAGAGTTCATCATCTACAACGTGCATATTTCTTGCCTGGTCCCTGTTATAAAACATTTCGGTATCATGCATCAATTTTTTGTTATCAGGTTCAGCAAGTAGTTTCTGCAAACGTTTATGTTTAGGTAAGCCTTTATACCCACGGAATAAAAACAGCCCCGCTTTTTCTGTGTCTTCTTTTGAGCGATTTTCATTTGTCATAATTTTTTCAACTTCACCCATCATAGAATTAATCAGAGTTTTCTGAGCTTCAACTATCCTTTTAATTCTCGGGTTCATCTCATCAAACTTATGTGAAGGTGCATCTACAGGACCTGAAATAATAAGAGGTGTACGTGCTTCATCGATAAGAACCGAGTCAACTTCGTCAACAATAGCATAAAAATGTTTTCTTTGAACAAGATGTTCTTTATCAACGACCATATTATCCCTCAGATAATCAAAACCAAATTCATTATTCGTACCATAAGTAATATCACAATCATACATAACGCGTCTCTTTTCAGAATCCATATCGTTTAAAATTACACCTACTGTCATTCCGTGGAATTTAAATATTTCTCCCATCCATTCACTGTCACGTTTTGCAAGGTAATCGTTAACCGTTACAAGATGTACACCTTTTCCAACTAATGCATTCAGAAACATCGGAAGGGTAGCGACGAGGGTTTTTCCTTCACCTGTAGCCATTTCCGAAATTTTACCCTGATGAAGTACGATTCCGCCGATTAACTGTACATCAAATGGAACCATATTCCACACTACTTTTGACCCTGCGGTTTCCCACTCTTTTCCGCATAGTCTTCTGCAAGTATCTTTAACTACTGCAAATGCTTCAGGAAGTAACTCATCGAGTTTCGTTTTTATAGTTTCATCATATTCTTTTTCGAGGTCACTAAGTTCATCGTAAACATCATTTCTTTCGTCGTGAGGTATATCTTCTTTCAGCTTTTCATGTAATTCATTCATCCTGTTTTCTATTTCCGAAACACTTTCTTTAATTCTGTCCTTTAATTCCTGAGTCTTCGCTCTTAACTCATCATCAGAAAGATTTACATATTCATCATAATATGCATTTATTTCTGCAATTATGGGCTCAATTATTTTTACGTCTTTTATGTGTTTCGATGGAAATAGTTTAGTTAAAAGCTTAAGCATTTATTCAAATTTTATTTTCTAAATATCATTAAATTTAACCTTTTTTAAAGAGAAAAAGAATCCAAATAATAATGGCGAAATAGGGAAAAAAACCTTAAATAAAAAAAAATAAAGGTCAACAAATTTAAATGTACTCAGTTTAGTGTTTATATTAAGTTCCATTGTATGTATTTTATACACTTGCTTATAAATGAACTGTTGATTTAATTAACTAATTTGTTTATGCATATGTTTTGATACAAATTCGGTTTTGTAATCGTTTTTTAGAAATTAAATTTAGTAAATTTAAGTTGAAAAAAATTATTGTTAAAAAAGTTTACATCTTTTTAGTTGTAGTAGTTTCGTTCTTTTTGGTTGGATGGGGTAGTGTTGGACATAAAATAATAAACCGTAAATCCACTATATTTTTTCTGCCATCTATGAATTATTTTCAGAGTTGGAGAGATACGCTTGTAGCGCATGCATCGGATGCGGATAGCAGGAAAAATTCAGATCCGACAGAACAGTACAGGCATTATATAGATATAGATGAATATCCGGAATTTATGTCAAATGGAAGAATACCGCAAACGTGGGATTCTTTAGTTGCTATTTATGGATTAACTACAGTCACTACAAGGGGCTATGTACCCTTCGCAATTATTAATTATTGCGATTCATTGAAGAATGCATTTTTAGCAGGGAACTGGCATCTTGCAATGTTGAAAGCAGCAGATTTAGGACATTATGTCGGTGATTCACACCAGCCGCTTCACATTACTACAAATTATGACGGCAGAACTAATTTTTCAAGCGGTGTTCACTCACGTTATGAAACAAATATGATTGCAAGAGATTCTGCTAATTTATTATGTTTGACCGAACCCATAAATTATGTTCCGAATATAAATACTTTTGTATTTAATTATTTATATTCAAATTACAAATATGTCGATTCCGTTTTAAGAGCGGATAGCCTGGCGCACGTGATAGCCGGGAACACGAACAGCACTTTGTATTATGATACGCTTTGGGGAATAGTCGGGAACTGGACAACTTTAATGTTTAAGAATTCATCTAAATTTTTAGCAACATTAATTTATACATGCTGGGTAAATGCCGGAAGTCCACTACCAACTTATATTTCCGAAAACAATAGCACAGCTGATAAATATAATTTGAGTCAGAATTATCCAAATCCGTTTAATCCGTCGACGATTATAAAATTTCAGATTAAAGATACAAGATTTGTAACGTTGAAGGTATATAATATTATAGGGAAAGAAGTTGCAACTCTTGTTAATGAAAAACTGCAATCAGGAGTATATGAAGTTCCATTTTCCATTAACCAATATACCAATAACCAATTTGCGAGCGGAGTTTATTTTTATGTTTTGAATGCCGGGAATTACAGTGAAACGAAAAAAATGACATTAATAAAATAATAATTAATAAAAAAACATAAAGGGATATATAATGTCTATAATGATAACTTCGGAATGCATAAATTGCGGCGCCTGCGAGCCGGAATGCCCGAATACGGCAATTTATGAAGGCGGTGCAACCTGGTCATTATCAGGAAAAGATTACACTGAAAACGACGAAGCTCCTTCGGGAGCGAAGGGATATTTTTCAAACGAGTTCTTTTATATTGTTCCGGATAAATGTACCGAATGCAAAGGATTCCACGATGAACCGCAGTGTGCTGCAGTTTGTCCTGTTGATTGCTGCGTTCCGGATCCGAATCATATTGAAAGTGAAGAACAACTTTTGGCTAAAAAAGAATACCTTGATGGTCTGGGACGCTAAAGAGCAATTTTAAATTTTAAATTATAAATTTTAAATTAAGAGTGAGAGCGTTTTATTAATTAGCAATTTATGTAATATCTGTTTTGGATTCGGGTTGATTCGTAGGATTGGGTTGCGGTGGCTCGGGTTCTTTTTGTATTTCTGAGAGATTATCAGTATTTAAATTCGTAACTTCGATTGGATTTTCTGAAGTGATGGAGGGTGTTACAGCTTCATCACTTTTTTTATTGAATATTGATTTATAACCGAAGAGAATCAGAATAAATCCGATTGTAACGGAAACATCTGCGACGTTAAAAATTGGCCATGAATAAAAAGTCTTACCAAACAACTTAAAATCCGGAATTATAATATGGAAAAAATCAACCACCCTGCCGTAAAAGATTGGTGAATAATTGTAAATGACACCATAAAAAATTCTATCGAATAAATTACCAACGGCGCCTCCCAGAATAAAAGCGAGAGAAAATCTCATATACAGGCTCTCTTTGCGATTTCTATAAATAAGATAAATTATCATCAGTGTAGCAAAGATTGTAAAAATCGAAAGTGTAAGTTTGCCTCCGAATTCAAGTCCGAAAGCCATACCGGGATTTTCAATAAAAGTAATCTGGAAAAAATTATCTATAATATTTATGCTCGCGCCGTAGCTCATGCCTTTGATATGTAATCCAAGGAACGGGATGTTCAAGCCTTTAACAAAAAATTTTGTTACCTGGTCGGCTAAAACTATAAAAAATGAAAAATATAATATTCTCAAAAATTTCTTTTCCTTATTTGTTTACAAATTACAACATTGTTGAATGATGGATTTTTCTGAAATTGTGCCATCAATATTATTTTCCAAACCCGGTGAAGTCTCAATAACTTCATCACTTTTATTAACTAAGATTTTTTTATAACCAAAAACCAACATTAAAAACCCTATTGTAACCGATAAATCAGCAATATTAAATACAGGCCACGAATAAAAAGTTTTTCCTAACAAATGAATGACAGGTCCGGGAATATAAAAAAAGTCTACCACGTTACCATATAAAAACGATTCGGTGCCATAAATCAAACCGTCAAACAACCTGTTAATCAGGTTACCCAAAGCTCCTCCAAGAATGAAAGCATAAGCCAATCTGACGAATATACCTTTATTACGATTTTTATAAATTAAATAAATTATCAGGATTGCCGCAATGAGTGCGATAATAGCCCGCAGTGGTTTTCCGCCAAATTCAATTCCGAAAGCTATACCGGGGTTTTCGATATAAGTTAACTGAAAAACATTATCTATAACATTAACGCTGGAACCGTAGTTAATGCCTTTTAGTGCGATTCCAAGCGATGGAATATTCAGACCTTTAACAAAAAATTTTGTTACCTGGTCAACTATAACTATAAAAAATGAAAAATACAGAATTCTCAAATACTTTTATCCTCTCAATTTTTTGCATTCGATACAATGCTGAGTAATCGGAACAAGTTCAAGTCTTTCTTTCGGAATCAAAGGACAGGTATCGCATAAATTTTTAGGTATATCTATACAATCTATACAAACACCGTATGTGCCCTGGTCAATTCTTATCAATGCTTCCTGTATATAGCCAAGATATTTTTCATCACGTTGAACGAACATATAATTTTTTTCTCTTTCCATTTCGTCAGTACCCTGCTCTGCCATGTGTGTAGAATACGTAAGGTTTTCACCTACATAGTCACCGGATTCATCATCAACAAGGGATTTCATATTTGCCCGCGCACTTTCAAGAATAGCTCTTCTTTCATTAGTTAAAATTTCTTTGAACTGCTGAAGTTCAGATTGAGTATATCTCATTTTCCTTTTACCCGGGATTTTTTTAACTTTTATTGCAACTTTTTTTGCAACAACTTTCACGGTTTTCTTAACATTTACCGGTTTCAAAACTTTAACTGTTTTTTTTACGACTTTTACCGGTTTCGAAACCTTAACTGTTTTTTTTACGGCTTTTTCCGGTTTCTTAACAACTTTTTTCTTAACAGGTTTAACAACTTTTGCTTTTACTTTAGTTTTCTTTTTAATGACTGTTTTTTTCATAATTTTACCTTTTATATGTTGCAAATTTAAATTTTCTTTATATAAAATTTACAGACTTCTCCGTTAATGTCTGTAATAAAATATTCATTATCAGCTTTATCGGAGCTAATAATTGAATCACAAAAGACTTCATTCTTTATGTAATCAGCGTTTTTCCGGACAGCTTTCAAAATATTATCAGTTGTTTTCAGGTCAATGATTATTTTTTCATTAACATTAAAATCATTTGTCTTCCTATAATTCTGAATCCTGTTAATAAATTCCCTTACAATGCCTTCTTCGACGAGAATTTCATCTAATTTTGTATCAAGAGCAATCGTCAAATTATTATCGGATTCAACAATCCAGCCCTCGATATTTTCAGTATAAATCTCTATATCTTCTTTAGTTAAAGTGAAATTATCTTTTTCAATTTTACCGTTTAATTCTATTTCACTGATTTCTTTTTTAGATAAATTATTTATTATTGCCTGAACTTTTTTTACGTCCTTTCCGAATTTAGGTCCAATCGATTTAAAATTCGGTTTCGATTTTTTATTGATAATATCCGAGTCGCCTTCGATTATTTTCAGCTCTTTTACGTTTACTTCTTCGAGAATAATATCTTTAACTTTTAACAACGTTTCCTTTTGTTCAGAATTAAATACAGGAATCAACAATTGTTTTAATGGCTGTCTCACTTTCAGATTATTTTTTACTCTTACGGTACGGACAAGATAAACTATTTGTTGCGCCATTTCCATCTGGTCTTCGAGTGTTTTATTTATATCGCTTTCCCTGTATTCGTCAAAATTGCCAAGGTGTATCGATTCAGTGCTTCCCGTTAATTCAAGATAAAGCTTATCCGAAAGAAAAGGTGATACAGGCGCGAGCATCTGCAAAATACTTAAAATACATTCATATAAAGTCTGATACGCCGATAATTTATCTTTTTCATTTTCAGGACTGCGGAACCTTTTCCTGTTTCTTCTTACGTACCAGTTTGAAAGTTCATCTATAGCAAAATCGTATAAAAGCCTTGTGGGCTTTGTAATTTCATAACCATTCATCATTTCGGAATAATCTTTCTTTAATGAATTCAGTTTTGAAATTATCCAGATATCTATTTCTTTTCTTTCCGATACGGGAATAATATTTTTTCCATCATATTTAAAATTTATGAGGTTTGCATAGATGATAAAAAATTTATATGTATTAATTAATGTATCGAAGAATTTATTTTTAATTTCTTTAAGGTCATCTTCATTAAAAAGTTTTGATTTCCAGATAGGCGAGCCTGCAACAAGATACCAGCGGAGCACGTCGGCGCCGTATTTATCAAACATTTCGAAAGGATTGATAACATTGCCGAGAGTCTTGCTCATTTTCTTTCCATACTTATCGAGTATATGACCGTTTACAATTAAATTTTTATAAGCGGGTTTATCGAAAAGGAATGTTCCTATTGCATGCAGTGAATAAAACCAACCGCGCGTCTGGTCGACACCTTCAGCAATAAAATCTGCGGGATAATTTGCTTCAAAATATTCTGTATTTTCAAAAGGATAATGAAATTGAGCGAATGGCATCGAGCCGCTGTCAAACCAGCAATCTATTACTTCCGGAACTCTCTGCATTTCCCTGCCGTCAGTTGAAAGTACTTTAATGCTGTCTATATAAGGCTTATGAAGGTCAAAGAAATCTTTATTATAAATTTCATTAAAGTTTGTTGATTTATTTTTCAGGTCTTCTATGCTCCCGATGCATTCATAATGTTCTTTCCCGGATTCATCTTTGTAATACCATATGGGAAGGGGAGTTCCCCAGAATCTATTTCTTGAAATTGCCCAGTCTTTATTTTCTTCAAGCCAGTTGCCGAACCTGCCGACTCCGAATTCTTCAGGATTCCAGTTTATCTCTTTATTTAATGCAATCATTTTATCTTTATAATCCGTAGTTTTAATAAACCACGAATCGGTTGCATAATACATCAATGGCACTTTATGACGCCAGCAATGAGGGTAAGAATGTGTGAACATTTCTTTTTTATACAATCTTCCGTTTGCTTTGAGGTCGTCAATTATATACGGGTCGGCTTCTTTGAAATTTTTATGTGCATAATTTCCCGCTTCTTTTTTAAACAAGCCACTGCGTTCAACAGCCTGCAATAAAGGAAGTTTATATTTCTGTCCGATATTATAATCATCCTCACCGAATGCAGGAGCAATGTGAACGATTCCTGTACCATCTTCCATCGTTACAAAGTCGCCGAGCGTAACATAATAACTTTTTTTATCGAGTTTAAAGAAATCGAAAAGAGGTTCATATTCAGTAAACTCAAGTTCACTTCCGGTAGTTGAATCGAGAATTTGATATTCATCTTTAATCGTGCTCAAACGAGGTTCAGCAAGAACAATTTTTTCATCCTTGACTGTTTTAATCAAAACATATTTATGTTTCGGATTAACGCTGAGAGCCACGTTTGAAGGCAGAGTCCACGGAGTTGTTGTCCAGACAAGGAAATCGGCATCTTTAAATTTACCCGTTTTAATTTTAAACTTAACATAAATGGACGGCTCTTTCAAATCCATATAGCCCTGAGCCACTTCGTGAGTAGAAAGCGGTGATTCGCAGACCGGGCAGAAAGGTTGAATTTTAAAACCTTTATAAATAAAACCTTTATCAAAAAATTTTTTCAATGCCCACCATACGGATTCGATATATTTATTATGGAAAGTTACGTAAGCATCGTGCAGGTCAATCCAGTAGCCCATTCTTTTAGTAAGTTCTTCCCATTGTTCGAGGTAGATAAAAATAGAATCTTTACAAGCCTGATTAAACTCTTTGGCGCCGAAGTGATAAATTTCATCTTTAGATTTCAATCCCAATTTCTTTTCAACCTCAACTTCGACCGGTAAGCCGTGTGTATCCCATCCTGCTTTACGATGCACCTGGAAGCCCTGCATTGTTTTATATCTGCATATTATATCTTTAACGGTTCGTGAGATTACGTGATGAATTCCAGGCAGACCATTTGCGGTAGGCGGACCCTCATAAAAAGTAAAATACTTATCATTGCTTCTTGAAGAGATGCTTTTAGCGAAAACGTCGTTTTTGCTCCAATATTCAAGCATTTCCTTCTCGAGAGCGGGTAAATTAATATTTTCCGGTAAATTCTTATACATTATAATCGTAAATAATAAACATTTAAGTTAAAGAATAATAATCATAATTT
>Ga0182021_10011467_pt1 | contig 10520 bp, 10 predicted proteins | sample 612E3MmetaG_FD_120493 | JGI IMG/M metagenome (GOLD analysis project Ga0182021, IMG submission 120493) | Permafrost microbial communities from Stordalen Mire, Sweden - 612E3M metaG (Illumina Assembly) | ecosystem: Environmental > Terrestrial > Soil > Wetlands > Permafrost | place: Sweden... | reverse complement strand
CTGTGAAACTGGTATCAGTAAACGGATTGTAATCAACCCTACACCTACTGCACCTAAGTCTTCCCGAACTCATGAAATAGAATTCTTGGAACTTACAGCTCGGGCAGGAATTCCCTATCAGTTATTTTTCCTTTTCAAATAGATACTTGAACGCATCAGTTTCATTACTGCATAAGCTTACTAACTGGTGCAACTCCATGATTTCCAAATGACCCAACCCCTTTATAAAGGGGCAGATCTTTTACAATCACCTAATTATATTTCTTTTGCAAAGATCGATTTGATTTTTGAAGTGAAAAGCACCTATCGACTCTCTTGCATAAGAAGCCCGACTTATGAGTGTTCCTGAAAGATCAAGGAGCCTTGATGTTCATTTATTGGCCCTGATATGCCATTGGTGAGCAAAAATGCATTTCATTTTCCAAAATATAACAAGAGATGATCTATAGTCTATAGATGCTATTTCGGCTTGGCTTATATGTATTAGAATCAGAATAGAATTCGAGAAAAAGATTCTAATCATTTTCATTTTACAAGGTAACGAAAATGAGGGTAACAAATTGGTTCAAGAATGGGAGCTTGGACGCATTTAATAAGTTTTGTATTCAAAATAGAAATGGATCAGTTTCAATAAAGTTGATCTATCATTCAGAGCTGATAAGAGGATTACTACACAGCCATCGTCTCGAACCCTTGGAAGCGGCTGGAGTCTTTCTTCTTTTGACAGATGCCGCAATACACCCTGCATTCTACTCCCTTGATGACATCGAGAGTATGCATTATTTGGCTTATGCGGATTGAATTTAAGTCCTGTCATTCTCTCTGAGGAGCGAGCATGCTAACCTGTCGCTCATGTTAAACACTTCATACTTCCGCTCAATTGATCATGAGAAGTCTTCCTAGTATGGGTTGACTTTCTGCACGCGAAAGATCATTTATATAAATGAAATCATGCCTTCAGAATCTATCGGCGAATTTTTCGTGGATTCAACAAAGTTATGCTGAAAACAGAAGTATCTATATAGAGTATTTAGTTGAAAATTTCGAATATATTTTATTAGGAAAAGAGATATAAATCCTCTGTATTATCCAAGTCCTAATGTTTACGCTCGCATGTAACCGGGCTATCAAGCTTCGTTTGCTGGATTGGCCGATAGATATTACGAAAGGGCTAATGAACGTTTCTTTTTTCATAAAAAATCTTCAGGACATGAGATGCACCAGCTTCTTCAGGAGACTGTGGCATGTTTAATATGAATGGACTTGATGGAGTGAAGGGCGTATTATTCGATTGTTATAAAACGCTGATAGACATCAAAACAGATGAAAGCAGCACAAAGACCTATGAGCCTATCAGTCGATGGCTGATGTATCATGGAGTCAAGATTGCTCCAGATGAGCTGATGAGGGAGTATAAATGGAGATGCAAGGAAGAGCTCGAAAGGCGTCGGGAGAGAAACTCCGAATTGAAGGTCGAGGAGATCTTCAGCAAGATCTGTCGTCAACACGCCTCTTGGACCATCAATGATCTGACTATAGGAATCGAGGCAGCCCGGATATTCAGATCTGCCTCTTTGAAGAGGTTGCAGGCCTTCCCACAGAGCCTCAGGATGCTTCAAGCGTTAAATGGCTATCCTTTAGGCATAGTCTCCAACGGTCAAAGAGTCTTCTCCGAGCTTGAGCTCAAGCAACTTGGTTTGCATGACTATTTTAAGTTCGTAATCTTCTCTTCAGATTTTGGGTACAAAAAGCCGGATGGTAGGATCTTTTTGGCTGGTGCTCAATATCTGGGGCTGAGACCCGAAGAGATTCTGTACATAGGCGACTCCTACGAGAACGATATCAATCCCTCCAGGGGCCTGGGCATGAAAGCGATGCATATAAACGACGCCTGGAAGTGCTTCAGCTCAGCATGATAATGATTAGAGTTTGTTGCGACGTTAACAAATAAGGCGTCTGAAATAAATAGCTGGAATTTGGGATACGATGAAGATAGCATACTGCGCTAATAAGTCGTACAATTGAGTGAACTATGAGAATTGGAATGTTCTCCTGGGAAAGTTTGTATTCTGTAAAGGTTGGTGGTATAGCGCCCCATGTCTCTGAGCTTTCTGAGGAGCTTGCGAGAATTGGCCATGAAGTGCATGTCTTCACTCGTCGTGGCGATTTTGATTCTTACGATAGGATCAATGGCGTTCACTATCAACGGGTTGACTTCGACGGCACGGGAGACATCATCTCCCAGATGGACAAGATGTGCATAGCCCTTTTCGAGCGGTTTGAAAGAGTCCAGAAGATCTTTGGCAAGTTCGATATTATCCACGGACATGATTGGCACCCAGTCCCGGTCCTCAACCGCATAAAGGCGGACTATGGGCTTTCTTACTTGCTGACTTTCCATAGCACCGAATGGGGTAGAAATGGAAACTACTTCAGTGATTGGGACTCATCCAAACGGATCTCTCATCGGGAGTGGCTAGGTGGCTATGAGTCATCCGAGATAATTGTCACCACCAGTCGGATGCTGGAGGAACTAGGCAAGATCTATTCTATTCCTGAGCACAAGATCAATGTCATACCTAACGGCATCGTCAGCGGTGCAAAGAAAGGATCTATGGAACCCGAGAAGTTGAGAAAGAGGATTAAAATCGACCGGAAAGATCCTTTGGTGCTATTCTGTGGCAGGATGAGCTATCAGAAGGGGCCTGACCTTCTGGTCGAGGCCATACCGCTTGTATTAAAAAACCAGAAAGACGCAAAGTTCGTCTTTGCTGGTGACGGGGACCTAAGGAATCATTGTGAACATCTGGCCAAGAAGCTAGGCGTTCAGAGGGCTTGCAAGTTCCTGGGATATATCTCAAGCTCAGAGAAGGAGAATCTGATCAACGCCTGCGATATGGTATGCATCCCCAGCAGGAACGAGCCCTTTGGTATGGTAGTTTTAGAGTCTTGGGATGCAGGTAAACCAGTGGTAGCTACCGATGCAGTCTCGATCATCAAAAACTTCGAAGATGGACTGCTGGCTTACATCCAGCCTGAATCTATCGGATGGTGCATTAATCGCCTATTAGAAAATCCGGAGGAGATGAATAAACTGGGAAAGGCTGGGCAAAAGAGAATCAAAGTAGAGTTCAGCTGGGACCAAATCGCAAAAAGGACGGAAGATGTTTACGATAAAGCTCTCCAGGGCTTAGAGGTAGTAGAACCTGGCCTGTAAGGTTGCCTTATTATGGTCTCAGAACATAGAATTAGTATATTAAAGCCGGGCAGCGTCTTTCGTGATTGGTTATTAGATGTTCTTGGAGATAGAATACATAATAAGGATTGCGATGTCGTTGTTTATGAGATCAAAGGTGCATCACACACAGTATGCCGGTACCATTTTAAAGGCGAGGGTTACAGCGTAGTGGCCAAGTTCTATGCAGAACCAACCGGGTGGCTGAGACACTACGACGCCGTCAAATCTATGGAAAGGGAGATCAGGACGCTCAAAAAAATAGAACCGATTATCGATATTCCCAGGCCTTTAGCCATCAAAAAAGAGTTTGACTGCGTACTGGTGACCGAATACATACGTGGCAAATCACTGTATAGTTATATGAAGGCAGATAGGGACCTTTACGGCAAACTAACTGCCGTCGCTCATCTCCTGCGAAGGCTTCACGACCAGACGCGATCGGAATACCGAAAAGACCAGGAGTTTGCTCATTTTCACAAGGTACTGGATCAGCTAAAATTGCATTCAACGAGAAGAGAAATGTTCAACCGATTGCTTGGAGAATGGTGGTACAAAAGAGATTGGGATACTCAGCAAGGCTGTTTGATCCACAACGATGCAAACCCTGTAAACTTTGTGTTCAAGCAAGACAAAGTATACGCTCTGGACTTCGAAAGCGCCTGGGAACATGCCCACTATGTCCACGATTTGGGGATAGTGGCTGCCGAACTCAAGAATCACTTTGAGTTCATCGAGAAGAATAGAGAAAGATCCGAACAATATATAGGTCATTTCATATGGAACTACAGCAAGGACGAGGAAGAGTTCCATTGGATAACTCAAGCTCTGCCATTTTTTATTGGCTTGGGGCTTCTCAGAATGGCTAGGTTGGACCTTGGGACGGAACATATAGATTACATCTTAAAGGAAGCAGAAGCATGCTTGAGGGCAAAGCAATAAAGCTAAAGATAGATGTGTAATCTCCACCTCTTATGTTTTTTGGTCTCGGTACAGACAAAGGCTTCAGCATATATAGCCAGACAAAACAATATTTGAGTAGGAGTGCCCAGTAATAAGAACTGCCATGATATTCGAAATATTAATTATAATTTTGCTCATAATTACCAATGGTCTTCTCGCCATTTCGGAAATGGCAGTAGCATCAGCTCGAAAGTCGATATTACAACAATTGGCAAACGAAGGTAATTCTGGTGCTAAGACAGCGTTACAACTGGCAAACGAGCCGAACCGGTTCCATTCGGCTGTTAAGATAGGGATTGTCATGTTAGGAACTCTTGTTGGGATCTTGGGAGGTCTAAACTTAGCAGACAATCTGACACTTGGGCTAAGGCAGATCAGCATCATAGCACCTTATAGTGAGTCGATAAGCATTGGTATCTTAGTATTAGGCATTACATACATGACCCTTTTTCTCAATGAACTCATTCCAAAAAGGCTTGTTCAGAGAAATCCCGAAAGCATAGCGTCGACAGTAGCTCCACTCCTGCGCTTGCTCTCCATCATTGCATCTCCGCTTATCTTTGTATTGAGTTCCTCGACCAAATTCTTAGATGGGCTTATTGGCACAGGATCTTTAGCAGAGCCGTCTGTAACTGAGGAGGAGATTAAGTACCTCATTGACCAAGGGACCGATGCGGGAGTTTTCGAAGAGGAAGAACAGGACATCATGGAAAGAGTATTCCGTTTGGGGGACAAAAGAGCTGGTGCTCTGATGACTCCCAGGTCGGAGATAATATCGCTGGATGTCAAAGACGCAACCGAAGAAATCAAAGCTAAGATATCAGGTTCCGGTCATTCATATTCGCTCTTTCCCGTAATCGAAGGCAACTTGGAAGAAGTTCTTGGGGTAGTTCAGGCCAAAGATCTCCTATCTCACATAATGAAAGGTCATCATATTAATCTCAAGGATACAATGTTGCCGCCATTGTTTGTTCCAGATAGCATGAAGGCATTGATTGTTCTGGAGCGGTTTAAAGAGACTGGAATACATCTGGCAATGGTAATAGATGAATATGGCGTAGTCCAAGGGTTATTGACTATCACAGACTTACTTGAAGCACTAGTCGGTGATATACCGCACATAGACGAATTGAAAGAGCCAGATAAGATGATGCGAGAAGATGGCTCCTGGCTGATTGACGGCATGATGTCCATAGATGAGTTCAAAGATATTTTTGAAATAAAATATTTACCTCACGAAGACTGTGGATTGTATCATACGATGGGTGGTTTCGTGACCATGCGCCTAGAGCGGATTCCCTCTTCCGGCGACCGCATTGAATGGAATGGTTTCCGCTTTGAGATCTTGAGCGTGGATGCTAACCGCGTGAATAAACTGCTCGTTGTTCCACCCGATAAGGACTAGTACTGACACCTTGATCTTTTGCTAATGGAGAGACCGGACTTTGATCAACATCCGTCCCAATGGTAGAAACACTGAGATTTATCGCCAACTCGCCCAGGTTCATGATGTAATCAAGCATGCGTTCGATGCTGCTTGCCACAACAAGCCCCACCAGCATTTTCTCCCCATTCCTGAGGTTGGCAGAGTTAGCCATCTCTTCAGACCGCCTTCGGATAACGAGAGCTTTATCAATGATCTTATTGGCCTTATCAGAATCGGTCTGCAGCAGACAAGACACCGAGTCCTCGAGCAGTTCGACGATGATCGGCTGCACCTTGGAGAGTTCTTCTGCTATCTCAGCGTTCAGAGTGCATTCATGTTTGCTGGCAATTTCTGCAATCCTTGAGGCGTGATCGGCGATCCTTTCGAGATTTGAGGAAGCTTGCATGTATGTAAGAGCCGTTACAGAGTCCAGTTTTTCCTGGTGTATCGACCTGGATCTGAGCATCTCAGTGAACTGGCGCGCTATGAGAAGATTAAGCCTGTCTACTTCATCATCCCTTTGAATCACATCCAGAGCCAGATCTTTATCGTTATTGATCAGAGATGATATTGAGTCCTGTATTAGAGATCTTACTACATTCTTAACTCGTTTCAAGGCTTGTTTGGTCTGTAGTTCCTCTGAGCTGAGCAGGTCGCGTATGACAATTTTGTTGATGGTCTCTTCCAGAATTTCAGGACCTATGAGCTTGTTCACAATTTGGCGAATATCCTTCTTCTGGGCCGATGACATATGTTTAGAGGTGACCTCTATATTCCTATGTCCTGCAACGTAACAGGCTATTATGTCTCTAATCAGGGGTTCTCCTGACTTGTCTCCTATTTCTAACTTGGCAGTTAGTTCTTGCTCTAATCTGTCAACAGAGAGAATTAATGATCCATTATCGCTCTGGCTGAGGTAAACAATAGAGCCAAATTCAATTGAGTTGATCGTTGCCCATTTCTTGGGAAGGGACACTATGAAAGTGGACTTACCTGTTCTCTGTACTTTTCTGGTTTCCATGTTAATCTCACCTCCTGCCATTTGGGGCTCAATTTGCGGAATGATTGAATCTGCATATCTTATTATGACTAAGCCTTATAAAATTCGGCCTTAGATGGCCTCATGTTGCGATTGCTCCCATCCGATAGAAATGATAGAGAATCAATATAGAAAATAAAACAATGACCACTGCATAGGTAACCATAGATATCTTGGTTTCGGCATTCATCCGTGCGAAGCATAAACTACCTGCTTTTTATGGTTTTCCTCAATAAAGTATATAGTAGACTTTTTCCTCTTGGAGGCATATAGAATAGGGTTTTAGGTGGTTGAATTCGTTTGCCAGACCGTCGCTGTGTCCCTTTAGCTAAATCCTTGACTTGATTGCATCCTGTATTAGATCAGATGCCCATATAGCGACATTATGCTGTTGAAATGGGCTCGCAGTCCCTTCCGATTGGTTGGAACGCATTAGGCTGGCTGACGGCAGCCCAACCTCCAAGAGCCAGCTCCCGAAGGTTAATGGATGCAACGAAATCTGCGTTATGCTGATATCCGCAATTGACACACCTAAAGAGTGCCTGGCTTCTCCGATTGAATTTGTCTATTGTGCCACACCTGGGGCATCGCTGAGATGTGAAGTCTGGTCTTGCCAAAATCAACGGAATTCCCCGATCTCCGCACTTATAGGAGATCATCTGTTGAAGCCTCCCGATGGCCAAAGACTGAAATGAAGGCCTAGTAGATCTCCGATTCCTCTTTGAACCCTTCTCGACTTTTGTTCCCCGGAGCCTTTCTAATACGAGATAATTACCCTCGTCCAAAGATTCAACCAATGCCTTGCTGGATTCATGCAGTTTAGTCCTGAACCACTGTTTTTCTCTCTTAATCAGCCGTTTCAGCCTCCTTTTGGCGGAGGAGGTGCCTTTTTCCTTAAGAGAGTACTTTAGACCCCTAAAATGCTGCCTTTTTGCATTGACTGGACGTCCATCGATCTTGAAGCCGTTGGATGCAACAAGCAGCTTCCTTGTACCCAGATCGACTCCGACCGGATCGTCCATTTCCTTGGGAAGTACATCACAGGCTACGCATATTTGAATATAAGGCATTCCCCTTTTTAGGATTAATCGTGCTCCAGTTACTGGGTTCTTAAGAAGCGAGCGTTGATAATCCCCCACCTCCAGTTCTGCCTTTATTCTACCACTGGCAGTTGCTATAGAAGCAACCAGTCTCCCTGTCCTCTTAAGACAGAAAAGCTTCCTGTCGAGAGACAGAGATCGTTCTTTGAAAATGTGTAACTTGTAGGAAGATTCTCGATAGAAAGACGCAACCTTCTGGATTGCCCTAGCAGCAAGGGCGGCGGGAAGCTTAAAGATCACTCTCAATTCCCTGTAGATTCGATCATGGAGGATCTTGGGGTCGAGAATCCGTTTCCTAAAGGCTACTTCGCTGGCGTAATTGCAGGCGTCTTCAAAAGTCTTGACCGTGCTACAGAGCTTGTCAAGATCATCCTCGTTCATCTTAAGGCTGCAGAAAACCCTTCTGTGTACTTCCAATCTTCACACCTTGGTTAGTAATTCTTTGCGCCCATCATTAGCTGTAATCATGCAACTTCTAGAGTTCAACGTTCTATGCTAATTTCCGAGATCATCTTCCTATCTTCTACCTCCAATCCTTGAACTGCTCTATCGAGCCATGGCGAGAGTAGAACCCTAAAGAGGTCCAGTTTCATTAAGCTGACTTAGCATAGCTGTCGCATTTGACAAAGAGGAGTTTGCAGCAGCAACAACCTGGCTTATCGCCGTTTTGTTATTCTCAATCTGCAACATTATTCTCTGGGAAGCTAGAGTAATCTGATTATGAATCGATCTAGTCTCATTTAAGCTGCGATCGGCAGCAGCAGCGTATATAGCAGAATCGTTCGCGGATGTCCCAGCTTGCGCAGCTGATGCTTCGTTTCTCTTGGTCAGATCTGAGACAAATTCTGCTTGGCTTAGAGTGCCATTGTAGATTGAATCGATCTCTTTGAGACTATCTTTTGCCTCAACGGCATAACCAGAAGATGCTTCAGCATTAATCTGGACTTGTTCAGCCAATAGACCCGTGCGGTTGGTGATGTTCTGAGCTCGATCCACCAAATTTTTCGTTTCATTAAGGAGGACGGCACTTTCGTCCCTCATCGATGCAGATTCATCTCTAAGTATCCTCGCCTGGTGTACCATTACTCCAGGAGAGAGGACCATGTTTTGAGGAATAGAAGGCGCTACGAACCCCATTTTGCCCATGAAAGGCTTATAACCAAGCTTTTCAGCTCCAATATCCAAGTTTATGACATTCCCGCCTTTTCCAGTCCCCAGGCTCAAGGGTTCCTGGCAATTCAAGGGAGAAATCAGCAAAATCAGCACGAGCAATAAAGTAGCTCTGAAAATAATTGAACATAACATTGATCTTAAAGGCGACGATGTAACTCGATTAGGGCAAATATTAATCACCATGGGTCACGATTAGAATATATTTTATATAAATATTTCCTATATAAAGTAATTATTGTCAAAGCATTCGCATTTTCAATTGATAACTATATAGACGAGACTATTTGGACGCATAGGGTTGAAAAGTATATGATTTTGATACGGTTAAATGGAATTTGAGCTTGCTTAAAGCCTGGGTTGTTAAATCTACGACTTCTGGACTTTGATATGAGGATGATGATATCAACCCATGTCACAATATGCGATCGAAAATGATTTCGCAGTATTGCGAAATGACAAATCGTTGAGGACCTGAAAAAGGCAAATGAGAAAAAGAAATACTTTATCATAAACATTAACCGTATTTTCGTTGAGAATTTCTTATCAGAATTAGCATTTCTATATAGTGACCTTAGTGAAATTATTGGTATATAGTAAAAATGGGGAAAGAATATAATGGATAAATGGTAAATCGTTCTAAAATAGATCTTGGCGAGAAAGACATATGAAGATAATTCGGTAGGCTTCATATGCAAATGTTCTGCTGAGTGGTTGTGAGAAAATAGGACATTCTGAGGTAATATTATGAAAACATTAGATAGAAGTTTGTTGCCTTTCGAAATCCAGCAATGTACTGATGCTTCCAAGGTTACTGTTATGTTGGAAGCTATTGAGCTTGAACATTTGGCGATCGGCGATAAGCTTCTCGGCCTGATCGATTATTATGAGATCATCCTTAAGAGCAGAGAACTATCCAAAAAAGAGTACGAATTCAGAAACAATAAGCTCAGCTTGATCCTGGATCTCATCAATACTGTCAAGATTCCTGAACATATGATGACAGATCTTAGATCTGCGATTATTGCAGCCTGGAGGCTGAAGATTCTAGGGAGTACGAGAGAAAAAAGGTCGGAAGAGATCGACGTAGTACTCCAAAGCATCGAACGATTGCGTACTGCCATCAAATGGGCGAAGGAGCATCCGGGTCCTGACATTGACTGGCAGCTGGATATTGCTATACTGCATTCTATATCGATAAGACGCTTAGAACTGATATCCCAAGACATCCACAAAGTTCAGGACCTCCTGGATCAAGCGGTGGAGTACCTGGAAACAATGATGGACGGGTCTATAATCGGCCCAGAACCGAACATCTATTTCTACGGCAAGGATCACTGAAGGTTTTTGAGAACATATTATAGCTGCTTAGGACCACTATCAAGAAGGTCCACGTAGAGACTTGGCTTTACCTGGAATCACTTCCAATGAATTGGCCGGGCCTCGGCTACTGATCGCTCCAAGCATACCTATCTTTATACAAAGCCCTCCACAACCTTTCTGCCATCTGAGACCTAGCAGAGTTGTGATAGCAATCAATAATGACATTTATCATTTCAGCTTTATCAATGTCTTTTGTCGATTCCT
>Ga0182021_10011466_pt1 | contig 10521 bp, 11 predicted proteins | sample 612E3MmetaG_FD_120493 | JGI IMG/M metagenome (GOLD analysis project Ga0182021, IMG submission 120493) | Permafrost microbial communities from Stordalen Mire, Sweden - 612E3M metaG (Illumina Assembly) | ecosystem: Environmental > Terrestrial > Soil > Wetlands > Permafrost | place: Sweden... | reverse complement strand
TCCAAATTTGTATTCTCTTAGATTGAATCTTTTCCAGTTTTTCAATCTGTGCATAAAGAAATGCCGCTATAATTTCAGACGGGAGAAACGATGAACCAATATCTACCCATCCGTATTTATCAATTTCTCCTCTCCAAAAGGCCACTCTGTTTGTTCCTTTTTCCCATATTATTTCTGCTCTTTTCAAAAATCTATTATCATTTATGGCCAGCATACCACCTTCTCCTGAAATAATATTTTTTGTTTCGTGAAATGAAAATGTAGATAAATGTCCAATCGAACCAAGTGGTTTTTTTTTATAATATGAATCTATTGCCTGGGCAGCATCTTCAACGACAATTAACTTATATTTATTTGCAATTCTCATTATTTTATCCATATTGCAAGAAATACCGGCATAATGAACTACCACTATAGCTTTAGTTCTTGAAGTAATTAATCCTTCAACCTTATTCTCATCAATATTAGGATTTGATTCAGAGCTATCCGCGAAAATAACATTTGCTCCTCTTAGTACAAACGCATTTGCAGTTGAAACAAAAGTATATGAAGGCATAATGATTTCGTCACCCGGTTTAATTTCAAGTAATAAAGCACACATTTCCAGTGCATCCGTACAACTTGAAGTCAAAAGGCATTTCTTAAAACCATATTTATCCTCGAAATACTTTTGACACTTTTGAGTATATTTACCGTTACCGGAAATTTTTGCGGAATTTACGGCATCGTAAATGTATTTTGTTTCCTTGCCTGTTTTATATGGTTTATTGAAAGGTATCATGGTTTTTTCCCGATATAATAAAATCCACTTGCAATATTTTCTGACATCGGAAAATATCGAAGTAGTAAATCTAAAAATTTAATTGGAAACGTCAGCATCAAAAGAATAATAAGTATTACATTATGTAATCGCTTAATTCCAAATGAAAAAAATATTGCAATAAATTCTTGAAAAATCCATAAAAACCCGGATGTCGGACCGCCGGCAATCCTTATCTCCATAATATTGAAATCTTTAAATAAGTACTTAATACCTTCATTTGTTCTTCTAGAAAAATCATATGGTGAAGCATGAAACCCCTGTATAAATGGAAAAAAAGAAAATACAATTCCTCCCTTTTTAAGTACTCTGAAAATTTCACTGACAACTAATTCGGGATTATTTACGTGTTCAAGCACAGCAATGTTTATAATAATATCGCAGGAATTACTTTTTAAAGGAAGGTTATCGATATTGCATACTAAGTTCACATTATTATAATTAAACATGTCAACATTAGAAATATATTCCGTGTAATCTGAATTACCGCTTCCTAAATTTAGTATTGTTAAATCCTTTTTATTACAATACTTTTTTATGAATTTGAAGTGATAATTATCAGCAAAGACAGGGCTAAATGTATTTGTTAAAAAGGTATATAATTTATAATGATTCTTTATTGAGTATTTTAACCTGTCAAAATCATCAACTATATCTTCAAGTTTTGAAACTGTGAAAATATATTTCCCGTTTTCAATTTTATTCGAATTGTTGCAATTTGTACAAATTAATTCGTTTTCTAGAAATAGTAAGTTATCGCCTTTGCATATCGGACAAATTAAAATGTCCTTATTTAAATTTTTAGACATATATGGACTATTCCCTGATATTTTTATAAAATTAGATGATAATACGTTATCGATGACTTTCAAGCAAAAATTTCAATTGTTTTGATATAAAATTCAAATATCCCATTTAATTATTTTCTAAAACTGCAATTCCAAAACCTGTTTTACCATAACCATTACCATTATAAAGCATATATGTCTCGTTTTTATGCTTGAACACATAAGGATAGCATATCATTTCGCTATCCCAACTATGCTCAGAGATATCAATTCCTGCTAGTTCATCTTTTCTCTGCCATTTAATACAGTCACGTGACTCAGCATAACCTATTCTGTATTGTTTAGATATAATGCTTGCCCTATATGAGTACCACATTTTATACAAATTATCATCTTTGATTATAGTTGGCCTCGCAATAGCATATTCAAATTCTGAGTTAAAATCAATCACCGTAACACCTTTTCTTTTCCATAAATATCCGTCAGTTGAACTTGCCAATTTAATATTATAGAAATGAGTTAATTGTTCATCAATTTTTTTCCATTTTATACCTGATAAGTAATACATGTAAAATATGTTATTATTTTTCAGTACAAAAGGTGAACTGGTCATAATTGGATCATACTTACTTCTATCTAATATCGGCACATTACTTGTTTTACGAAAAGTTATTCCATTATCTTCGCTTATAGCTATCCCGATAAAAACCTGGAAAGGAATAGAAGCACATCGAATAATTCCTTCGTAGTACATCAATTTTTCTTTTTTAATGTTGATAATTGATGAACATAATGCTCCGTATTCATCAAATTCGCCATAGTTCCCAAGTTCTAAAACGGGATTTCTTAAATTTAAATCAATAATATTCAAAGGATCTTTTATATCAATTGTAAGGAATGAAGTATATCCTCGTAAACTCTCATCTCTCGTAGTAAAATATATACGATATATATCCTCCTTAAAATGATCAGGAACTGGAAGCATTGCATGAGTTTTCATCCATACGTTATGATTTTCAGCGCAAAATATTTTACCTATTTTTCTCCAAGTCATTTTAATTATTTCTTTGCTTGTAAAAAAATGTTATTTGCTAAATCAGGGTAAAATTCACTTAATTTACAAAGTGCATCCTGAACTTTGTTATTCAAATTAAGACTTTTCATTTGTTCTGTAGTAAAAGGTTTTAAATAAAGACCTTGTATACTTTCGATTGTCAATCCTGCTTGCTGAATTTCCCGGACAATTGTATTGATATCATAATATCTCTTATGGCCAACATTTAAATCAAATTCGGATAATAAATATATATCATCTAAAAATCCCGCTAAATTACCAATTATCCTATGCATAGATCTTGCATTAGGAACTGAAATGATTATTTTCCCACTTTGATTTAAATAATTAGCAAATTTTTTTAAAATAAGAGCCGGGTCATCAAAATGCTCTAAAACAAATCCCATTTCAATTAAATCAAATTTAATATCGGGGACATAATCTTCAAACAATGAATGAACTAAACTGAATTTATCAGGTAAATGATATTTATTGTTAATTAAGTTTATAAGTTCATTTGAACCGTCTATTATATGATAAGAATCTATTTCGTCTTTATTTATACCTGAATATGTATTTAACATTTCTCTGATAAAAACACCTTGTCCAACACCTAAACTTAAAATAGTTTTATAGTTATTATTTTTAATAATATTAATAACTTTTTGGGAATAATATTTTATAATAATTTCATTCTCATCATAAAAACAAGATGAATCGTTATAACCCTCTTTTTGATGATTAAGTTCTTTTGTTTTCTTACTTTTCATTATTATGCACCCATCATTCTTTCGAATTCCTCACTATTTAAACGGAATAATTCAGTCATTTTGGGAATATATACACTCTTATCGGGAACATCCCTTAAAATAATCGAACCTGCGCCAATGATGCATTCATTCCCAATATTTATATGGTCTTTGAAACAGGCGTTTACTCCTACAAAACAATATTTTCCTATTTTCACATTTCCCGATACTACAATGTGTGATGCAAGCCAGGTACTATCTCCAATGACAACATCATGACCGAAATGATTTCCGCTCCATAAAACAACATTATTACCAATTGTTATGTTAGGTTGTAAAACCTGATTTTCAAGTATAAAGCAATTTTCACCAATTTTTGTATCTCCCCAATGACTTGCTTTAGAACTTAGATAACTTGGAATTTCATATCCTTTACCTTTAGCTTCAAAATATTTTTTTTCACGAATCATGTTTAAACTTTTATATCCCAAAGCTACAAACATGTTAAAATCATCTGGTGGGTATAAATTTATAATATCTTCAAATGGTACAACCGGAAGTCCTCTGAATTCCTTTTCTTTTATATAACCGCTGTCTACAGTAAAAGCAGCGACCTCGTAGGTACTATCATGTGAAAAATAAAAATGAGCCATTTCAGCCATTTTTTCATTTCCAAAAATAATTAGTTTTTTCATATATAATATTAATAATTAGATTCTTAGACCTCCGTCAATTTCAAGGGTTCTGGCGTTGAAAAAATCATTCTTTATTATAAATAAAATTCCTTCAACCATTTCTTCAACTTTTGCCATTCTTCGTAAAAGAGTCTTTTTTTTCCAATCTTTTATCACATTTTCTCCCATCGAAGATAATGTCCTTTCAGTTTCAGTGAAACCCGGTGAAATACCGGCAATTCGTATCCCATAGAATGAAAGCTCTTTTGCCCATACTACGGTCAATGCATTGAGAGCGGCTTTAGAAGCAGAGTATGCACTTTGACCAGTATTACCTGCAGATGCTATTGAACTGACATTTATTACGAGTCCATCAGTTCTGTTTTCAATCATTTTTTGAACTACATTTGCAGTTACATGAAAAGTGCCGTTTATATTTGTCGATATTATCCTGTTCCAGTCAGCAAGATTGTATGTTACTAATTTTCCGTCTATAAAAGATATTAATAAAGAATTGTGAATAACGGCTGCGTTATTTATCAGTATATTAATTTCACCGTATTTTTTATAGATAACATCAACACAATTCTGAACATTGTTAAAATCAGTAATATCGCAGTTATAAAATTCAATATTCTTAAATGTATCCAGTTCTTTTCCAACCGGATTTATATCAAGCACCGATACTTTCGCATTCATGTCTGCAAGTTTTACTGCTACCGCTTTCCCGAGACCTTCAGCACCGCCTGTAATAATAATTTTTTTATTGTTTAATTCCATGACTTTTTAAAGAATTATTGAATGCCTTTTAAATAAAGAATATCTTTTATTTTTTTATACCCTGTTATTTCAGCAATTTCTTCGGGTTTGAATTTAACCGAAAAAGCTCTTTCAATTTCAGCAACCATTTCAATATGCATTAAGGAATCCCATGTCGGCAGATCTTTCATAAGTGTATCATCAGTTATACTCTCTTTTGGTACGTTAAATACATCAAGAATAATTTGTTTAATCTTTTCTTCCATAATTTATATTTTATTAAAGTGAATTTATAAAATTTACAGTCAAGTAATAAATATACTCTTTTTGAAAAACTAATTATGCAAAAAGCAGTTCTAAAGTTTTAATAATATCAATATAGTATATATCATTTTTTATTGAAATGCTTTAATATACTTTAATCGTATATCTTTTTAATAATAGTAAATGGACGATTTTTTACCTGTTCAAATATTTTCGAAATATATATTCCAACAATCCCGATACAAAAAATTGTTAACCCGCCCAAAAACCATATTGAGACAAATATTGATGGCCATCCTATACCAGAACCCAGAAACAACGTCTGGTATAAAGTTACTAAGATAAATATAACTGAGATGAAAAAGATAATAAAACCCAAATAAGAAATATAGATAAGTGGCTTAGCACTGAAAGAAGTAATTGAGTTTAATAGCATAGAAATTTTTCTTCTAAGGGTATATGTAGTAGACTTTTTATGCCCTTTTTTAACCGGTATAGCAAGTTGCCTAAAACCTGTCAATGCTGTTACACCCGAAAATACAAAATGATATTCCTTATATTTAATGAAGCTAATCATAAAATTTCTTGTCATTAGTCTTGCCATTATTGTATTCTTTTGAATTTTATTATCTGAGAGGAAATTGAATATATTGAAATAAAATCCGGCAAATTTGCTTTCAAAAAATCCACCTTTCCTTTTTTCCTGGATACCATATACTAAATCTATTTCAGGATTTTTAATAAATTCATTCCAGAACATGTTTAAAAATTCCGGTGGTTCTTCAAGATCACAATCAACGACATATATATAATCACCTTTGGTATATCTGATCCCGGTTAACAACGCACTATGATGACCGAAATTTCTTGATAAATCAATTATCTTAACTTTATTGTCACCTGATTTTATATTTAAGGCTTTTTTTAATGAATTGTCCGGTGAACCGTCATTTACAAAAATAATTTCATAATCATCCGTTATTTCCAAAGCACACTTTTTGATTCTTTCATAAAATTCTATTATATAAGGTTCGGAATAAAATAAAGATGTTACGATTGATAATTTCATTTATTTTTATTTAATAAATTTTTTTCGTAATATATTTTGAGATTCTTTCTTAATAATTTATTGGTTGGTCCCTTAGGAATGTTTTTCATATCTGCTAGATCGTGCATAAAAATAATTTTACTCGGTATTTTGTATTTAGCAAGATACTTTGCAATAAAGTTTATAATGTCAAGTTTCTCAATACTCTTATTGTCAATCGTTTCGATAAACAAAACAGGTTCTTCCCCCATAATTTTATGAGTAATTCCTGCAACGGCGCAATCTTTTACGCCGGGATACATATAAACAACATTTTCGATTTCTCGCGGATAAATATTTTCTCCACCACGAATTATCAAATCATCTTTTCTTCCTTTTATATAGAAAAAGCCACTATCATCTTTGTATCCGTAATCTCCTGAATGAAACCAATCATCACGGAAAACTCTTTGATTTTGTTTCGGCAGTTTGTTGTATTCATAAAATACATTATATCCTCTTATACAAATTTCTCCGATTTCTCCTGCGTGTAATATTTTACCTTCTTCATCAAGAATTTCCATACAATTTACGGGTAATGTTTTTCCAACGGAACCAACAATTCTGTCTTCAATTATTAAAGGATTAAATGAAGAAAAAGAAGTTGTTTCAGTAAGTCCATAACCTTCGAATATAGGGACGCCAAATCGTTTTTCAAATTCTGTTTGAACCTTGGAAGGAAGTAAAGCACCTCCGCAAATAATACCTTTCATTGTTGAATCTTTTCTTTCGTTATTAAGGTTAAGCAAAATAGATAATATTGTTGGTATGACACTTGACCATGTTACTGAAAATTCATATACAAGATCCCAAAAACGAACAAAATTAATACTTTCACGGTTAAAAATTGTTGATCCTCCGACCCATAAAGGTGACAAAAAAGTAGGAACCTGGCCATTGTTATGAAACAGTGGCAAAAGGCAGAGAGTCCTTGTATTTGAATCGAATTTAAACCATTCCGCGATTGCTTCTCCGTCAGACAGTAAATTCATATGAGTTAAAATACAACCTTTTGGATTTCCGCTTGTTCCGGATGTATATATAATTAAAGCTTTGTCATCCAGCGAGGCAAAATCTTCTTTATATTCTATTACTTCATCTGATATATCGGAATATACATCGTATAAATTAAAATAAGAACTGATTTGAATATTTTTTGAAAAGGCTATCAGCTTTATTCCGGGATTCTGTTCAAATGATTTTATTTTATTTATAAAATCCACATCAAAAATTATCATTTCAGGTTTACTGTCATTAACAATATATTCAATTTCTTTCGCTGTAAGATTATAATTTACCGGAACAACCAGAATTCCCAAAGAAAGGGCTGCATACTGGATTAATAACAAATCTGCAGAGTTAGGCAAAATTAAATTTATAATCGAATGTTTTTTTAATCCAATAGAAATGAAATATTCTCTGATTTTATTTGTTTTTTTAAAAAAATCACAATATTTTAGAATATCTATATTGTCATTATTAATACTTATTGTAAAATCCTTGTCGAGATTTTCAATGGTTTTTTTGTAAAGAAGATCATAAAGAGATTTATAGCGAAAAACTTTATTGTCCTTTAATTCCTGATATTTTTTCATAAAATTAATTTATTTCAGATATTTGTCTAATACATTCAAAATTTTTGAGACACTGTTCATTTCCGGAAGATGTTCTCTTTGAATTTTAATATTAAAAACTTTTTCAATTTCTATAATCATTTCAACTGTTTTGAGTGAGTCCCACCTGGAAAGATTTTTTATATTATAGTTTAAATCAACATTGTCAACTGACATTACATCTTTGAAAATATCAAAAAAAATATCTTTTTCGTTTTCTTTCATATTATTAAACAAAATAATCAATAAGGTTTTGAGCAGCTTTCAAAGCCATGTCCCTTCTGCATTCTAAGGTTGCAGTTCCGATATGCGGTGTAATTAAGATATTTTTAAATTGCAATAAAGGATGATTTGCGGAAATAGGTTCCGGGTCCGTAACATCAAGAATTGCACCTGAAATCATATCATTTTCCAGGGCATAGATTAATGAATCAGTTACTATTATTTCTCCCCTCGACATATTCAGAATTACCGGTTTTTTCTTCATCATTTTAAAAGTATCAAGATTGACCGAGTACCTGTTATTTTCATTTAAAGGGATATGAAAAGAAATTATATCAGATTCTTCAAGAACATCTTCGTAATTTTTATACTCAATATCGATATTTTCAAGTCTGCCGGTATTTTTATCATTATCAAAAAACAAAATTTTTGTATCAAATCCCGACAATCTTTTTGCAACAACCTTTCCAACTCTGCCCAATCCAATAATTCCCCAGGTCAGATAGCGTAAAGTATGTCCGTTAAAAACTTCAGGATCCCAGGCTTTCCATTTATCATCAATCACATATTTACAGGCTTCATTAATTTTCCTCAAGAAAGTTAAAGCCATTGCAATCGTCATGTCAGCTGTACTGTCATTTACTATATCCGGTGTATTGAATACTTTTATTCCAAAATCTTCAGCAGTTTTAATATCTATATTGTCAAACCCGGCTGCCATATTAGAAATCGCTTTTAAATTATCTTTGCAATTAACGAGGACATTTTGAGTGATTTTTTCGGTAATGGTAGTTAATACACCATCATATTTACATAGATTGTTAATTAAAAAATTGGGATTTAAAGGTTCATTTTTATTTATGCAATCGACATCAAAATATTCTTTCAGGAGTTTGATTGCAGAGTCATTTATTTTTCTAGTTACTAAGATTTTAATCCGCATGACTTAAATATTCTCCAACTTTATTTAACCCTTTATCTATTAATTCGTAATTATTAACAAGGGGTCCAAAAGACAATCTAACCGATTCAGAAAGCGATGAACCGAACCCCCAGCCTGGAATAAAAAGGACGCCGGTATTTTTTAATACCTTTTGCACGAATTTAGCACTATTTTCAGATACCTTTAAGCAAATATAGATTCCTCCTGAGGGCGATATATAAGGTAATTTGAGATACCGTTCAATACATGATTCGGTATGTTCAGCCGTCTTTTTATATTGCTCTTTTGTTTTACTGATATATTCATTAAGAGTACCATTTTTTATAGAGGTTTCTATATATTCAGCAAATGCCATTTGATGCAACCTGTCAGGGCATAGTAAAGTTGCAGATTGAAAAGTTTCATAAGCTCTTAAAATATACTCGGGTGCTTCAAGCCACCCCATCCTTCTTCCAAGATTTCTTCCCCATTTTGAATTAGAGTGAATTGTAATAAAATTACCGTCAGGTTTCTTGCTGAAATATTTCGGATAATCACCAAACACTAAAGTTTTATATGCAAAATCAATAACAACTGCACCGCCATATTTTTTTACTTCGTTATATACAGAATCTACAAATTCATCAGATAAAACCTGTCCTGTAGGATTATCAGGCGATACAAGAAAAACAATTTTTGGTTTTTCCTTTCTGACAAAATCTTTTATTAACGAAATTTTTTCAGGATTGTTCGCAGAATAGACGAAATTGTCAGGTTCAATAACTTGAAAATTTAAAATTTCTCCCGGATTGAAAATATTATTTTGAAGTTGATAATTACAATAGGTTGGATCTAAAAAAAGTATTTTGTCATCTTTATTTAATAATACTTTTAATAAAAAATATGTCAGCTGCGTGGAGCTTTGTCCTATAATTATTTCATCCTGAAGAAGCCCCTGCATTGAAAATATACTTTCTTCAAAATTTATTATTGCATCTTTACAAAAGTTTTCACCGGGTGTGGGAGAGTAACCTCCGCTAAAATGGAATTTATCCTTATCACTAATTATTTTTAAATAGCTTTCTCTCAAATCCTCAGGAGATGAGTGGTTAACCCAGCCTCCACCGAATGAAATAAAATTATCAGCCATAATTCCTAAAGAAACTAAAATTCTTTTATCCGCATAGTTCATTATTTCCCGAACTGGAGAGACTTTGTTATTAAATTCATTGGCTATATCAGAAATATTAACATCCATATTTTTAATTAGTTATTTTCATTTAAGAGTTCGTATTAAAGTATCCTACACGGGGGTGGAATATATTAAACTTATTATTATTAATAAGTATATAGATTTAATGATTAAAATACAATAGATTATTTTTCTCTTTTGAAAATCTCAAATTAAAGTTAATATAAAATTGAATCAAAACAAAATCTATTAATAATAGAGCCTGTAAATAATTTTGTGTTTTTGTAGCTGCACTTAAAATTATATCCTGCATCTTTCTTCAAAGATAATTAAAAATTGACTGAGAATAAGTCCCCAGTTTCTTACCGTATGATTCC
>Ga0182021_10011465_pt1 | contig 10521 bp, 9 predicted proteins | sample 612E3MmetaG_FD_120493 | JGI IMG/M metagenome (GOLD analysis project Ga0182021, IMG submission 120493) | Permafrost microbial communities from Stordalen Mire, Sweden - 612E3M metaG (Illumina Assembly) | ecosystem: Environmental > Terrestrial > Soil > Wetlands > Permafrost | place: Sweden... | reverse complement strand
AGACTCCAAAAGACATGCTTCACGAGCTCTTCCCGCATATCGTCGATCCTGCTAAAGTGAATGGATTTGTCGCCAGAAGCAAACTTTCTCTTAACGGTGCGAAATAATCGCTTACTTTAAATTTTCATCCATAGATAAAATAATTTAACACGGGTATTGACTTCTTACCGTAATTCACGGTAATATTGGAACCGTTATGAGTACTTGACGCGGTTTTTCAAATGCTCGTAATTGTTGCCTGTACGGCAATAAAAAACCCTGTTTCCTTTGTTAGTCTGGCCGACAGCAAGGAAGCAGGGTTTGTTAAACGAAGGGTTGAAGCCCCTCTTTTTTGATACTACCACAGCTTGGCCTTTTGATAAAGAGGCGGTTTCTCCCCTTAAAAGGAGAACACAATGAACATCTATTCTGTTTGCAGTAGCGATCTATGGGAGTGTGCCGCCTACATATCGTTAGGCGCAAAACTGGTTGGAATCGAGCCGGTGCTTTCAAACGGCCGGGTCGGCTGCCAACTCATCATCGAGGGTGAAAACCTTGCGGCTTTGCAGAAACAGTACTTCGCAGGGCTTATGGAAGCCAGAATCTTCGAATTCCGGCGGGTTCTTGGCTATCTTCACAACACAGTCAACAAATCGAAAAAAAAGTTCCAAAACATGCTCAAGAATGGTTCGACAATGCTCACCAACCATGGGGGTGCTGTATGACGACATGTAACGACTACACTGTTGAAGGCGTTTACGATCTTCGTGAAGCTCTTTACCTCATGAGCCAAAACCCGCCCTTCAAATTTGTCGGAATCGAAAACGAACAAATAGTAAAAAACACAATGCCCCGATTTAGAATCATCATGCAAGGCGAAGGAATCGGTGCAGCTCGTCTCCGGTATCTTCAAGGCGATTATGGCCCCATTGATTTCACAAACATTAAAATCCTGGCGTCGGAAATCGACAGCTACATAAAAAGCCGGGAGGACTACTGCATATGAAAATCACCCCAACCTCTACGCCGTCCGAAACAGTCCGGGCATTAACCGAAGGCAAAACCATAATAGTCGCCGCTGTAAACCAGAAAGGCGGAGTCGGAAAGACCAGCCTCACCTTGAACCTCGGGTTCGAGCTTGCAAGAACCGGCCTCAAAATCCTCCTCATCGACCTCGATCCGCAGGCCAGTCTTTCAAAGAACCTTATCGGAGAAGACGCCCTCCCAAACCGGAAGGGAATCGAGGAGCTATTTCTTTCCGACAAATCGAAACCGGAAGAATGTATCGTGAGCTTACCGCAAGAAAACCTTTTTATCCTACCTTGTCACAACGAGCTTGCAAGCGTGTCCGCAAAAATCCTTCTCGATTCATCGAGCTTCTTCGCTCTCAAGGAAATATTCGAGAAGATTTCCGGGTTTGATTTCATCCTGATCGATACCCCACCCTCTTTGGGGATTCTGACCTTGAATAGCTTCATTGCGGCAGAACATCTCATTATCCCGATCGCTCCGGCAGTCTACAGCCTGTTAGCCGTTAACGACCTTCTGCAATCTATCGAGAAAACGAGAAAGAACCTCAACCGGAACCTCGAAATTCTTGGAGTGGCGGTGATGATGATCGATCGGCGAGCGTCGCTTTACTGCCAGATCGAGGAACAGGTGAGAACGTTTTTCGGGACAAAGGTATTCGAATCGGTGATCTCGCGGACGGTTAAAAGCGAGGAGGCGGTGACCGAAGGGATCGGCGTCGGGTCTCTCGCGCCGGATTCGAAGATCGCCGGCGAGTACCGAAACCTGACCGAGGAGATTCTTTCCCGGCTCGAAGTCCGGCCAGCCGAGGCGGTGGACGATGAGCGCCGATAAACTCAAGGGCAAGCAATTTTTAAAGGCTCCTGGCCACTTCATCGACGAGGCAACCGAACAGGTCGAAGAACTCAAAAGCCGTCACTCTATCGTCTCGCTATTCGAAGGCTACGGCGTGAAGCTTTCCAAATCATCGCATAACGGATCGTACACGGGTCTTTGTCCCTGGCACGACGACCACAACCCGAGCCTGTCCGTAGACGAAACAAAAGGTCTTTTCCACTGTTTCGGATGCGACGCAAAAGGCGACGTTATCGAGCTTGTCCGGAAGATGGAAAATCTAAGCTTCCGGGACGCGATTCGGAAACTTGAAGGAACAACAGTTTCACGGGTTGTAAAAACAGAGCGAAAAAAGCCGGAGGAAAAGAAAGAGCCGGAAAAGGTAGCCGCCGTTACCGAAGAGTCGGGGGCTTCAAGCCCACCTTTCATTACCCTTAACGACGTTTGCGAATACTACCACAAAAAACTGTTTGAAACGAAACCGGCAATCGAATACCTCGAAAAGCGTGGCATCGTGGATAAGACGCTTTACGAGCGTTTCCAGATCGGCTTTTCCGACGGTAGCCTTTTGTCCAAGATTTCCGACAAACAGAAAGAGCAGCTCGTTACAATCGGAATCATCAAAAAGCGGGATAACGGCAGCTATTACGAACACTTTCACGGCTGTATCGTATTTCCGATAACCGACGATTCCGGCCAAGTTGTCGGGTTGTACGGTCGGAGACTGGAAGACCGAGAGCCGAAACACTTGTATTTAGCCGGTCAGCATAAATGTATCTGGAACCGGAAAGCGTCGAAAGTTTACGACGAAATCGCGTTCGTCGAATCGATCATCGATGCGCTTTCTCTTATCCAGATCGGAATTGAGAATGTCCAGCCGCTCTACGGCGTGAATGGCTTTACCGCGGAACACCTCCAAACCCTCAAAGACGACAATGTGAAAACTATCATTCTCGCCCTGGATAACGATGAAGCAGGCCGAAAGGCTTCCGATAGCCTCAAGACAAAACTTCTCGATGAAGGATTCGCCGTCAAAACGATTTTCCCGAAACTGACGAAGGACTGGAACGAGGAGCTTGTTGCCGGACTCGATAAAGATACCTTCAAACTCTTAATCGAGGAAGCCAAGACGGAGAAGAAGAAAGAGCCGGAGAAAAGCTTTGACGTAAAACACGACGGAATCAAGGACATCTTTACGACCGAATTTACTTGTGCCGAGTCAGGTCGAGGCATTACCTACGAGATCGTCGGAGCTAAGGCGCTTTTCGTCTCAAACCTCCGGGTCAACGTGAAAGCGATCTGCGGTGGAGAATCCTACTACGACAATGCCGATCTTTCTTCCGGCCGATCCCGGCGAGGCCTGGCGGAAACACTCGCCCAGCTTTTCAACATCGAATACCGAATCGTCGAACGGGATCTCATGCGAATCCTCGACCACTACGCAACCGAGCGCGACAAAAAGCTCGCGGAACTCAACAACGTACATCGGGCAGTTGAAGTCACGGACGAGGATCGTGAACTCGGTTTAAGCTTTCTTAAAAATCCCGCGATGTTCGACGAGATTGTCCAGGATATGGAAACTCTTGGATACGTCGGCGAAGACGTTAACAAAAAGCTCGTCTACATCGCCGCAAGCTCCCGGAAGCTCGACGACCCTATCTCAGTCGTCATCGTGTCGCAGTCCGGCGCGGGCAAATCCTTTCTCGTCGAAATCCTTCAAAAGCTTATGCCGGACGAAGACGTGATTTCCGTCACCTCGCTTTCCGATCAGGCATTGAACTACATGGCGCCCGGCAGCTTGCTCCACAAAATCCTCATACTCGGCGAGGCGTTGCACTCGGAGGAGATCGAACGGCAAATCAGGGAAATGCTATCCGGCAAACGGCTGTCGCGTATGGTCGTGCTCAAAGACGACAAGGGAGGCGCTCCGGTATCGCAGCAGTTTCACAACGACGTGATCGTGTCGCTTTTCATGAGCACAACGAGGAACGACATGAACCCGGAAAACGCCTCCCGGTGCTTCATCGTGAACGCCGACGAGAGCGAAGAACAGACCGAACGGATTCAAGCCCGCCAACGCGAAAAACACACCTTCGCCCGGTTCCTCGCCAAAAAGCACGAAATCCCGCTCATCATAAGAAAACACAAAGCAGCTCAGCGGCTTCTCCGAACCATTGTAATCGTCAACAACTACGGCAAATACTTTCGGTTTCCGAAATCCGTAGTCCGCACCCGGCGGGATCACGACCGGTTTGTCGACCTCGTGGTGTCGGTCTGCTTCCTCCGCCAGTATCAGAAGGAAACGAAAACGATGAGCGATCCGGCATCAGGCGAACGGATCGAATACATTGAATGCGACGTAGAAGACTACCGGGTCGCCAGCTCGATCCTGAAATCGGGCGTTCTAGACGCAACCTATTCCGAAATCCCGAAAAGCCTTATCAGATTCTATGACGATATCCGCGATATCTACCGCCAAACAGCTAACGAGAAGGCGATCAAGATATCGGAAGTCGAGATGACCCAGCGCGAGATCAGAAAACGAATCAATTGGATTTCCATCGATATTGCGAAACGGTATCTCCGAAAACTCATGTATTACGAATACATCGCGCTCGGCCGGGGCGGTTCACGCGGGATGCGGAACACCTATCAGATTATTACCGACGAACCCCTCGACAAGCTCGACACATCGATGATTCCGACGCCGGAAGAAATCGCGGATAACCTGCAAAGCGGGGCAACTGGGGCAGAAAACGGGAATGACGGTTAATTCATTATCATATCGATAATTAGTCGAAAGTGGGGCAAAACCTGTTTGCCCCACTTAATTTACAGTACCAAAAGGAATTAGATGCAAGTGGGGCATATTCCAGGGGGATAAAGCCCAAAAAAGGATAAACGATATGACAAACGAGCGCAACAATCTTATCGATCAGTTTAAAACATTTCTTATATCCCGCGGACTTGCGAAAAGAACCGTGTACGACCGGTTAGCCGACATTAAGAAAACTTTTTTCGTATGGATCGATAACGAGCAACTTATGCTCGCCGACGTGCGGATAAATGAAGCGCAGAGTTTCCAGGGCTGGCTTTTAAACCTGAGATCGAAAAAAGGAACTGCATATTCGAACGGCACAGTTTCAAACCTCATCAAAGCTGCGACCGGATTTTACGAATTCCTGAAAACTAAAAAAATCGTGAACACAAATCCATTTATGGGGATCGTGAAGGTAAAGGAGAGAAAAAAGATACCCGATAACATCCTCCGCGAAAACGAAATGGATATGCTTTTGCACGAGCTGTCGTGTTTCGAGCGCGAACCGACAAACAAGAAAAAGGTGGTAATGTACCGGATGCATGTGCTCGCCGAGATTTTGTATTCGACAGGGATCAGAATACACGAGGCGGGAGCGCTCCGGGAGGATGACGTCGATTTCAATGAAGGAGCGATCAGACTTATGAAAACGAAAGAGGGAAAACCGCGAACCGTTTTTCTTAACGAATATGCAAAGAAAGTTCTCTTTCTCTACGTGACTAAGATACGCCCGCTCACGAGGTACAGGTATGTGAAGACGGATTATCTTTTCAACGCACAGGGAAGCGCTCTTCTTTTGCTTTTAAATCGGACGCTTAAAAGTGTGTGTGAACGGATAGGAATCAAGCGGATTACATGTCACGGATTCCGGCATTCGTTCGGTTTCCATCTGTTACGCGCCGGATGTCCCCTGCGGTACATTCAGGATTTTTTAGGACACAGCTCGCTTACGAGCACGGAACTGTATACACGGGTGGAAAAGGAAGACCTCCGAAACGTCGTCGAACGATACCACCCGCGAAAATGGAAAGGGTATTCATGAAACATCTCTTGTTTAAAGAATGTCTTTCCGTATTCGAGAAGCAAATGCAGGCAGCCGGTTACAAGCAAAAATCGATAAAACACAAACTGGATCTTCTTAAACCATTTGGAAGGTATCTCGAACGAAAAGAAATCGAGGATGTCCGGGACGTGACTGCCCAAGACCTGCACGAGTTTGCTCAAGCGGTGCAGGAGGCCGTGTCGAAAAAAGGAACGCCGTACAGTGAAGTGACATGGAAGGCGATGCTGATGCAGGTCCGGCATCTGTTTAAATGTTTGTATATTCACGAGCTTATCCTGCAAGATACAGGGCAGGACTTAAAAGTGCAAAGAAGCCCGAAGCGGTATACCCGTCCTGTTTTTACACGCGATGAGATTACACGGTTTCTCGACGGAATCGATCTCGACCAGCCGGGAGGACTCCGCGATCGCGCATTGTTCGAGCTTATGTACGCGACCGGAATCCGGCTCGGCGAGGCATTGAATCTCGACATCGGCGATATCGACTTTAAGGAGAAAATGCTTTTGATTCGAAACGGGAAGATGGGAAAAGACAGGATCGTTCCGGTCGGAACCGCTGCGATGAGGTTCCTGGGCGTGTACGTCGCAGGTCGGGAGGAAAAAAAATCGAGCCCGGTTTTTTCGGGCAACACGCCGCGGCTCTCATCGCCGGGCGTACATCATGCGTTTTGGAAATGGATGAAACAAGCGGGAATATCGAGGAAGGGATTGTGTATCCATTCGATCCGACATGCGACAGCCACTCACCTTCTCGAAAACGGCGCGGACATCCGGTATGTCCAGGAACTTTTAGGCCACGAATCGGTCGATACGACATCGATCTACACACACGCTGTATACGAAAACATGAAGAAGGTGTACCGGATGTATCATCCGAGGGAGAACGAATACTACATGGATGCTTCGAAAGAATACGATGCCCGAATCGCCGGGTTTGTCGTCGAGCTTACAAAGGAGATGAAGGAAAACATGGCGACGCGAGAAAAGCTTGAAAGGAGGAATCCGACAGAGACGATGTAAAGAAAGATTGCGGGTAAGTATATTTGGTAGAAAATGGAGCTGGAACCTGTTTTCCCTGCCGATTGACCGGAGGGGCGGCTATTAAAAAAGAAATTATAGGAGGATCGATCCATAAAACGGATCGATTTTTTGTCCGGGAGAGGCCGATACCTATTCCTACGACGAAAAAGGTAACAGAACCCGAAGCTCGGTCACTCTCGAAGACACGGAAACAAAGAACTACACCTACTACCCACACTCCGACAGACTGAAATCCGACGGTACTTTCGGCTACACTTGGGACCCAAACGGCAACTTGACAGCTAAGGGTGCTGTGTATCAAGATAATGGTAGTACACTGATCTTTGACACAAATGCAGGAGAACTTTGGTCCTATAACTACGACATCTTTAACCGCCTCGTAAAAGTATCCAAATCAACGGCCGGAACCGCAGGACTTGTTACTGTCGCCGAATACACCTACGACGCCGAGAACCTCCGAATCAAAAAATCGAGCGTGAAGAACGGCGACACCTGGTTCGTTTACGGACTTAACGGTGAGGTGTTGTTCGAAGAAACCGCAAAAGACACTACTCGCTACGTCTACGTTAACGGCCGACACTTCGCGATGGTCGAGACCGATAAGGCGACAAACACGAGTTCGACTTTCTTCTATTCCTTAGATCACTTAGGAAGCACGGTCATGATAACCGACTCCGCAGGCAAGGTCGTGTGGCAGAACGAAGCGACGCCTTTCGGCGAATGGAGCGGCGAAATCGGTGTCATGCACTTAAAGGGAAAATTTACGGGAAAGGATCTGGATGAAGAAACCGGGTTGTATTACTATAACGCCAGATGGATGGACCCGGAGACGGGGAGATTCACGACAAGCGATCCAAATCGGGATGGCCGTAATTGGTATGTCTATTGTTATTCAAACCCGATGAGATATACAGACCCATCCGGGTTATCAGGACAAAAAGAAGGCTACCGCAAATATCCTAATTTAAGTAGTGATGAATTCTACGATGTGAATGGCAACCCAAACTATGAAGCAGCCCGTGATGCGCTCATAGCGACAGATATTTATAATTTGGGTTTAGGTTTAAAAAATGCACCTGAAGATTTTACGAGAGGATTTTTGTTCGGGGAAACAAAAAACGGGACTCAACAATTTGGCTCTGCGTTAGCATTCGCATTGATGATATGCGGTGTCCCATCAGTATCAAGTGTAGGAGCAACAGCTGAAGCAAGTGAAACGGTTATTAGCATCACAACTGCTTCATATAGAGCAGGTGGAGAGGTATTCAATGCAAATATTGTAATGGGTAATACTACCAAAAACATTGCAATTATTGGGAGAAACATGGATGGTACAATATTACCGATAGCAAAAGAGCTGCAAGAAGGGCTTGGTTCGGCAGCAAAAGTTTCCACTTTTTCAAATGATACACTTACGGGTTTAAAAGGTCCGATGCTTGAACGATTTAATGCAGCACAGGAAGAAATAAACATTTTAAAAGAAAAATTTGGAAGGTATCTTACACCTGAAGAATACCAGCAGTCCTCTATGTTTAAATTGAACAGAGAATGGGCAGAAAGCCAGAAAGCGGCTGGATCAACATTTGTCGATCTTGGCACAAATACAGCTAAGACGCCAGGTGTTGGCGCTTATGAAATGGAAAAGGAGGTTGTGTATGGAGGAGCAAAACAAAGTGGCAATTGATTTGCTTTATAACAACCAACTTCCGGCGATTGAGTTTTTTATTGCGGAAAACCATATTGCATTGATTGAAACCAAAAAAGAAAAAGAATATATGTACATAAAATATACCTTCAGGAAAGATTTCTCATATCCATTGTTTATAGAGTTGTTTTTTGCATACAGAAACCCATATAATGAACTGATGCTAACATGGTGGTCGTCACTATATTATTACAACCGCCCTAATAATAAACTTCATTACTGGTTCAAAATATATCTGCGTGAGCGATACGGTTATAGCGAAAAATACATTGACAAATTGTTCCATATCAAGCTTGAAGAAGTCCTCAATCTTGAAAAACATAACGAAGTGGTTACGACATTAACATCTTATTTGAAAGCCTTCTTCGACTACATTGGACCGAATGGAGATGGTTTCCCGATTGGGAAATTCCAGAGTATAATGGACCATATGATGGACCCGAATGTCGATTATCCCTATCCGGGGCAGATTAAGAAATAGGATGTACAACGACCCCTCCGCGCCGGTCGCTCCTCCGCCGTCGTCCGGCCGCTTGGGGCAAGCGGGTCGGATGACTCCGTGGCTCGGAGCTTGCGGGAACCGGCGGGTTAATCGCAATAGGCCGTCCATGGCCTACTCTGGCTTTATTCGCTTCTGAGGCTTTCGGTACGGAACCGGAACGGGAATTATCAAACAGTTGTTTTATTCTGGAAAGAAGCGACTAACCCACCGGTTCCCGCAACCGGCGCTGGTTTTTGTCGCAAACACCCCATCGAGAGGCTTTGATAAAAAACTTCTCGATGGGGCTTTTTTTTGCAACCGGCAGTTTTCCGAACTGGCGGTTTACGCAGCCGCGGGAAGCAGTTATGTAAGCCGCATTGGATTGGCTGCGTCACCGGATCGCCGTGGAGACAGCTACCAGAGCGGGAACTCCCCGCGGCGATCCGGTTTGTCAGCTTCCCGGTTAGCTGCTGTGTATCTACAAAAATCCTCAGTTCGCTGATGAAAGCCCCGTTCAACCGGCGGGATCAACCCGGAAAGCGCCTGGCTTCACGGAATAAACGTATTGAATTTTTCCAGAAACGCCAGGCGCTTGGAGGGCGAGGCGGGACCGGCAAGGAAGCCGGTTCCAGTCCCGAAAACATGGACGTTTTCGGGATCGCGAGCGTGCCCGCGAGCGACCGAGTCGCAGCCCTCTTCCCTGTTGGTTTGCCCCAAAAGGCAATGAAGCCGTCGAGAAACACGAGTTTTGAAAAAAGTGGCGAGAAGGCAGACCAGCCCTCGATGATGTAATACCCGGCGTGTTGAGCGACGGCTACCTTTAAACCTGGGGGATGGATAAAGGAAAGGGGCTTGGGGAAAACCATCAGGGAAGGGGGGCGATTGATCCCGCCGGTTGAACGGGGTGTTAGGTGACAGGATTAGGAGGCTTTTTTTTCTTCGCTGATTGTATAAACAAATCAATATTTCTTAGGAGTACTTTCTGGTCTGCTGGTGCAAGTTTTTCAATTTCTTTTAGACGTCGACTTAGACGTAAACTTGATATATTCGTTGTTTTATTATTTTTTTTACCCAAAAGTTCATCTGTAGTAATTTTTAAAACCTCTGCTATTTTGAGAATTAGTTTGTCATGTAAGCGCAGCTTTCCCCGCTCATAGTCTGTGAGGGCAGATTGTGAAATACCAACCAGTTCTGCCAATTCAATTTGCGTTAGAGCTTTTTCTTTTCTTAATTTCGCCAAGTGTTGGCCGATTGTTTCTGTATTTAAATTGTAAGCGATTATTTTGCACCGTTTTGTTCAAACCTTTTCCAGGCCGATTATGAGCCTGGAGGTGAAACATGAAACAACCGAAAGAGCGGCGATGGCAAGACATTATTAGTAATTGGGAACGAAGCGGAACCTCGCAGAAAAAATTTTGTAAAGCCGAGAGGTTAGCAGTTTCGACGTTTCGGTATTGGAAGAAACGACTTGAAGAATCGGGAGAGGTATCAAAGTTTGTTCGAGTAGTGGCGGAAGAAAAACCGCGACGAGAGATATCGATCACATTTGATGCCGGGATTCGGATGATTATT
>Ga0182021_10011464_pt1 | contig 10521 bp, 9 predicted proteins | sample 612E3MmetaG_FD_120493 | JGI IMG/M metagenome (GOLD analysis project Ga0182021, IMG submission 120493) | Permafrost microbial communities from Stordalen Mire, Sweden - 612E3M metaG (Illumina Assembly) | ecosystem: Environmental > Terrestrial > Soil > Wetlands > Permafrost | place: Sweden... | reverse complement strand
CGGGGAGATTCGCCCAGAGCTGGAATCCCCACATCAACCCGTCGTCCCGCCCTTTCGGCATCTCCTGGTGAATGATGCCGCTGCCAGCGGTCATCCATTGGACGTCGCCGGCGTTGATGACGCCGCTGTTGCCCATGCTGTCGCCGTGTTCGACGCGGCCCTGGTGCACGTAGGTGATCGTCTCGATCCCCCGGTGCGGATGCCAGGGAAAACCTTTCAGATAATGCTGCGGATTGTCCGAATGAAAGTCGTCGAACAGCAGAAACGGATCGAACAGCGGCACCTGGTTGTAGCCGAAGGCGCGCTTCAGGTGCACGCCCGCTCCTTCCATCGTCGGCTTGCTCTTCCATATCTTGCTAATGCGGCGGACGGATTTCAAAGCTCCCTCCTTAAGGAACAACGTCGCACACGATCAGACCGAATGCTGCAATTCCGTTCCTCATTTTCTCGCTTATCTTCCGGCTTCAACCCACCACTCTCAGAATCAATTTGCCGGTGGACTGCCGGCTTTCGAGCAGGCGGTGCGCCTTGTCCGCCTCCACCAGAGGAAACACTTGGCTGACGTTGAGTTTCAGCCAACCCTTGGCAATGCCGTTCAAGACCTCTTTGGACCGCCGGGCAATATCCTGGCGCGTGGCCGCGGAGTTGAACAACGTTCCGCCCGACACCGTCAGGGACTTCGGCATGAGGGAGTTGGGCACCATGGGGTCAGCGGCACCGCTGGCGGCGCCGAAGATGACCACATGGCCGAACTTGGCGGCGGCCTCCAAACTGCCTTTGAACGTGGTCTTCGACACGCCGTCCAGGACGAGTTGGGCTCCCCGTCCCTCCGTGATACGCTTCGTCTCCGCCGCGAAATCCTGTTGGGTGTAGAGAATCACATGATCGGCGCCGGCTTCGCTGGCGATACGCGCCTTGTCTTCCGTGGAGACCGTGCCGATGACGGTGGCGCCGAGATGCTTCGCCCATTGCACGAGAAGAAGTCCAACCCCGCCGGCCGCCGCATGGATCAACACGACGTCCCCCTTGGTCGGTTTGCGGTAGTCGTTGATGAGATAGTGGGCCGTCATGCCCTGCAACGGAACCGCCGCGGCCTGCTCGAACGACATGGAGTTGGGCGCCGGGATCAGCTTCACGGCGTCAACCGCCAGGTACTCGCTGTAACTGCCCAATTGACCGGTGTAGGCCACTCGGGCGCCTCGCCGCACGCCCTTGACGTTCGCGCCCACGTCCTCCACGGTGCCTGCCCCCTCGAGTCCCGGAATGTACGGAAGGGGGACCGGGTACGATCCTTGCCGCTGGTAGATGTCCACGAAATTCAGACCCGCGGCATGAATCCTGACCAGGACCTGCTCGGGCCCGGGTATGGGCATCGGCTCCGTCTCCGAGAGTTTCAACACGCTTGCATCGCCATAGTTCGTGATCTTGATCGCTTTCATGGTTTCCTCCTTGTTCGGGTTCGACGCGCCAATCATGAAGGTGGCGGCTAGAACGCGGAATCGGGCAAAGCCTCAGCCCGAGCCCCGAAAAGCCTTACGCGGCGGCAAGAGAAGACATCCCGCGGCGCTGCCTCGCGGTCCCGGTTCGGATTGTCGCCGGCTTGGGCCGTCAGGTTTTTCAGCCTCGCCCCTAAGGTCTCGCCCGATTGCGCCAATGACGGGATTCCACGATTCTTCGGTCTTGTGTTCGCGGCCGACAAGCTGGAGACCGCGAGCATCCAGCGCATCACCGGGCTCAAAGGCGCCATGAGCGAGGCGGAAGGTGTCTTCAAACTGGTGGGACAGGTCAAGGACGGCATGTTCAAATTGTAGGGATGGCGCTTGCGCCATGCCGTGCGCACGGCGCGCCGCAAGCGGCGGCCCTACATGGCGGTCCATTCATTTTCAGGAAGGTGAGTAGCAGACAAGGAGAGATGCACAATCTACGGCAAAGGAGGAAACGGGTTCATGCAGCCGGAGAAAGAGCACGCCGTCGTCCTGTATGACGGCGTCTGCAATCTGTGCAGCGGAACGGTACGGTTCATCGCCAAGCGCGATTCCCGGGCGTATTTCCAGTTCGCCGCGCTGCAATCGGTCAAGGGACGCGAAGTGCTCAAGGACTATAGCCTGCCCGCCGATGAGCTGAAGACCATCGTGCTGATCGAGAAGCACAGGGCGTTCACGCGTAGCGCCGCGGTTCTGCGGATCGCCCGCGGTTTCCATCGCGCCTGGCCCCTCCTGACGCTGCTGCGGATCGTCCCGCGCCGTCTGCGCGACGCCTGTTACGGCTTCGTCGCCGCGCGCCGCTATCGTTGGTTTGGAGCGAAACCGGCGTGCGAGCTTCCGCCCGAAAGTCTCAAGCCGCGCTTTCTGTAAGCGCCGGTGCGGAGCCGCACGCCCGCGGCCGGCTGGGACTCGCGCCGCTTTGGCTGCGGTCGCGAATTTGCGCCGGACTCGCGCCGTCTTCTCCAACTGTCCATGATGTCCCAGCCGACCGGTATGCCGATGTCCTCGTGCTCCAGACTGTGGCTATGGAGCATGGCCATGTCCGCCTTTGGTTGAGCCCGTACGAATCGGGGCGGAGCGTCCGGAAACGGATTGTCGCGCAGAAGCGCAAGGACCTCGGGCGAACCCTCCAGCAGCCGGATCAGGAAGCTCTGGAACTAGGGCTCTACGTTCAGCGGGAGCGCCGCTTCACGAGCGGGCCGGGTCTACCCTGGGGCGATCGGTGTCGCGCGGGCCCATGCCTTGAACGCGAACGGCTACGTGGTGAAGCCGAGAATTCATCGCCATCATGGGCGCGCTGAGCCGCTTTTGGCTCGACATCAATGAGGCGTCGTCGGTTTGCGCCGGCCGGCCGCCCCGGCGGACGTAGCGGTCAGACCGTGACAACGCCGTTCAACGTGCCGTGCTCATTCCACGTCCATTCGCGGCACTTCGGATCCATGAGCCACTGGCCGTTGACCACGAACTTGTACTCATGCCGCCCAGGAGGGAGCGTCAGCGTTGCGCTGAACACGCCGCTCTCGGGATTGTCGCGCATCCGACGTCGCGTGGCGTCCCAATCGTTGAACGTGCCCGCCACGAATACCTGACTGTTCGGATCTGTTTCGAGCTGAAAACGGATCTTTTTACCTCGCTTGCCTTCCGATGTCTTCATGAGTCCTCCTGGTCTATGCTGATTAGGGATCCTTCGCTCCTTGTGCAATTACCAGCATTCCTGAAGTAGTCTGGATGTCTTCCGTAGGGCGGGCGCTTGCGCCATGCCGTGCGCAAGGCGCGCCGCAAGCGGCGGCCCTACAAAGCAGTCCAAACAATTACGGGAACGTTGGTACGCCGCCGATGTCATAACGGAGTGCAGTCTCGGCGAAACACAAGGATTCCGCCATCAGGGAAAGGATGAAATGGCGGTGCAAAAAACCGTAGTCCTTGCGGAAGTAGATATAGTCCATCAACTCCCTCGCGCCGGCAACGTAAAGCAGAACGTGCTGCCCTTGCCTTCCTCGGATTCGATCCAGATACGTCCACCGTACTGCTCCACGATCTTCTTGCAGATCGCCAGACCCACGCCCGTGCCATCGTATTCTTCTCGAGTGTGCAGGCGCTGAAAAATCGAGAAAAGCCGGTCATGGTAGTGGGGCGCGATGCCGATGCCATTGTCGCGGACGGAGAAGAGCCAGAAGGTGTCCAGGGCCGCTAAAGCGGCGTCATTGGGCATTGGATCATGGGTCATGGGCGGCTTCGCCGCGATATGAATCTCGGGCGTCACGCCCGGCTTCCTGAACTTGACCGCGTTCCCGATCAGATTCTGGAACACCTGCGTGAGCTCGAGCAGGTTTGCCTGCACGGTCGGCAGGGCGTCGCGCGTGATCCGCGCGCCGGACTCCGCGATGGCGGTGTGCAGGTTCCGCAGCGCGATGTCCACCGCGAGGGCGGTGTCCACGGCCGTGGTGGTCGTGTCCCGGCCGACTCGGGCGTAGGACAGCAGATCGTCAATCAGGGCCTGCATTCGCAAAGCGCCTTCCGACACGAACCCGAGGTATTCGTCGGCCGTGGCGTCCAGGCGGCCCCTGTAGCGCTCTTTGAGGAGGCTCGTGAACGACGTGACCATGCGCAACGGTTCCTTCAAGTCGTGCGAGGTGACGTAAGCGAACTGCTCCAGATCCTTGTTGGAGCGGGCCAGATCGTCGGCCGTTTCGCGCAGCGCCTTCTCGGCCCGCGCGCGTTCCTGGCGCAACCGAAGCGCGCCGATTCCCTGCGCGAGGTCAACGGACAGGTCCGTCAGCAAACGGACCTCGTCTCTGGAACAGGAATCGGGTTCTTTGAAGTAGATGGTCAAGGCGCCGAAAGCCGTTCCTTCGGCCATCAGCGGCAGGGCGATGGACGAGGCATAGCCGCGCCTGATTGCCTCGTCGCGCCAGGGCAGGAAGGCGGGATCGGTCAGCATGTTGCGGCATTCGCACACCCGCCCCGTGCGGAGGCACGTCCCGGTAGGTCCGCGGCCCCGCTCGGTGTCGGCCCAGGTGAGACGGAGCGTTTCGAGATAGCCTTCCTGGAATCCCGCCGAGGCCATTGGCCGGACGGACTTGGCGGCGTCCTGTTCGGCGTAGCCGATCCAGACCATGGGATGCCCGCAATCCTCGACGATGATCCGGCAGACGTCCTGGAGATAAGTCGTTTCATCCGTGGCGCGCAGCATCGCCTGGCCGCTCATGCCCAGCGCCAGGAGGGTGCGGTTAAGCCGGTGGAGGTCTTCCTCCTGCCGCCGCCGGTCGGTGACGTCCATCGCGATTCCGATGACGCGCCGCGCCTGGCCTTGCTCGTCATACTGGAAGATGCCTCGAACCGCGAGCCAATGAACGCTGCCGTCGGCCCAGACGACACGGTACTCGGACTCGAATGGCGCTTCCCTTTTCATACAGCGGGTCATTTCGGCCTCGACTCGCGTCAGGTCTTCGGGATGGACACGCTTCACCCAATCGTCGTACTGATAGCGTTGGGAAAGTGTTGTTGTTGCTGCTGCTGTTGCTGCTGCTGCTGCTGCGCTTAGACCGATTAGGCGGGTGTGTTGAGCGGTGGCGAGCGTTTCGCCCGTGACGAGGTCCCGATCGAACATGCCGATGCGCGTGCCGGTGGCGGCCAGGGCCAGTTGCGCCTGACTCTTCCGCAGGTCGGCGTTCGCCTGCTCGGCGTCCCGGTGAGCGTCGAGGGCATCTTCCATCAGGTTCAGGGCCGCGGTGCGGGAACCGCGCAACTCCTCCTCGATCAGCTTGTGTTCGGTGATGTCCTGAATATGGGTAACCATGTGGAGCGGCCGGCCGTCACTGCCGCGAACTACCGTCGCGCTCATGTCTCCCCAAATGACGCGACCGTCCTTCCGAACGTAGCGCTTTTGCATGCGCAGCAAGGGCCTCGTGCCGTTGAGCAGCTCGTGAACGCCAGTGCGGTTCACTTCCAGGTCGTCCGGATGGGTGAATTCGTAGAAAGCGCGAGAGAGAAGATCCGCTTCGGAGTAGCCCATCATCTGACAGAAGGCCGCGTTGACCTTGAGCATTCTGCCGTCCGGCGCGGTGAGCGACATGGGAATGGCGCCGCCGTCGAACGCCGCGCGGAAACGTTCCTCGCTGTCGCGCAACGCCTGTTCGGCTTGCTTGCGCGCGGTGATATCGCGGACGGCGGTGTGGCGTCTCGGACTGCCCGAGGACACGGGGCGGCCGTGCGCTTCAATGACCATCCGCGTGCCGTCCTTGCGAAGTGCGCTGTGTTCGATGGTCGAGTCACGGCCCAACTGGATGTTCGCTTTGACCCGGTTGAGATCTTCCGGCGCCACCATCCGGGCGATCTCCATGCCCCGCATTTCCTCCACGGAGTAGCCCAGCATCCGGGCGAACTGCTCGTTGCAATCCAGGATCCGGCCGGCTTCGCTTTCGACGATGCCTTCGAAGGTCGCCTCCGCGAACGTCGCCAGCCGGGCCTGGCTTTCGCGCACGGCGGCCTCACGGTCATAAGCCGCTGCTTTGTACCGGTGGCGTCGGTAGAGTTCGGAGACGACGCTCATGAAGAGGCCCATGCCGATGAAAAGGGTCAGCCCCAGGCGGTCAACGGGCGATGTGACCGTAAAACACCCGACCGGCGGCAAAAGCCAGTAGGTTACCGTCAGTCCGGTCAGCGCCGTCGCCAGGACTCCCGGGCCAAGGCCGGCGAGTAGCGCCACGGTCATGAGGGCCGGATAGAAGGTGATGTAAGTGGGCAGGCCGGGGCCGACCCATGCGGTGAGGGCCATCCGAAGCCCCATGGCCGCGGCCACGGCCGCCACCGCCAGGGCGTAACGCAGGATCGGACGCCACGGCGTCTGCCGACGGGCGGGGTGGGGGGTGGTTTGATGGGAAGTGGTCATGGGCCAGTAGTCATTGGTCATTGGCGGCTTGCGCTTCCGGCGTCGGAGCGGCGCGGCTTACCGCGCCGGCAGAGTCAACCGGAGCCGCTCCGGCATGTTTCTCGAACTCGAACTTGTACTTCCGCGGCAATCCTGCCTTCTCGCACAATTCGTTCACCTGCTTCTTCAACTGCACCATGCGCAGTTCGCGGTCCACGGCGGCGCGGTTGAAACGCGCCAGATCCGCGTTCGCGGCCCGCAATTCTTCGACGCGACGAGCCAGTTCCGCGCCGGCCTGCTCGGCCTGCTTGCGGGCTGTGATGGCGTCTTCCATCAGGTTCAGTGCGGCGCGGCGCGATCCGTCCAATGCCATCTCTGACTGCTTGCGGATCGTTATGTCGCTGAAAACCACGGCGAATTGGCGGGGCGCGGTTCGGTAGGCGAAGACTTCGTACCAGCGGTTCAGCGCGGCGGCATGGTTCTCTATATGCAGCGGCTCTCCCGTGAGCGCCACCCGGCCATAGTTCTCGATCCAGGAGGGTTCGGTGCCGGGCAGTACTTCCAGAACCCGCTTGCCGATCAGATCGTCGCGTTTCAATCCGGTGAGCCGTTCGAATGCGGCGTTCACCTCGATGAACCGGTAGTCGCAGGGCCGGCCTTGCGCGTCAGTGACTATTTCGTGCAGGGCAGAGCCTTCGGTCATGGTGTCGAACAGTCTCCGATACCGTTCCTCACTCGCGCGCAGGGCCTCTTCGGCCCGCCTCATGGCGGTCACATCGCGCCACGCGACGACCGCCCCTGCGATATGGCCGTCCTGATCCTTGATCGGTCCCGCGTTGCAAAGGACGGATATCAATTCCCCGTTCGGCCGCCGCAAAACCAATTCCTGCCCTTCCACGGTTTGCCCGAGTTTCGCCGCCTTCCACAAGGGGAGATCGTGGAGTTTGGCCGGTGTGGTGCCGTCCGCCAGATAGTGTTCCACCTTGGCGAGCCAGTCGTCCAGCGAGAGTCCCGTGGGCGTAGCCCAGCCGCGGGTGAGGAGCCTGTCGCCATATCTGGAGGTCCTTACGATCCGGACGTCCGGGGCGCTGGCGATCGTGATTCCCTCGGGAATGAAGTCCAGCAACGCGTCGAGCGTTCGCTGGCGTTCTTCGGCCGCCAGGCGGGCTTCGCGCAAGGCGGCCGAAAGCGAGACTTCCCAAACGCCGGATTCGCGCACGGAGGCGAGGGCCGCCACCAGCATGTAGGCGCCGCCCAGAAACTGCGCCGCGCGGCCCGTCCAACTGAGCGCGCCGCCATGCACCGACTCGATCATGATGCCGAACAGGCCGGTAGCCACGAGCAACAACGCGGCCCCATACCAGCGCGCGAAGGCCGACGGCGCGGGGCGATTCGCCAGCCAAAGCGCCGCGGCTGTGACGACGAGCATGGCGATGGCCGATCCGAGGGCGAAACTTCGGATCGGGGTTCCGCCCTGGCCCTGCACGAAGAAGACCGGCATCCAACCCTTCACCGCCAGCAGGGTGACGAGCCCGACCAGGCCCGCCGCGGCGGCGTAGGCCAGCGCCAGGGTCAGCCTGGAGAGCGCGTTCGCGCCTGGAGCGGAGCCGCTTCCGGCTCCGGCAGAGGGCGTCAGGCGCCGTCTCAGGGCGAGCAGCGCGCCCACGAGGTTGAGGATGGCGGCAAACCAGACAAGGGAGTTATGGCCGCTGATGAGCGCGTTCATTCCATGAGGGAACAACACGGGAACCAGTGTGCCGGCGGCGCCCCAGACGAGAATGCCGCACCCGATCAGCAACAGCCCCGGAGAACTGCGCGCGAGGAAACTGCGCCCCAGAAGGCTGACGACGAGCAACGAGGCCAACGTGGAGAATACGAAGTTAAGCCCGGTCAGCAATATGGGCGACTCGTATTCGGTCTGAAGGTCCGCCAGCCACAGCACTCCCAGCGCCACAACAAAAAGTGGAACCGGCGCCCAGGCGAGGCGGTTCAGCCAAACGGCCGTGGGGGGAGTTTTGGGGTCATGGGTCATCGGATTGATTCATAGTGTTTTTACCCGCATCGGCGCAGCGCATTCAATGAAAAATAGGGTTCGGAATGCCCACTGCCCATGCGGGATTCCCTTAGAGGCCCGTTCGAACAACCTGAGACCTGTTCGCGGGTTGCCGGCTTACCTGGGTGGTGTGGCCTGCGGGATAGCCTCCAGGCCAAGGAGACGTTGACGTTGTTTCGGGAGTGGGGCGTCGGCGACCGCTTGATCGGAAGATTGAGTCGGAAGGCGGGTTTCTCTGGATCCAGGCGCAGAGGATGGCGGGTTCAACCTATAGGCCTTCGCCGACAGCGAACCGGTAACTCGGCCTTGCCCGCCTCAACTGCCCAGAAGAATCCGCACGACGTCGGCCGCGGTGAAGTCAACGTGGTCGGCCGTGCAAAAACGGCCCACGTCGGTGACATCGTCCCCGAGCGTAACCAGCGCGGGTTCCAAACCGCCGCCGGGCAGGAGTTGGGGCACGCCCACGTTGGCGGTCAGGGCGTTGCACAGGCACTTCCGGCCAACGGTTTCATCCGGATCCCCACCCTTGCTCAGAAAGGAACTCAGCGGTTCAGCCGGACAGCGATAGCCAATGGTGCCGTCCTCGCGCAGGTAGGCTTCCCGGAGAAATCCAAGGTCGCAGACCCGCGTGCGCTGGCGGTAGACCTCTTCATCCGAGAGCGTCCCTTCGAGTTCGGCGACCTTGAACGGAAAACCGGTCGGCGAAGCGACGGGGTCGGTGAACACGCGGGCCTCGCCGGCCAGGGCCTTGCGAATCAGAGCGCGGCGAATCTCCGGGGTCAGGCCGGATTCCTCGCACAGGGCAAAGGCCGTGCCGACCTGGACGCCGGCGGCGCCCTCGGCCAGGGCCTCGCGGATGCGCTCGGGCGAGCCGTACGACCCGGCGAGCCAGAAGGGGAGGCCGAGCTTGCGGATGGCGGCCAGATCAACGGCGTCGCGCGGACCGTAAATGGGCTGGCCGTCCGGCGTCAGGGTCAAGGCGCCCCGGGGAGGCGCGTTGTGCCCGCCCGCGCGGGGTCCCTCAATGACAAACCCGTCAATCGGCCCCGACGATTTGCGGGCCAGGACAGAGGCGAGGGTGACGGACGAGACGATGGGAAGAAAGTCGGGACGCGGCAAGGAACCGAGTCCGTCGTCTTCCTCCCGGAAGGCGGCCGGATTGAACTCCATCCGGTAGGCCCCGATCGTCGGCGCGCCCTTGACGTAGAGGGGGTAAGAGGCGGCCTGATGTTCGGCCAGCGCCCCTATGGCGCCCGGGATTTCGAGCGGGATGCCGGCGCCCATAATGACCACGCCCACGCCGGCGAGCATGGCGCCGTAGAGCGAGGAGAGGTGCGGCAACTGGATCTTTTCGAGATAATTGATGCCGACCGGATTGTCGTGGCCTTCACGGGCCAGGAAGACTTCCACGAAATTGGCCGCAATGCACATTTCCTGCGGCCAGCGGCGCCCTTCGAGCGTGTGCATGCCGACGGACCGGTAAGGCGTTTCGGGGGCCCGTCCGCCCGGGACGAAATAGGTGCTCAAAACTTTTTCGGCGAGATGGCGGAACGGAAGATGACTCAGGGCGCGGCGCACATGCCCCTCGGGATCGCCGTCCTGAAGCCGACGCGCGAGCACCTGGTCGAGGCCCGTCCCGGAGACTACGCCGAGTTGTCCCATCTTCGAGACGGCCTTGGCCAGCCGCCAATTGGACACTCCGGCACCCATGCCCCCCTGTATAATAGTCGCGATTCTGTTCGTCATTGACCGTTTACTATGGACTCTTTCCGTCGGAATAGCTACACGCAAAAAAGACGATGTCGTGGAGTTTTCAAAAGTGGAATTCTTGGAGCGAGCAAAAGCGGAAAAGTGGGGCATGTGTTCACTGGGGTCGGTTGGTGAACAGTACGACAGGCAGCTTCTGCTTATCTGGGCGTTCTTTGAGGATTGAGACGCTCCCGTCCAGGTGTTCACAAAGGACGGCCCTGGTTCCTGGGCTGCCCTGGGTAGGGAAGGAGTCTTGTCCGAAGTGGACACGACCACCGACAGCGATCGTGACTGGATGCCATAGAGACCAGAGGTAGTTCCACCAGGGTTCCCTGGGCACGGGGCGCAGTTTGTTTCGTCCCTGT
>Ga0182021_10011463_pt1 | contig 10521 bp, 7 predicted proteins | sample 612E3MmetaG_FD_120493 | JGI IMG/M metagenome (GOLD analysis project Ga0182021, IMG submission 120493) | Permafrost microbial communities from Stordalen Mire, Sweden - 612E3M metaG (Illumina Assembly) | ecosystem: Environmental > Terrestrial > Soil > Wetlands > Permafrost | place: Sweden... | reverse complement strand
TCCTTCGCCGGGCAGGCACAATCGGCCGGGTGCGCCCTGGCTGTGTTCCCCGAGATGTGCCTCTGCGGGTATCCGCCGATGGACCTGCTGGAGTATGACAGTTTTGTCGAGGAAAACCTGAAAGCGCTCCGCAGCCTCCAGGCCGGCGCGCCGCACGGAATCGGGATCATCGTCGGATACGTGGACCGAAACCGTTTACGCCCTGGCAAGGCCCTCCTCAACGTCGCTTCCCTCGTCTCCGATGGAAAGATCCTCCATACCCAGGCCAAGACTCTCCTGCCGACCTACGACGTCTTCGACGAGGCGCGATGGTTCGAAAGCGCCGCGGCGCGAACCGTGGTCCCGTTCGGCGGGGAGCGCCTGGGTATCGCGATCTGCGAGGACATCTGGTGGGAGGGTGAAACGGCCCCCGGGCTGCGCTACCTGGTCGACCCCGTTGCCGAGCTGCTCGATGCCGGGGCGACCCTCATCGTGTCCCCCTCTGCGTCACCGTTCTACGCGGACAAGCCCGCCGTCCGGCTGGACCTGCTCTCCCGAATCGGAAAGACTGCCGGCGTACCGGTGATCTACGTCAATACTGTCGGCGCAAACGACAATATCGTCTTCGACGGCCAGAGCATGATGACGTCCGCCGAGGGCACCCTCGTCTTCATGGGGAAGGCATTCGAGGAAGAGCTTGCCATCGTGGAGACCCGCACGCGCGGGCCCGAGGTGCCGCTCCCCAAGGATCCCCTCGTTCAGATCGAGTCCGCGCTCGCCCTGGGAATCCGGGACTACGTGCGCAAGTGCGGCTTCACCCGCGTGCACCTGGGTCTCTCGGGCGGCATCGATTCGGCCCTTGTGGCGGTGCTGGCCGTCGAGGCGCTCGGCGCGGATCGTGTAGCAGTGTTCGGCCTGCCGTCGCGCTATTCGTCCGAGGGCAGCATCGCAGACGCCCGGGCACTCGCGGATGCACTGGGGATTCCCCTGAAGCTTCTCTCCATCGAGGAGATCTTCGCCGCTCACCTGCGGACACTTGCACCGGTGTTCGAAGGAATGAAGCCGGATATCACGGAGGAGAACATCCAGGCCCGCATCCGCGGGACGCTCCTCATGGCGTACTCGAACAAGTTCAACTCGCTGCTTCTGACGACGGGCAACAAGTCCGAGTTGGCGACTGGATACTGCACGCTCTACGGCGACATGAGCGGCGGCCTGGCAGTGATCGGGGATCTTCTGAAGACGCAGGTCTACGCCGTTGCCCGCTCGATCAACACGCGAGGGCCGCTCATTCCCGAGGCAATACTCACCAAGCCTCCCTCCGCTGAGCTGCGACCGGACCAGAAGGACCAGGACTCCCTCCCGCCTTATGAAACGCTGGACGCGATACTGGAGAAGTACCTCGTGAAGAACATGTCCCTTGAAGAAATCTCGGCGGGCGGTTTCGAATCGGGGCTGGTCCGCACCGTTATCGGGATGGTGGAGAAGGCCGAGTACAAGCGCCGCCAGGCACCGCCCGTGCTGAAAGTCTCTCCCAAGGCGTTCGGCACCGGACGCCGGATCCCCATCGCGCGGAAGTTCTGATACGGTGTTCCACGAACAGCGCTTCGTCAGGACCGCTCAATTCCGTCTGCCTCCGCACTTCCAACAGAAGGAAACTCCTCCACCAGGCGCAGGCCGGCGAGAAGCTCTGTCGCGAACCTCCTGGAATCGACCGGCCCGATCCTTCCGGCAGCGCTCCGCGCGGAGTCCCGGGCGGCGCCGCGCTTTCCCTGACTGCCCTTTCCCGGGCTGCCCCGTCCCTGACCCGTGCCGGTCATGCCCGCAGCGTCCCAGCGGGTGTGTTCGATGTACGCCGTTCCGATCGGGTTGCACCGGGCCGAAGCGAGGCAGTCCCGGGCCAGAGTCGTGAGAAGGTTCTTCTCTGACTCCACGGGCGTCAACGCTCCCAGCCGAAGAAGCAGCAGCGCCGTCTCGTGCCCGGCGCACAGGAGCCTCTGGCGCACGAATGAATCGAGGAGATAGCCGGACTGGGGAGGGAGAGCGTCTCCGCCCGTCGGCTCGGCGCGGACCCGTATCCAGGGCACGAGGAGCGAGGCGAAGAGCCGTGCGCTCTCCGCCGCGCGGGCCCGGGCGGCGGCAACTCCGGTGACCGGCGGCTCAGCGGGCTTGTATCCGAGGGCCCGCATTTCCACGAACAGCCGCGCAGCGACCAGGGCGCCCGCGGAATCCGGCCCCCTGCCCTCCCGCGAGGAGGGAGGCTGGAACGGGTCCCAGGGGAGGCCCGAGAAACGGCGCACGAGCACGTCGAGGGCCTTCCGGTACCGATCGTGGCCGGTCCGCGCAAACACGAGGGACACCGGAAAAAAAACCTCCAGGCCGGGGAGGCCGGGAACTGCGCCAGGATCGACGGCACTGGACGACGGAACGTGCAGTCCTGCGGGCGGGCTGAGCCTTCCCTTCCCGTCGAGGAGGAAGTCCACGAAGCGCAGACCGGCGAGGAAATACTTCTCGTGCGGCCGCCCCGCGTTCGCCAGCACGTCCGACAGCGCCAGCAGGAGCTCGGCGACCCGGGCCGACTGTCCGACCGAGAGGTAAGATCTTCTTTCCTGCCCGCGCACTCCGCGCCACCGTGCGGTGGGAATATGGAAACTCTCATGGAAGAAACCCCACGGAGCCTGGCCCTTGAGCGCGAAATCCGCGAAGCGCAGCGCGAGCTCTCCGAGGCGCGCGTCGCCCGGGAAGAGCTTCAGCAGAGCCAGCGCGCACCCCAGCCCTGCCGATGCAGAGATCCACGGGCTGTCAGGAAGCTCTTTCAGCCCGGCGACCCCGCCGGCTTGGTGCAGATGGCTGGCGAGGGTCCCCTGGAGCGCATCGGCCAGGGCTCCCGCGTCCACCGCAGCTGCAGCCGCGGGCGTCGCCTGCCCGGATGCGACACGAAGAAGGACTGCCGCTTCCCCGTGAACGGCGATTTCCTCCCGGGAAGAGAATGCGAGGCATAGCTCGTGCGAGCGTTCGAGGCTGCCGGGAGATTCGACAAGAACGTCCTCAGCGGGCTGCAGGTCTCCCGGCTTCGGCCCGATCCGTCCCGCGAGCTCCTCGACACCGGGGAAGCGCATCTCCACGCGCAGGCGCGTCGGCTCGTCTTCCACCACCGTACGGGAGACGCCGATGCTGCCCGGCAAGTCCCCGCAGACGGCGGACGGGGAGAAGAGCAGGACGCCTTTGCGGCCCAGGGAGAGGAAGATGCTCGAGGGGTACGAGGTCTTTTCTCCGAGAAACGACACCGACGACGAGGGGAGGCCCCGGGCCGCCTGAAGTCCGGGGAAAAAGCACGCGAGGTCGGCCGGGGGATCGAACTCCACGTCGATGCTGAGATGCCCGCTGCCGGGGGTCTTCACCAGCCACGTGCGGGATACCGTGATGCCCGCGGCATCGTTTCTGATGCGGTCCCGAACCTCGCCGAACAGGAAGAATGCGCGCACCTCATAGACACCCGATGGCGCTGTGCCTGATGCCGCAGTGACCGACGGTTTCGCCTTCCTGCCCTTCCGGGCTTTCGGCTCGTCCCCCTCCTCGTCGACCGGAGAGGTGAGCACGACGCTCTCCGCGGGTCGCTCGTGCCCGTTCCAGAAGAACCTGTAGGGAACGGAGAATTTCACTCCGGAGTCGGAGACGATGCTGATGCTGCGCGAATCGGCCTGCGTTACCTTCATGTTCGGCGGTACCCTGGCGGATCATAGTATGGAGCGCACGGGCTGACAACATGAAATCACCTTGGCCGCGAATGCCACGGAGTACCGTGGCCGCGATTGACAGCGGGCGGGACGCCCCCTACCCTCGCAGGAGATGACGAAAGCGAAAACCATTTTCGAGTGCTCGGGGTGCGGCCACCAGGAGCCCCGCTGGCTCGGGCGATGCCCGGAATGCGGCACGTGGAACGGCTTCACGGAGGTCCCGGCGGCGGAGGCGCCCGGGCACCCGCTCGCCGGCAGATCGCAGAAGGAGAAGAAGGCCGCTCTGCCGATCCCGCTGTCGTCGATCGAGATGCGCGACGGCATGCGGCTGGACACCGGCATCGCGGAAATGAACCGGGTGCTCGGCGGCGGTCTCATGCGCGGCTCGTCGGTCCTCGTTGGCGGGGAGCCGGGAATCGGCAAGTCGACGCTCATGCTGCAGCTTGCCGCGCGTATCGTCACCCCGGGACGGAGCCTGTACGTCTCGGGTGAAGAATCGCCGGGACAGCTGCGCATGCGAGCCGAAAGGCTCGGGGTGACGTCCCCGCGCATCGAGGTGCTCGCGGAGACGGAGCTGACTGCCATCATGCAGGTGCTGGAGCAGGTGAAACCCGTGCTGATCATCGTGGATTCCCTCCAGACCCTGTACACGCGGGAAGTCAACGCGCTGCCGGGCTCGGTGAACCAGATCAAGGTCTGCACCCAGGAGCTGGTGGAGTGGGCCCGCTCGCGCGGGTCCGGGCTTTTTCTCGTGGCCCACGTGACGAAGGAGGGGGCCATCGCGGGACCGAAGCTGGTGGAGCACCTCGTGGATACCGTGCTCGATTTCGACCAGGCGAGCGCCGAGGTTCGCACGCTGCAGGCGGTCAAGAACCGATTCGGCTCGGTCGATGAGATCGGCTTCTTCCGCATGACGGAAAACGGTCTGGCCGAAGTTGCCGACGCGTCCAGCCTCTTTCTCACTCGGCGCGATGGAGAGATCCCCGCCGGCGTCGCCGTAGCCCCGCTCTTCGAGGGGTCACGTGCGCTGCTCATCGAGATCCAGGCGCTCACGGTGCCGGCAAAGAGCGGCATCAGCAGGATCTACTCAGACCGCATCGACTCGGGCCGCGTGGCGCGGATGGCCGCGGTGCTGGAGAAGCACCTCGGGCTTCACCTGGCGGAGCACGACATCTACGTGAACGTCGCAGGGGGCATCCGCGTCGCCGAGGTCGGGGTGGAGCTGCCCATCGCCCTTGCCCTGTACTCGGCCCGCGTCACCCAACCGCTTCCTGCGCGCACGGCGGTCATCGGCGAGGTGAGTCTCACCGGCGAGGTCCGTCCCGTGCCGGGCCTGGAAAAAAGGTCGCGTGCCTGCCGGGAGCTTGGATTCGATTCGCTCGTGGGCCCCGGGGGCGCTGAAGGCCTGCCGCCCGAGGGAGCCGCATACACCGGGGTCGGGCTGGTAAAGGAAGCGATCAAAGCGGTCTTCGGCCCGGGCGGACCGGGACATCAGGCCAGGGAATAGCTGAAGGCTGCCTCGTGTTTCCCCACGGGAGCCGGCGGGGTACATTGGTCGCAGGAACAGAACAGTGCATGACGAATCAATACGCGGTGAAGATCTCGCCCGACGACAGTGCGTTCCCTGCAAAAAAGGAACCCCTGCCCTGGAGCGGGAACGAATCGAGAGCCTGCGTCGACAGGTATCGCCGGACTGGGCGGTGATCGACGGCCGCCGCCTCGAGAGGGAGATATCCCTGAAGGACTTCCGGCAATCCATCGGCCTTGCCAACCGCATCGGCGAGATCGCCGAAGGCCAGAACCATCATCCCGACCTCCTCGTGAGCTGGGGAAAGCTGCGCATCACCCTGTTCACGCACGCCATCGGCGGCCTGCACGAGAACGACTTCATCCTCGCCGCCCGCATCGACGCCCTCCTCCGCTCCGAACAGCCCGGCGAATCCGATTGACCCCCTACCGGGGCGGAACTAAGTTCTCAGGAGGCTCAAATGGAAAAACCCGTTCTTCTGGAGACAAGCGCCAAGGCTGAGACCTTCGGCGGCGTCACGTATCACCTCGACGGCGAGCTCGTTCCCGCCTTGACCGTCGAGCTCTCCGAAGGCTCTTCCGTGTATTTCGAGCATCACATCCTGCTGTGGAAGCATCCGAGCATCAGCATCAGCATCAAAGCCATGAAGGGCGCGATGAAGCGCATGATGGCGGGCATCCAGATCTTCGTCACCGAGGCCAAGGGCCCGGGGCAGATCGCCTTCAGCCGTGACGGTCCCGGCCACATCGCCTCGGTCCACATGAAGAAGGGGCAGGAGCTGCACGTGCGCGAGCACCAGTTTCTTGCGGCCACGGGGAATATCGACTACACCTTCGAGCGCGTGAAGGGCGTGGCAAACATGCTCTTCGGCGGAACCGGCTTCTTCATCGACAAGTTCCACGCCGTCGAATCCGAAGGCGTCCTCTGGCTGCACGGATACGGCAATGTGTTCGAAAAGTCACTCGGCGCGGGGGAGCAGATCGACATCGAGCCGGGCGGATGGTTGTACAAGGACCCCGGGGTGAAGATGGAGACGACGATGCAGCGGCTCTCCGCGGGGGTCCTCGCCGGCATGAACCTCGTGATGAACCGCTTCACCGGGCCGGGGAAGGTCGGGCTGCAGTCGATGTACCTGCACATGCCCAGCGGGGAGTAGCGGAGCGGACGATCGCGGTCGCTTGACCCGGGGCTTCCGAAGGAAGAGACTGAGATCTCTCGGAAGGGAGGTGCCTTATGTCCGTCCAGATTTCTGCAGAGCTTCAGGAGTTCATCAAGGGCAAGGAGGGCTGGGTCGCTACCGCTTCGCGTGACGGCACGCCGAATGTTTCCATCAAGGGATCCCTGCGCGTGCTGGATGACGAGCACCTTGTTTTCGCCGACCTTTTCTCCTTGAAGACGCGAAAGAACGTCCAGGAGAATCCGAAGGTCGCGATCATGGTCTACGACGCCGGTTCCCGCCGCGGATACGCATTCAAGGGAAAGGCCGAGCAGGTGGAGAGCGGACCGCTGTTCGACCAGACCGTGGAGTCGATCCGCAAGGTGATGCCGCAGCTCCCGGCCCCGAAGTACATCGTGAAAGTGTCGGTCGAGTCGATCTGGGACCAGTCCGCCGGCCCGGGCGGAGGGAAACAGCTGGCATGACCCGCCGTGCTCAGGCACGGCGCTGCACTGCGGAGTACAGCAGGAGCAGCGAAAGGACGAGCGACATGATCACGCGGGCCCGCCTGTTGGACAGCACCCGCGTCAGGGAAGATCCGAGGCCCGCCCAGCGGGTATAGCGCGCTCCCTCAGACTCCCCCGGCCAGGTGCCAGTAAGCGGCGTTCCAGCGCAGCTCCTTGCGGAACTCGGTGAGGTCCGTCTTCGCTCCGATCAGCAGGTATTCGATTCCTGCCATTTCGGCGAAGTCCTCAAGATGCTTCGCGGTGACCGGGTAGCTGAAGCCCGAGTGGTGCGCCCCGCCGGCATGGATCCAGGCCGCGGCGGCCACCTTCAAGTCGGGGCGCGGGACCCAGAGCGCACGGGCGACAGGCAGCTTCGGCAGTGGCGCATCAGGGGCCACGACGTCCACCTCGTTCACGATCATGCGGAACCGCGTGCCCATGTCGATGATCGTGGCATTCAGTGCAGCGCCCTTCGCGGCGCTGAAGACCAGGCGCGCCGGGTCATCCTTTCCGCCGATGCCCAGGGGATGCATCTCGAGGCTCGGTTTTCCCTCCGCCAGTGACGGGCAGACCTCGAGCATGTGCGCGCCGAGCACCTTCTGTCCCTTGGGATCCAGGTGGTACGTGTAGTCTTCCATGAAGGAAGTGCCGCCCTTCATTCCCGAGGCCATGACTTTCATCGCGCGCACGAGCGCAGCGGTCTTCCAGTCACCTTCGGCGCCGAAACCGTACCCATCCGCCATCAACCGCTGCACCGCAAGACCGGGGAGCTGGGCCAGCCCGTGCAGCTCCTCGAAACAGGTGGAGAACGCGTTGAAGCCGCCGCCCTCCAGGAAATGGCGCATGCCCACCTCGATCCGTGCGGATTCTTTCAGGGAAGCGCGATGCGCGCCGCCCGCTCGCAGGTCCTTTGGCACTTCGTACTGCGCGTCGTAGTCGGCGAGCATTCGGTCGGCCTCGGCGTCGGTGACATCCTTGATCCGGGCCACCAGGTCCCCGACCCCGAAGCCGTGCACCGCGTAGCCGAACTTTATCTGCGCTTCCACCTTGTCGCCTTCCGTGACCGCGACTTCGCGCATGTTGTCGCCGAATCTGGCAACGCGGAGCGTCTGCCAGTCGTGCCACGCGCATGCGGCGCGCATCCACACGGCCAGCTCCTCCTGCACGTCTTTCTCTTTCCAGTGACCGACGATGACGGGGCGCTCGCGCCGCAGGCGCGTCACGATGAAGCCGAACTCGCGGTCGCCGTGCGCGGACTGGTTCAGGTTCATGAAATCCATGTCGATGGCAGACCAGGGAATGTCGCGGTTGTACTGGGTGTGCAGGTGCGCGAATGGTTTCTTCAGCGCGGACAGTCCGGCGATCCACATCTTTGCCGGCGAAAAGGTGTGCATCCACGTCACCAGGCCGATGCAGTTCTTCGCATTGTTTGCCTCGCGGCACAATTCGAGGATCCCGTCCGGCGATGTCACCACGGGTTTGAAGACAACGGTGACAGGAATCGTCGAAGAGGCGGACAGCTCGCGCGCGATTTCGCGAGAGTGCTCGGCGACCTTGTCCAGGGTTTCCTTGCCATACAGGCCCTGGCTCCCGGTGACAAACCACGCCTCGCGCTGTTTCAAGTCGATCATGACGCTCTCTCCTCTTCATCGAAGACGGCCTTGAGGGCCTGCAGTGATTCCACGAGCATGCGCTCGAGGTGCATGTCCGAGTATTCCCGGCCGAGCTTCGGCCCGCCGATCTCAAGATACCCCGTGACCTCGCCGCACGGGAAGCGCCCGGCGTTCGCATCGATCAGCCCTTTCAACCGGCCGAGGTCCACGATGCCGCGCGAGCATTCTTCCGGGCTGAACCCGAATGTCGAGTTGAAAATGGCATCGGTGTTCTTGAAATGGAACTCCCGCATCCACGGGATCTGCATCTCGAAGAGGCTCCAGTTGTCATGCACGACGCGTCCTTCGGAGTCCGCGATGCCGTGGGAAATGTCACCGCAGAGGTGCAGGGGAACCGTCGATTCGGCGTGTGAGGAATGCCATGCACCGAGCTCCTCGGCGATGCTCCGCACTTCTTCCGGCGTGGATGGCAGTTCGTAGAGGCTGGACATCGGCTCCAGGGTAAGGGCTTTCAGTCCTGCCCTTCGGGCGATGACGAGGAGCTCCTTCATGTTGGCCATGAACGTGCGCAGCCCCGGCTCGCGGGTCTGCGGCTGATCGCGGAGGACGATGCATGCGTTGGATCCGACAGATTCGGCCCCGACCAGGGCGGCCACGTGGATCGCCTTCTCCCATCCGCGGCGAACCGCGTCGTCCAGCAGGGGATCGGCGTGCGCAAAGCCGAGCTCCCTGTGGGACGTGAACATGCTCGTGATCCCGATCCCTTTGGCTTCCGCCGAGTGCCGCAGGCGCGTGAAGTGCTCGTCCGCCGCGAGAAACACGGGAAACGACGTTCCCATCTGCATACGGTGCACGCCGCAGCCCTTCATGACGTCGAAAAGCCAGTCGAAGCTGTACCGGGACTCGATCGCGTCGCTTTTCACGCCAAGGTGCAGGATCATGGGACGAACACCACCTTGTTGAAAAACTCCTTGCGGGCGAGGATCCGCTTGAAGATGTCGGCGCCCTCGGACAACTGCGGCGTGTGGCTGACCAGGCGCGCGATGTCCAGCCCGTTCCCGAGATGAGACAGCACCGTGGTCCACTCGTTCCGAGATTCGGGCACGACGCGCGAGTTCCACGTTCCCTTGATCGTCAGCTCGCGTCTCAATATGGAAGAAAAATCCTTTTCTCCGATCTGGAAGGTGCCCCGAATGTTGCCCAGGAACACCACCTCGCCAAACCGCGCACCGGCCTGCACGGCCTGGAGGAACGTCAGGGGAAGCCCGATGGCCTCCACGATCCGGTCGGCGCCGGCTCCTGCGGTCATCGCCCGTATCTGCTCGACGGGATCTCCGTTTCGGGAGTCCACAGGAATGAACCCCATCTCGGATGCGATGGCGAGCTTGCGATCATCGATATCCACGATGAAAACCCGCTCGCAGCCTCGGAGGCCCATCCACTGGGCGGCCATGTTTCCGATGGGCCCGCCCCCGAAGACCGCACCGCTGTCTCCTGCCTGGATGGTGAGCTTCGCGGTGCCATGGAGGGCCACGGCGCAGGGCTCCGTGAGGGAGGCATCCTGGAGGCTCACGCGGTCGGGTACGGGAAAAAGATTGGCGTCCGGCGCCCAGACGCGTTCTGCAAAAGCGCCGTCACGGCGAGAGCCGAGATAGTCGTAGTCGGTGCACTGCGCGTAGTCGCCGGTCTGGCAGGGGACGCAGCGGCGGCAGGGAATGAGAGGGAAGACGATGACCCGGGCACCGCGAGGAAACCGCCCGCCCTCGGCGGGCTCCTCGACAGTGCCGGAGAACTCGTGCCCCATGATGAGCGGATAGTGATAGGCGGCCCCTTCGAAGCCGCGGTGGAGGTCGGAGTTGCAGATGCCGGAGTATGCCACTTTCACCAGCGCCCAACCGGGCGCGGGACGCACGGGTTCCGGCACGTCGCGGTATTCCACGACGGCGTCCCGGGTCAGGACGAGGGCTTTCATGCGCCCCACCGTACCTGCTTCCCCGACTCC
>Ga0182021_10011462_pt1 | contig 10521 bp, 13 predicted proteins | sample 612E3MmetaG_FD_120493 | JGI IMG/M metagenome (GOLD analysis project Ga0182021, IMG submission 120493) | Permafrost microbial communities from Stordalen Mire, Sweden - 612E3M metaG (Illumina Assembly) | ecosystem: Environmental > Terrestrial > Soil > Wetlands > Permafrost | place: Sweden... | reverse complement strand
CGGCGAAGACGGCTGGCTGGCATCATGTTTCGAGGCAGCGGGAAACCACTCATTATGCCATGTCAACACTCCGGCCGAGAGTCCCAGCCCACCCTGACTACTACTCTTCCAGCGCTCGGCGGCCTCCGGGCGCAGGGGGCGTCGCCGGCCGGCTTCGGAACTGGTGGCTCGATCTAATCCTGGCGGCCAATCTGCCGATAAGACCCTCTGTGCGAGATGGATCTCCGGTGGGCGGGCGGAGTTGCCCTCCGGCTGGCGGAGGGCGACCGGGATTTGGCGGTTGGACCGCTGCGTCCACCCCACCGGAACAAAAAAAGTTGGTCCTGGCGGAAACTTTCGTGGCAAGATAGCGTCCAATAAGGGCTTGAGACGCGGAGCCGCCAGGAACTTTTTTGGAACCGGAATTGCTCCGTTGGAATCTGAGATGGATATGGAGATGACGCTGACAAGCCGGGATGCGGGAACCTGGAGCCTGGCTTCCGGCCAGATCTTAGCGAAGCGCACGCAGATCCGATGGAACTTTTTTGCTAAGATTGCGTCTACGCACGGTGGCAGCCATTTTTCCCTGGACAACCAGGGTAAAATTATTAATACTTAATAACACGCGCACTGATCGAACATGGTTCACGTTGAGCGAGGAGGGGAGAGGCAATGACTAAGACCGAGTTGGCAAGGTATCGGCAGATCCTGGAAGCAAAACAGGCCGAGTTGGCCGACGTCCTGAAGCGGCGGGACGAGATCGCGATCGAGAAGAGCCCGGACGCAATCGACGAAGTGACCCGCGCCGCCGAGCGCGAGCTGGCAATCCGTAACCTGGACCGCGAGTCCAACCTGATGAGAAACGTGCGCGCCGCGCTCCGGCGTATCGACGACGGCTCTTTCGGAGTCTGCGCGCACTGCGACGAGGACATCAGTCCCAAACGGCTGGCGGCCGTGCCCTGGGCGCCGTTCTGCATCCGGTGCCAGGAAGCTGCCGACCGCAATGAGAATGATGCGTCCGCAACCCTCGATGGGTTGCTCATGAACGCGGCGTAAGCGCCGCCAGACTGGTCGACAAAGGGCGCGGGCCCCCGCTCGCGCCCTTTGTGTTTCGAGGCGGCGGGCCGATGGCTGCTCGATCCGGGCCTTCAGCGGCGGATCGCCACCGCCGAGACCATCCGCCCTGTCTTAACGCGGTCGCGGCGCCACGAATGGAACTCGCCCGCGCGGCAGCACGTGCAGGGCGCACCCGAGAAGATCCGTTCCGCACCCACGCCGGCTTCGAGGAGCTGCCGGCGGTTGGCCTCGGCCAGGTCGAGCGTACATTGTGCGGCCAGGTCCGTCCGCTCCGGGAACCAGCGGGCAAACCGCATCGCAACATCCGGGCCCACCTCGTAGCAGGTTGCGCAGATTCCCGGGCCGATCGCCGCCCACAGGTCCTCCGGCCGGCTTCCGAAACGCTCCCCGAGCGTCCCCACCGCAGCCGCCACAATCGCCTGTGCGGTTCCGCGCCATCCGGCGTGAACCGCGGCGACCGCCCGCACCCGCTCGTCCGCCAGCAGAACGGGGATGCAGTCCGCCGTGCGGATCGTCAGATAGGCGCCCGGCCTGTCGCTCACCAGGCCGTCCGCCTCCCCCAGGCACCCCGCCACCCCACCCGCCGGAACGCAACGCGCCGAGTGGACCTGCCGCACCCAAACCGGCGGCCCGGGCGTCCACGAACCGGCCAAACGCGTGCCGAAGCCATGGTCCAGCCACTTCAGGCGCTCCCATTCCGCCACCCGAACCACGTGCCCTGCGTCTTCGTAGAACATCTGGGAAGGCAGGTCCTCCGCCGTTACGCGCTCCGCTTCATCTGCGCGATCATGACCTGTTTCTTGAAGTCCTCGAGCATCGATTCGTCCAGGTGCAGCTCCGTTGGCCGCCGCGCCAGCGTGGTCATCCGCTCGATCTTGTCTTGCAGCTTCAGGAGCCCGTAAAAGAGGTTCTCCGGCCGTGGCGGGCACCCGGTGACGTACACATCCACCGGCACGATCTTGTCGACGCCCTGCAGCACCGCGTAGGTGTTGAACGGTCCGCCTACGCTCGAACAGGCGCCCATCGAGATCACCCACTTCGGGTCCGCCATCTGATCGTAGAGCCGCTTGATCACCGGCCCCATTTTCAGCGTGACCGTGCCAGCCACGATCATCAGATCCGACTGCCGCGGGCTCGGCCGGAACACCTCCGCGCCGAAACGCGCAATGTCGTACCGCGGCGCGCCGCTGGCCGCGATCATCTCGATGGCGCAGCACGCCAGCCCGAATGTGAGCGGCCACAGCGAGGATTCCCGCGCCCAGTTGAACACGTAATCGACGGACGTCACCAGGACGTTCTTCTCGAATTGGTTCTCCAGGAAGGGCATGGCGCGCTCGAAGACCCCCATTGTAGCATCCGCCCGCCTGCCCCCTTCAGCCCGGAGCCAGGTCGGGGTTCCCAGCCTTCAGCAGCCATGAACAGGGCTAGAATGAAGAACATGGACGAAAGTACCGCACATCCCGCGCCGTCCGCCGCCGCGGCGTGGGAGCTTCCCGGATGGAAGAACGCCGCCAGCGCGGTGGCTGCGTTTCTGCTCGCTCTCGTGTTCCTGGTCTCCGGGTTGTGGAAGATCACCGACCCGTTCTCCGCGGCGCAGAGGATGGCGGAGGCCCTGGTTCCCGCCGGCCTCAGCCTGCTGGCCGCCTGCATGTTCGGCATCGCCGAGACCTTCTCGGCCGCGTTGCTCGTGGTACCGCGGTTCCGGCGCTGGGGCGCGTGGCTGGGCGGACTGCTGCTGGTCGCGTTCATGATTTACATCGGGTATTACTACAACGCGCTGCGCGGCCAGGATTGCAATTGCTTCCCCTGGCTGAAGCGCGCCGTTGGGCCGGCCTTTTTCGCGGGCGATGGGGTCATGCTGGCGCTGGCCGTGATTGCGGGCTGGTGGGCGCGGCGCTCCTCGGGCCTGCGCGCCGCGGCGCTCGTGTTGATGGCTGTGGCGGTCTTCGCCGCGGTCTCTTACGGGGTGAATGCCCGCTTGCAGCAGGCGGCCACGGCGCCGGCGTCGATCGTCGCGGGCGGCAAGCCCGTGGCGCTCCGTGAGGGGCGCTTCCTGATCTACTTCTTCGACCCTGAGTGCGTGCACTGCAACGATGCCGCGCGCGCCATGGCCAAGCTGGGCTGGCGCGACGTGCAGATCATCGGCGTTCCCACCGAGCAGCCGCAGTTCGGGCCGTATTTCATGGCCAGCACCGGCCTCGGTGCGCCCGTCTCGAACGACTTGCAGCTCCTCAGGAAGGCCTTTTCGCTTCACGGGACGCCCTACGCGGTGGCCATCGCCAACGGCCGCGAGAAGGCCGCCATCTCCGATTTCGACCCGCAGCGGCTCACCGCGCGGCTTCGCGAGATCGGTTTTATCGATTGAGATGAAGCGCATCCTCCTGGTGGCGGCGCTGGTGGCGGCCGCGCTTGGCGCGCTGTATGCCGGCGACTACCTCTCGGTCCGCTACCGGATTCCCAACCACAGGGAGCAGTTCGGCGCGGTGCAGGTTCGCCGCACCTACGCGATTCCCCAGAAGAATGGCCGGGTTCAGTTCACGTTCGACCCGCCCGTGAATCAGACCTGCGTTCAGTCGCTGTTCCCGCATCTGGGCTGTACGCCCTGCTGGTACCTCCGCCGCCACGCCAGGCAGCGGATCGATTTTTGAAACTGTCGCGCGCCGCGCCAGTGCGCGCGTCGGGCCGCCCCACGCTTGGTACCGCCCTCGGCGCGCGACGCGCGAGTGCGCGTGAGTGCGCGCGCAGCCGCCGCAAAACCGCGCGCTATACTGGGAGTTTAGGCTGCACTCCGGGGGCTTTCCGCCATGCATGAGATGAGCGTGATGTGGCTGCGCATCGCGGCCGTGCTGTACTCGCTCGGGCTCCTGCATGTGCTCCTCACCCTCATTCACCGGCGCCGGGATCGCGTTTTCCGAGTCGCCATCGTGGCTTTCTACACCGGCGTGGTCATCCATGCCGTCTCGATCGTCGAGCAGACCGCGGCGGCGGGGCGCATCCCGGCCAACGATTTCTTTCAATCCGCCTCGCTGTGCGGCCTGCTGTGCGCTCTGCTGTTTCTGTTCCTGTACTGGCGCTACGGTTACGAGAGTCTGGCCGTATTTGTTTTCCCGCTGGTGTTCGTGCTGGCGCTGGTCGGCGAACTCGGAAGCCCCGTCGCGTCCTGGGCCGATACCCGCCTCCGCAGCGCGTGGCTGGTCGTTCACGTGGTGCTGGTGCTGATCGGATATGCTGCGCTGCTGCTCACGGCGGTCACCTCGATCCTGTACCTGGTCCGCGAGCGGCAACTGAAAACCAAAAAGTCGGGCGGGACTTTGCCGCCGCTCGGAACGCTGGACACCATGATGTCGCGCGCTCTCTCGATCGGCTTTGTCTTCATCACGCTGGCCGTGATTGCAGGCTCGACCTGGGCCTCCATCGAATCGGGAACGCGCTGGATTCGCGATCCCCGCATCATCATTTCGCTCGCCACCTGGGCGCTGTATCTGGTAATCGTGTTCTTGCGGGTTACGGCGGGCTGGAGAGGCCGCAAGGCCGCCTTCATGGTGCTCGGGCTGGTCGGCTGTTCGGCCATCACCTGGGCGGCGCATACCGGACTGAAGAGTCTTTTGAGCCGATGAGATTCCTGATCACCGGGGTCAATCACAAAACGGCGCCCGTGGAAGTGCGGGAGAAGCTGGCGTTCGATCCCCACGCGCTCGCGCCGGCCCTGAGCGGCCTGATGAGCTGCCACGGCGTCTCCGAGGGCGTGATTCTCTCCACCTGCAACCGCGTCGAGATCGCCGTCACCGCGCAGAACGGGGACGAGCCCGCGGTGGACAGCTTTTTGAGCGAGAGCCGGCGCGTCCCGCTCGGTGAGATCGCCCCGCATCTTTACCACTTGGCCGACCAGGAGGCGATTCATCACCTGTTTCGGGTTGCGGCGAGTCTCGATTCCATGGTGATCGGCGAGCCGCAGATCCTGGGCCAGATCAAGAGCGCCTACGCGGCAGCCAAAGCCCACGGCGCGGTCGGCGGCTTTCTCGATGCCATCTTGACGCGCGCCTTCAGCGTCGCCAAGCGCGTGCGCACCGAGACCGGCATCGGGGAAAACGCGGTTTCGGTCAGTTACGCGGCGGTCGAACTGGCGCGCGAGATCTTCGGCACGCTGGCCGGCAAGAGCGTCATGATCGTTGGGGCGGGGAAGATGTCCGAACTCGCGGCGCAGCACCTGCACCGCTCCGGCGTGACCAACATCTTCGTCGCCAACCGCACCTACGAGCGCGCGCGAGAGATGGCCGGCCTGTTCCAGGGCGCGATTGTCGAGTATGAGCAGCTCCTGGCCGCGCTGCCGCAGATGGACATCGTCATCACTTCGAGCGGCGCTCCCCACTACATCCTGAAGAAGGCCGACGTGCGGCGCATCATCGAGGCGCGCCGGAACCGGCCCATTTTCCTCATCGATATCGCCGTCCCGCGCAACATCGAACCGGCGGTCAACGAAATCGACAACGTGTTTCTCTACGACATCGACGATCTTCAGCGCGTGGTGGCGGCCAACATCGGCGAGAGAAAGAAGCGGGCCGACCAGGCCGAGGAGATCGTCGCCGCCGAGGTCGAGCGGATGATGGCGCGGCTGAAGGCGCGGGAGGTGGTCCCGACCATCGTCGGTCTCCAGGAGCAGCTCGAGCAGATGCGGCTCGCCGAGGTTGCGCGCCTGCGCGGAAAACTGGGCGCGCTGACGCCTCAGCAGGAAGAAGCGATCGAGTCGCTGACGCGCGGGCTGGTCGCCAAAATCGCCCACGGGCCTATCTCCGAGTTGCGGCGGCAGGCGGGGCGGCCCGAGGGCCTGGCCATCGTCGAAGCCATACGCAAGGTCTTCCGCCTTGAAAGCTGAGTCATGCTGACCATCGGTTCCCGCGGCTCGCAGCTTGCGCTTTGGCAGGCGAATTGGGTCCGCCGGAGCCTCGAGGCGCTGGGCGAGACCTGCCGCATCGAAATCATCAGGACTACCGGCGACAAGATCGCCGACGTGCCTCTGGCGAAAGTCGGAACCAAGGGTCTGTTCACAAAGGAAATCGAGGAAGCGCTGCTCGACGGCCGCATCGACGTCGCCGTGCACAGCCTCAAGGACCTGCCCACGGAGTTGCCCGCGGGCCTGGCAATCTCCGCCATTCCCGAGAGGGAAGATGCGCGCGATGCCCTGGTGGGCGGCCGGATCGCGGAATTAGCGCGCGGTGCACGGGTCGGAACCAGTTCCCTGCGCCGGGTGGCGCAACTGCGCGCGGTGCGGCCGGACCTGGCAGTCGAATCCGTGCGCGGCAATCTGGATACCAGGCTCCGCAAGCTTGGCGAGGGCCAGTTCCATGCACTGGTGATGGCGGCGGCCGGGTTGCGGCGCCTGGGTTGGGAGGCCCGGATCGCGGAGTATCTTCCGGTTGACGTGATGTGCCCCGCAGTGGGCCAGGGAGCGCTGGCCATCGAGACACGCCAGGAAGCCGCAGCCGCGCAGTCCTGCGCCAGGCTCGATCACGCCCCCACCCGTCTGGCTGTCGAAGCCGAGCGGGCCGTTCTGGCGAGTTTGGGCGGAGGATGCCAGGTGCCCATCGGGGCCTATGGCCAGGTGGCCGGGGATCGCCTCGATCTGATTGCGATCGTGGCCTCTCCCGACGGCACCCGCCTCATCCGGAAGACCGCCGGTGGCGCGGCCCGGGACCGCTGTCGCATCGGAGAGGAACTCGGCCGCAGGCTGCTCGATGTCGGCGCCCGCCAGATCCTCGAGGAAGTTTACAGTGCTGGCCGGTAAACGCGTCGTCATCACTCGCGCCCGCGAGCAGGCTGGGGAACTGGCGGCGAAACTGGAAAAGCTGGGCGCAGAGGTCATCGAGTTCCCCACCATTGAGATCCAGCCTCCGGCGGATTGGCGTCCGCTCGACGAGGCGCTGGCCCGCATCGGCTCCTACGACTGGCTGATCTTCACCAGCGCCAACGGGGTGCGGTTCTTCATGGACCGGCTGGTCCGCGCCGGCCTGGAAATCGGCGCCATTCGGGCCAGGATCTGCGCCATCGGCCCGGCCACGCGCGCGGCGGCCGAAAACGCCGGGCTGCGAGTCGATCTGATCCCGGACCAGTACGTCGCCGAAAGCCTGGTGCGGGCATTCGAGGCTCACGGCCTCGGCGGCAAGCGCATTCTGCTGCCCCGTGCGGCCGTGGCGCGCGACGTGGTCCCGGCCGAGCTGCGCCGCCGCGGAGCGGAGGTGGACGTTGTGGAAGCCTACCGCACCGGCATTCCGCAAGACGCGCTGGCCCTGGCGAGGCGCGTGTTTGCGAGCGGGCATCGGCCCGATTGGATCGCGTTCACCAGTTCTTCCACCGTCAGCCACTTCGTTCACGTCGCCGGGCCGGCGGCGCTCGACGGCGTCCGGGTCGCCACCATCGGTCCCGTGACCACCGCCACGGCCTGCCAGCTCGGCATCCGGGTGACGGCGGAAGCGCGCACATTCACCACCGAAGGATTGGTCGAAGCAATTCTGGAAGCCGAGAGGTAGCTCTCGCGGGCGGCGCCCCAGGCGCATGCACCTCTCTCTGAGAGCTCGTCAGTAACCAACCGCTCCAATCTTCGGAGAGCGCAAGGACGTACGAAAACATCTTGCCGAGTGCAAGAAGGCGCCCAGAAAAGTCGGCAAAGGCACTTCCTGCCGCCGATGAACGCGGATCAACGCGGATAAACGAATCTTGTTCTCGTTTTCTTATCGGCGTTGATCCGCGTTCATCCGCGGCAAGTATTGGATCTGTTATTCCCTGACAGGCTCTAACAGCCACCGGCAGGCGTCGGCGGCACGCGCGGGTGCCTGCCCCACGCGCGTCAATTGGAAGGGCCGCATCCGCTTGTGCAGAGGTGCTCGGGGAACATCTCCGCGAAGGACCGGCGGAGCCAGGCGCAGGCGTCTCGGAACGACGCCAGTACCGCCTGACCCTCCAGATCGCTTGCCGAGAACCGCGCGAACCACTTCGATCCTGCCAGGACGCGGATTTCGAGGGCCAGCGGGCCCTCCACGGTCGAATGCACGAAAGCTGCCGCAGCGCCCGCCTCCGAACCCATCAGCGTGATGAATACGTCCATTTCCGCCACCCCCTGGCGGCATGCTTCGCACACCAGCAGGTGCTCCTCGCCGGGGGCGAGCGCCGGTTCGGCCAGCTCGCCGGCAACGTACCGCTCGATCCACTCCGCGCTTACATGATCTTGAAAGGAATCCGCCATGACCGCGCTCCTATAAGATATCCAGATATGAATAGTTGCATTTATGTACCCAACAATGCAATCAGGTTCCACACCACCAGCACGGCGAAGAACAGATTGATACGGATCAGGACGCGCGCCCTCGCCGTCAAGTTGCAATACACTGCGGCTGCCACAGCGCAGACCTTCACCGCCAGCAGCCCCGCCAGCGGCGAGCGAGCGGTGGTCATGGCCAGCCGAACCACGGGATTCGCCTCATGCACTCCGTTCGTCAGAAATGCGAGCGTGGTCAGGGCGTCAAGGAGTTGCAGGTAGGAAAACTGCACCAGAAGCGCAATTCCAGGTTGTGGGCTGCTGATAGATGTACGAGAACGAAGGCGCCATTGCATGGGATCTTGAACCGCAACCCACAACCCTTCGGCGCCAACGTCTAAGGGTAACCGCTTAGAGGAGGTCCGTAAATAGGCCGACGGTAGCAGTACCGATGGTTCGCGTACCAGACGGTCTCAGTTCAGGTCGAAGCTCTGGCCGCGGGAGGGCAAAACGGGATCGATGCCGTAACGTTCGTGAATCGCCTGCGCCAGCGCCGCGCTTTGCGTTGGCTCGCCGTGCACGATGAAGATCCGCTTCAGCGTGCCGGCCACGGGCTTAATCCACTCCAGCAGTTCCCGCTGATCGGCATGGCCACTCAACTCGTTGATGGTCTCCACCTCCGCGCGCAAGCGCATCGGCTCGCCGAAGATGGCGACCTCCGGGAGCTTGTCGACGAGCTTCCGCCCGAGCGTGTTCTCTGCCTGGAAGCCGGTGATGAGAATGGTGTTGCGAGGATCCTCGATGTTGTTGCGCAGATGATGCAGTATCCTGCCCGCTTCGCACATTCCCGAGGCCGAAATCACCAGGAATGGCCCGCGTAGGTCATTGAGCGCTTTCGACTCACCGACATCGCGAATGTAGCGCAGGCGCTTGAAACCGAAGGGGTCCTCGCCTTTATCGACGAACTGCTCGGCTTCCTGATCGTACAGCTCGGCGTGTTTGCGAAAGACCTCGGTGGTCTCGACCGCAAGCGGGCTGTCCACGAAGATCGGAATCTTGGGGATTCGACCGTTGTCGAATAGCTCGTGCAGAAGGAGAACGAGTTGCTGGGTGCGGCCGACTGCGAAGGAAGGAACGATGATCTTTCCGCCCCGCGCACACGTGCGGGACACCACGTTGGCCAGCTTGTCGATGACGCTCTCGTTGTCCCGGTGAAGGCGGCCGCCGTAGGTGCTCTCCAGGATCAGCCAATCGACCGGCGGCAGCGGCTCGGGATCGCGAATGATGGGCAGGCCCGGGTGGCCCAGGTCGCCCGAAAAGCCCAGGCGAAGCTCCTTGCCATTCACCCGCTCCGTGACCACCACCGCCGAGGAACCCAGCATGTGGCCGGCATCGACGGTCTGGTACGCTGCGCCTGGCCCCAGTTCCTGCGTCGCATGGAGGGCCACGGGCCGGAACAGCGGCAAGGTGGCCTCGGCGTCCGCGGCGGTATAGAGGGGCTGCACGGCGCCGTCTTTCGCCGTTGGGTCGAGCGAACGGCGTCGATGGAACCGTTTGGTGACGAACTCGGTATCTTTCTCCTGGATGTGGGCGGAATCGCGCAACATCGGTACGCACAGATCGGCTGTTGCCGGGGTGGCGTAGATGGGGCCTTTGAAGCCGTTCTTCACGAACGTGGGCAAGTTTCCGGTGTGGTCGATATGCGCATGGGAAACGACGACGGCATCGATTCCGTCGGGACGGAACGGAAAGTTGGCGTTCCGTTCATGAGCTTCCTTGCGGTGACCTTGATAGAGCCCGCAGTCCAGTATGAAGGTGGTCCCGCCGATGCGCACCTCGTGCATCGAGCCGGTCACCGTTCCGACAGCACCCCAGAATGTGATTTTCATGGCAGATTGGCTATTGTACCGTGGGCCGGGCCTCGGGCTGTCCCGCCCGTAATCCGTCCCCACGTGAGCTGCACCCAGGCCCGCCCGGGCGAAGACGCTGCCGCTGGCCGACGCGCGCGGTGTGCCGGCCCGGCGCGCGGCCACACCCGCCCGGCGCGAGGCCCTGCCCGGCGGACCACAGCCCGCCCCCCTCAGCGCGGCTCGTCGGCGAACGAAAACACCGGGTCGATATCGACGGGCAGGCCATCGGCGGCGCCGAGCGCCTTGTCCAGCTCGGGCGGAAGGGTTCGGTATTCCGCGAACCAGTGCTCGGCGCGGGAGGCATCG
>Ga0182021_10011461_pt1 | contig 10521 bp, 8 predicted proteins | sample 612E3MmetaG_FD_120493 | JGI IMG/M metagenome (GOLD analysis project Ga0182021, IMG submission 120493) | Permafrost microbial communities from Stordalen Mire, Sweden - 612E3M metaG (Illumina Assembly) | ecosystem: Environmental > Terrestrial > Soil > Wetlands > Permafrost | place: Sweden... | reverse complement strand
GAAGTAACAAGTGAAGTGTAACGGGTGACGGAAAGAAGCGATGAATAATGAAAAACAAGAAATTCTGCGTCTCTGCATCTCTGCAGTTCTACTTTTCCGTCAGCAGCATGTAAACTAAAACCACAGCAGCAACAGTCATAAGAACCAATGCCGCAAATCCAAGAATATTAGAGGTTTTACTATTTGTATTCTTACCCATTATTTTCTTGTTGTTGGAAATATGAAGAATGATTGCAATTAAAACAGGTGCAGTCAATCCATAAAGAATGGCTGAATAAATCAGTGCTTTGATTGGCGAAAGACCAATGTAATTCAACGATAACCCCAGGATCAGTGAAATGGCAATGATGATATAAAATGCTTTTGCCTTGTTAAATTTCTTATTCAATCCTTCCTTCCAGCCAAATGTTTCGGTGATGATGTATGAAAGTGACCCGCTTAAAACGGGAATGGCTAAAAGCCCGGTGCCGATTACACCAAGAGCAAAAAGTAAATATGCAAAATTTCCTGTTAATGGTTTCAATGCCTGGGCCGCTTGTTCAACCGTGTCAATCTTATGAATATTGCCATTAAATAAAACAGTTCCCGTGGTGAGTATAATAAAGAACATGACAAGATTTGAAAATAACATTCCAAAATCGACATCTTGTTTCATGTCGTGTATTATCCTTTTATTCACCACTAAATGTTTTTTATTGAGCTTTATATCCTCTGCTTCCATCGTTGCCTGCCAAAAGAAAAGATAAGGTGAAATGGTAGTTCCAAGGATGGCGACAAGAATGCTGATAAAGTTTTTGTCAAATTTTATTGTTGGTATAAAAGTAGCTTTCAAAACAGATACCCAGTCTTGTTTGTATAAAAACGGAACAATCAGATAAACTAAAAGAACGATGCAGAGATATTTCAAAACAGCTGCAATTTTCTGATAAGGTAAATAAATAATCAGCACTAAAAGTATGATGGTGAATACAATACTGAAATAAGTTGCCTGAATGGAAGGGAATAAAAGAGTACCTACTGCACCCATTCCTGCGATGTCAGCGCCAATGTTCATTACGATGGCAGGAAAACTAAACAACAACATTAAATACAAAACAGGTTTTGAATAATTGTTTTTAAGCGTTCCTGCTAAACCATGTGAAGTGACCAACCCAATCCTCGCACACATTTCCTGAATGGAAGCCATGAGGGGAAATGTAATAAGTGCAGTCCAGAGCGTTGAAAGGCCGTAGGCAGCACCTGCCTGTGAGTAAGTTGCAATGCCCGAAGGGTCATCATCACTTGAACCTGTGACAAGTCCGGGTCCAAGTATTTTCCAGAAACGTAAAAGTTTATATGAAATATTTTTTGTGTTTTTCATTTTTTTTATCTCTGGTGAATCGCAGGAAAAAGCATAACCATAATTAGAAAAGTTTCGCCAAAGAATAGAAGGTAATTACAGTCCATTTTAAAAAATCCCGAACCGGATTAAAGCCTACTCTATTATGGGTTGTTTTTTTTCCTGAATAATTTTATCGTGCCATCAGTCCCGGTATATAATAAGTTATAATTTGATTTTAACGATTTATTAATCATTTCACTGTAAGCGTTATTTAGTGTTTCATGTTGATCATTCAAAACAAAAACATAGTTTATTATGTTTTCCTGGGTAATTGAACTTACCCAATCATTAAAATTATTACCTGCCAGCAGATTTTCAAACAATGATCCGGATATTTTTTTTGGATTCCATTTTAAAGGAAAATGATCAAGATAGGCTTCATAATTCTCCAGAATTATCATTGGTTTGTCAGCGCCCAGATAATTTGAGATGTGACCATATATAAAATTATCCGAGTTAATAATCGGTAATACAGTGCTGTAAGGTTCAATGGTTCGTGAAACAGAATGTATTTCCTCCGCAAGTTCACATCCCCTGGAAACAGAGAGGTAGTTATGTAAAATCAAAGCGAAATTAATATAATTGATAATTAAAAAGACGAGAACCTTAAACCAGGAAGCTACATTCTGAGATGCCAGCCAGATAATCAGAAAAATAAAAAAGAAAAGAATTAACCGCGAAGTAAAAAAGCCAATTGGTCCTATGCTGTCCGGTATAATAAATATAAGAATTAGCATAATTAAAGTAGCAAACAGCCATATTTTGTTCCTGAGAGGATATTTTGTTTTGATCCGGTTATAATAGATCTTAGCGATAAGGAAATAAACCATAAAAGCAGTCAGAATAAAGAAAATCCATTTAATAAATACGGCCGCTTTACCATAATTGATGCCTTCTGCCGGCATAATATTATACAGTTGCGTAACAATATCCATCAAGGGCAGATATACTGAAAGTGTATTTTTTGCTTGTGAGAAGAGAATATATTCTGCCAATATCAGTAATCCAAATGATAATGGGATGAATTGAAGCATTACATGTTTTCCATAATTATTTATTGCAGGCTTATCATCGGTTTTTATAAAAAAAACATGTTGAATATTGATCAGGAAAACAACCAGAAGAAATATTGCGAAAATAAACAGATGAAACAAACAAATCAGGGAACTGAATAGAAATAATACAATTACTTTCCGGATGTTCAGGTTGTTCAGATATTTTAACCAAAAACTAACTCCAAAAACAAATAATACCAATCCAATATTAAAATTGTAAAATCCATAATAAAATAAGAAGGAATAGGTAAACGGAAAGATCATATAGAGGAGGTATTTATCTTCGATTGCAAGGGTTCTGAATAAATGCCGGATGCTAACAGGAAATCCGATTAAATAAATTAATAAAACAAGTTTTTCTGCAATGAAACCAGGGAAAACAAAAACAAATAACGATAACGTAAAATGACCAAACCAATTAGGGTTGATGGTATCCTTAAAAACAAAAAAATCGTGAAGGGAGCTGCCGGGATTTTTTAAAAGTTCAGCAATTAAATTTGAATTATATAAATGTGCAGGGCCATCAACAGTTGGAAAAAACTTAAATGAAAGAACCGGGATCAGGTTGAGTAGCAGAAAGAAGTAAAAATAATAAGGCTCTATCGATTTTAATTTAATTAATTTTTCTTTTAATTCTGATCTCATGATTCAGACATACAAAAATTGACCATAATAGCAATTTGTCTCACAACTGACCGAAATGAACAATGATCATGTAAAATTACTTACAAATAACCGGAAATCGATAAAAAGGACTTATTTCTGAAAAAATCCGGGGATACAATGAAACTGCTTCGCGGATCGCGGAAGCTGTAAGATAAACAGTTATTTAGAAATTACTCTGATTACCATCAATTACCAAAATAACCATAATTACTACATTTACCTTCTTATCATATGAAACCCAGTTGTTTCCAGATCTCCCTGACATTCTCTTCGCCTTTGTTGTATCCGACCTTCGATTTTTTTTCGAACGGCTCATCGGATTTTACGATATAGATCTTCCCTGAATCCACCATTTCCGAAATGTCAATCCCGACAGTCGTCCTGATGTCCAGGTAAATGCAACGGACAGTGTCATGATTATAAAACTGGTGTACACTTGATTCACCCATTTCAAAAAATGCAATCTCCCCTTTATTAAGAATCCTGAATCCATCGTTTAAACGCACCGTTAACGAACGTGAAATGATCATCATCAGCTCTTCGGCATTTCTATGAAAATGATAAGGAAATGAGAATATACCGGGATCCAATTGCCGGATGTCAAACATGAAATGTTCTGACTTTGCAACCCTGCCCAATCGGGGTGTTATGGTTTTTAACCGGAAATCGGGTAAAGTTTCCGGGTCGACTTTGAATTCCGGAGTTTACGGGTTTAAGAATGTTGGCATGGCTTGTATGTTTATATTGTTGCTGCAAGTTTACCTGCATTTTCGTCCAGCCACATCTGAAACGATTTCAGCTCGGGATTCAATTTCCTCGATAATTCCATATCACGGCTTTTTGTGAAAAAATCATTGCAATCACGGTAAAACTGGAACATATTTCCCATGTCTTCTGCCCCAGGGAAACCAAAACCCCTGTAAACTTCCGGCGTTATTTCATTGTAATGAACTTCCTGTCCCAGCGCTTTTGTCATTCCATCGGCCATCTCCTTACAGGTTGGTTGTCCGCCTGAAATGCCAACGGTTTTCCCGATAAACTCCGATCCTCTTTTAAAGATCCCCAATGCACATTTGCCGATATCTTCCGCAGCAATTCCCGGGAGTTTTTTATCTCCCATCGGGAAGGTGATAGCAAGTTTGCCATCCGCTCCTTTTTTGGGACCTAAACCAAAATAAATAAAGTTATCCCAGAAAAAGGTTGTTAACAAAAAGGTAACAGGTACCCCGAGATCCGTAAAAAAGTGATCAGATCCGCCTTTGGTCTCAAAATGAGGAACCTTGTATTTCTCCATGAGGGTGGGCATCCGCGTGTCATTAAGCGGGAAGAATTTTCTTGTATCATCAAGTGTTGACCAGATGGCATGTTGCAGCCCGGTTGCTTTGGCTGCCGTTGCCATATTTTGTATTTCAGCAATTTCTTTATCCGGGTTCATATGCGCCCAGTAAAATGTTACGAAAAAGGCTCCGTAAGCACCTTTAAGTACACGTTTTATGCTTTCCACATCGTCGATATCTGCTACAACTACTTCAGCGCCCATTTTTTTAAGCTCCATGGCCTTATCAGAACCAGGATCCCGCGTGACCACGCGAACGGAAAATTCACTATTCTTATCATTAAGGATTGCACGGGCCATACCGCCACCCTGGGCACCGGTTGCTCCGAAAACGGTTATAATCTTCTTGTTTGTCATAATAATTTATTTTTAGTCTGAATTAATAATACAAATAACGGCAAAAAAATCAATTATATTGCCAGCAATGAGTTAATTGTTATCCTGAGAAGAGCGAACAGAAGTAGAGCGGAGGACTTTTATTCTTTGATTATTTTACCAACCCTGATTGTGTTGGTTGTGGAGACCTTAATAAAATAGACTCCACCTGGCAGGTTACTGATATCTATCTGAGTTCTGACTCCTGAAATATGCAGGGTCTTTAATTCCCGGCCATCGGGGTTTACAATTGTCAGAGTACCTCCCTGAATTATTCCCGGAGTTTCGATTGTAAATATATTTTTTGCAGGGTTTGGATATATTCTCAGCCCGTTATCCGGTGATTTATTTATAATACCAACCCCGCCGTTTGTAGTATTAAGGATAGTTCCATTATCTCCTGCTGTAAATCCTTCATTTGAGCCGGTGATGCAAATGGCATGCAGTGCCTTCTGAGTTCCGGAGGGTTGATTATTCCAGGTCGTACCACCATCGGTGGTCAGGTAAATGGACCCTTCAGATCCGCAAGTATACCCGGTTGTTGCATTTGAGAAATACAAGGAATAAAAAGTTGAAGTTCCCTGAGCTAGAGAAGCCGTCCAGGTCGTTCCCCCGTTTGTGGTTTTTAGAACACCTCCATCGCAGGTTACAAACCCGGTATTCTCATCGGTAAAGACAACGGAATAAAAATTATCATAGGATGTACCTGAGAAGACCAGCGACCATGTGGCTCCCCCGTCGGTGGTTTTCAGAACTGTTGCCCATGTACCCACTGCATACAGGGTGACTGGATCCACCATACAGACACTATACAGGTGCCTGGATGTTCCCGAAACCTGTGGATTCCAGGAAGCGCCGCCATCCGTGGTTTTCAGAATGGTGCCCCAGTCGCCGACGGCATATCCCGTGGTATTGTTATAAAATTTTACAGCATGCAAGGGTTGATTCGTACCCGAGGTTTCACTTACCCAGGTAGTTCCCCCATCGGTGGTCTTAAGGATTTTCCCAAAGTTCCCGGCAACATACCCGGTGGAACCCGACAGGAAATAGGCAGCATTAAGCATAGTACTGATACCTGAACTCAGGTTTGTCCAGGTCATCCCTGTATCGGTCGTTTTCAATATGATCCCTGAATCACCCACGGCTAACCCGGTATTCGCGAGAGGAAAAGAGATACCCAAAAGATTGTTTCGGGGTCCGGTTATGAAATTTGTGAATGTAGTTCCACCGTCGGTGGTCTTATAGGTTTTCGCATTACTGAATGATGTATTATCTTCACCTGTTACGAAGCCTTTGTTAACATCAGCAAATCCCACACTTTCAAAATAAGCACCGGCATCAAGCGACTTATATATCCATGCAACAACACCATTCGTGCTCTTAAGGAAGCTCCCCTTATCACCTGCAGCAAATCCAGTGAGGTCATTCACAAAAAAGACAGAATTCAGGTCGTTGGTTGTACCTGATGTATTTGTCAACCAGTTATTGCCCCCATCGGTAGTTTTAAGAATGGTTCCTTTTCCACCAACCCCGAATCCAGTGAGCGTATCGGGAAAAAAGGCCGAACCCATAAAATTCCAGGATGTAGTCGACCAGCATGTATTCCAGCTGATCCCTCCGTCAGTTGTCCGCAGCATGATCCCATAAGCATTGTTATCCTGCCCTCCATAGAATCCCTTATCCGTGTTCAGGAAATAAACAAACTGCGGATATTGAACTGCGTTAGCCGACAGCTCATTCCATGTAATTCCCCCATCGATAGTTTTAATTATATTGCCGCCAAACATATAATTTGAGCTACATGCATACCCTGTGTTCACACCCGGGAAATCAACGCTGATAAGATATCCAGTCATTCCTTGTATTGGGGTCCAGCTGGTACCTCCGTCGGTCGTTTTGAGAAATGTATTGGTGTTGCCAACAACATAGCCGGTATTGTCATCCGCGAAGCTGATGGAATACAGATCCTCATTGATGCCCGTATTCAGGTTAGTCCAGGTGTTCCCGCCATCGGTGGTTCTCAGGAGTGCTCCAGCCTGTCCGGCAAAAAACCCAGTCGATGCATTTTTAAAATAAACGGTGAAAAGGATGTTCCCGGTCGGTTTCGGATTCGACCATTCCCATGTCGTCTGGGCGACCGTTGAGCATAAGGATAACAATGAAACCAGTAAAATGCAGAAATTTCTCATTTTGACCTCCATGAATTTATATCAGGATTAGTTGATACAATTAAAGAATACCATAAGTGATTATCATGAAAACTACTTCAGCTTCTTCGTGATCTCATTGATCATTACCTCAGTCATATGGGGGAGGTCATATTCGCAGGTAAGGCCCCAGTCGTTTTTGGCAATGTCGTCATTTATGCTTGCCGGCCATGAATCGGCAATGGCCTGTCGGAAGTCGGGCTTGTACGACATTTCAAAATCCGGCAGATACCGTTTGATCTCGTTGGCAAGCATATCCGGTGTAAAGCTTATCCCTGCCACATTATAGCTTGACCGGAGGGATAACCGGCTGCATTCGGCTTCCATCAGGTCGATGGTGGCTTTGATCGCATCCGGCATGAACATCATCGGCAAGGCAGTTTCAGGGCCGAGGAAACACTGATATTTCCCTGTACGGATGGCTTCATAAAAGATCTCTACGGCATAATCCGTCGTCCCGCCGCCGGCTTCGGTCTTGTAACTGATCAGCCCGGGGTAACGCAGACTTCGCGTATCGACCTTGTACTTATTGAAGAAATATTCAACCCACCGTTCACCGGCCAGCTTGCTGATGCCATAAACAGTATTTGGTTCCATGATAGTGAACTGTGGGGTATTTGTCCTCGGGGTGGTAGGACCAAAGACCGCTATCGAGCTCGGCCAGAAAACCTTATGAAGCCTGAGCTCCCTTGCAAGTTCCAGAACATTCATCAGGCTCCTCATATTGATATCCCAGGAACCGAGCGGTTTCTTTTCCGCGTTGCCGGATAAGATTGCAGCCAGGTGATAGATCTGGGTTATCTTGTAACGGCTCACAATACCATGAAGCCTTGGGGCTTCAAGTACATCCAGGTTCTCGAACGGCCCGCTGTCCGAAACTTCCTTATTCGGGAAACGGATATCAGTTGCAATTACATTACCATTGCCATAGTTCCTCCGGAGTTCAAGAGTAAGTTCAGAGCCGATCTGCCCTGAACAGCCGATGACGAGAATTTTTTCCATGAAAAGTTGATGTTAGCTGAATAACAAAGTTAAAAAGATTTCTTAAAAACCAACCTTCAGAAAGGTGACTTGACCTGGGGAACCCTTTTTTCCCAGAAGAGCCTGAAGCTTGATGTGGGATTCCTGCAAACCCAGATGGTCGTTCCATATTCCCTGGCCAGTGGATCCTCAATCCTCCCGGCGATATGGATATCCGAGAAGAGGTGTTGTACGTCATCTCCAAGCTGATCGTTAATATAAATCAAGGTATTGACCTCGTGATCCAGCTTCCGAGGAGCCCAGTAATAGAAACTTTCTGCAAAGCAGGTCGGTTCAGGCAATCCGTATTTTTTCCCGATGACCATGATCGCTCCCGCCTGGCCGTAGTTCTCGCCATAGATCATTACTGCATGTTTGTCTTTTATTGTATCGTAACATGATGCGGTTTTAATAGCAAGCTCATCCCATCCCAGCATATCGGCATAATCCTGCGGGAGGGCATGATACCTGCCTGATTCCCAACGGGTAACCATTGCAAGCCCGAGGTTCTTTGTCGTCCAGGCAAAATAGCCTGCCAGCCGTTCTGCCCTGAAAACGGGGATTCCCATCGGTAATAAGGGCAATGTGAAAATTACTAAAATAAGTATGATCAAGTACCGGGAGGTCAGTGATTTTAATCTGTTCTCCCAATAAACTGCGCCGCAGGCGATCCACAAAGGAAACAACCCAATGGTATAATAGCTTTTCCCCTTTAGGATAAAAAGCAGGATTACAACCAGAAAAGAAGAAACGATCAAAGGCCGGTATGGGAACAGATCTCTTTTCATGAAAAGATAATAAAGACCCGGGATTACAAGGACCATTCCTAAAGAACCGATGAACAGCTGGTCGGTTAAAAAAGAGATCCTGTTGACATGCACCAGCTGGCTGTCGTGCAATGCATGCATATGTGTAATGAACGGATAATCGTTGCCAATCTGCCACATCAAGTTTGGCAGGAAGACCAACAGGAATAAAAGTATTGCATAATAAAGGACTTTCCTGGTAAAAATAACCTTGTAAGCGGTAAAACAGAATACAAGGACGATAGAAAAAAGCTGCAGGGCAACCAGATATTTATTCATCATTCCTATTCCTGCGGTAAGCCCTGTAAGGATGATGTAGGTATCTTTCCGGGTATTGATCCATCGTAAAATAAGATAAAATATGCAGCTCCAGAAAAAGATATCCCAGCAAACGGGTTGGAACATATAAAATACACGCAGGTTAAAAGGGCAAACGATTATACCGGCTGCAGTTAAAAGCTGTGCACAGGATCCGCCCTTAAGTTCACGGGTGATCGAAGCCGCAAGGACAATATAAATCCCACCCAGTAATGCAGGCAGTAACCTTACGCCGAACAGGCCATAACCAAAGATGTGGATGATGATCCAGGCAATAAATCCTGTGAACGGCGGAACAGAGGCATAGCCGGCCGCAAGATGCTGCCCAAGTGAAAAATAAAGAAGCTCATCCCTGTGAAAACCGAGGGTATTGTAAAAACATAAATGGATTGTTACATTGAAAAAAGCAAGAGCCCAGATTAAAATTGAAGTATTTTTTGAATTCAATGTTATTCCTAAAATTTAAAAATTATTCTCTGATAAAATGGGGCATCTCAAACGGGATCTCGAGTGAAAGTTCAACCAATCCCCCGAATTTCTTTTCTTTATACCAGGGTGTCTGGTAGATCAGTTTCTTTATCCCTTTTTTCTCAATTGTATATATATTTTTCTCCTTCGTGACCAGCATTTCTTCAATTTTTCGGTTGGAATCATCATTGTGGCAATCCTGCAGGTTTTTTCCAAGGAGGTCACGTCCACCGTCCTTATCAAAATTGGTGATGGCTTTATCGTTCAGGTAAATTATTTTTCCTTCTGTATCGATAACGATAATGGCTGCATCAAGAGTTTCAATAAATTCCATAACAAAGATGTTCAGAGTTTTTACAAAGATAATATCTTCGGCAAAAATTTATACTTTTACCCCTGAATTCAGTTGTCCCATGGAGACTAACCTTTCTGTTTTTAATACACTTTCTCGAACCAAAGAGCTTTTTCAACCCCTGAACCCGCCCTTTGTGGGCATGTATGTTTGCGGGCCTACTGTATATGGGGATCCGCACCTGGGGCATGCACGCCCAGCGGTTACGTTCGACCTGGTATTCCGCTACCTGAAGCACATCGGCTATAAAGTCAGGTATGTTCGGAACATCACGGATGTCGGTCACCTGGAAGAAGACCTTGATTCGGGCGAAGATAAGATCGCAAAGAAAGCACGGCTCGAACAGCTTGAACCGATGGAGATCGCTCAATATTATTCTGACCGCTATTTCCTGTTCATGGATGCGATGAATGTTCTCCGTCCGAGCATCGAACCCCGTGCATCGGGCCATATACCCGAGCAGATCCGGATGATCGGAAAAATCCTGGACGCAGGATATGCATATGTGGTCAACGGATCGGTCTATTTCGACGTCGT